>Ga0182030_10010897_pt1 | contig 18393 bp, 13 predicted proteins | sample 812S3MmetaG_FD_121299 | JGI IMG/M metagenome (GOLD analysis project Ga0182030, IMG submission 121299) | Permafrost microbial communities from Stordalen Mire, Sweden - 812S3M metaG (Illumina Assembly) | ecosystem: Environmental > Terrestrial > Soil > Wetlands > Permafrost | place: Sweden...
AAGTATCTCCATAGCGCCAAATGACACCATATGTGCAGGCACGCCTGTGCTAATTACTGCCACTACGGCAAACGGGGGAACATCGCAAGTGTATCATTGGGCGGTTAACGGGTTGCATGCAGGAACGGATACGTCATGGTATGGTTATACTCCGCTCAATGGAGATGCGGTAAGTTTGCAGTTCGTCAGCAGTGCAGCCTGCGCTATCCCTGATACTTTAAACAGTTCTCTAACTATTACCGTTGATACGGCGCAGACCCTGCTTGTCAATGTTACTGCAAATCCAGGCAATAGCATTTTGACCGGAGAACCTGATTCATTGACAGCTGCAGTAACCAACGGTGCAACGCTCACCTACCAATGGGTGATTAATGGCACGCCTGAACCTGGCGCAACATCAGCAACCTTTGGCAGCAGTAATTTCTCAAATGGCGATTCGGTAAGTTGCATTGTGCTGAGCAGCGGCATTTGTGATATCGCCGGATATGGAGATGCGATAATTACTATCAGCAATGTGGGCATAAAAACGCTGGCAAGCGGCAGCAATATTTCAATTCAGCCGAACCCAAACAATGGCGAATTCACCATAAAAGGATCATTGGGAACTATAACAGATGCAGATGTAGCCCTGGAAATAACTGATATGCTGGGACAGGTGATTTACAAAGACCAACTGAGTGCCCACAATGGTAAGCTTAACCAAAAAATATCACTGGGTGGTTCTGTTGCAAATGGAGTGTACTTGCTGACACTCAAATCAGGAGACGGGAGCGAAGTTTTCCATATGGTGGTTGAGCAGTAACCGAATCCTTAATAACTGCCCTTTCAAGTAACGGCTACATGCTTTTAATCACATTTATTTTTTTAACCAAAAATCTTTTTTCAGCATCAGAAACGCATAGGCTGAGGGCCTTTTCAAAATGGAGCAAAGCGCTCTTAGCTTCCCCTGTTTCCATATTCAGTTCTCCGAGTATGGCATGTAGCAGGTAATACTCCTGTAGGAAATCAATACCCGGTATCTGTCGGATACATGCAAGGGCCTTGGCAGGGCCTTCCAACTCTTTAATAACAATCGCCCTATTGAGCAGGATAACCTGTGAAGGTACCAGGGCAACAAGCAGGTCATAATACCCTAGAATGGCCTGCCAGTCAGTTTCTCTGTACCTCATTGCTTTACAATGTTCGTACGCAATAGCGGCTTCCAGGTGGTAGCGGCTCATGGCATCGCCTGTAGCAGCATTGGTAAGATACCAAACGCCCCGCTCTATCATTTGGCGATCCCAAAGATCCCGTTGCTGGTCTTTCATCAATAAAAGGTCTCCGTGTTCGTCAGTCCGTCCCGGCAACCGCGAGGTGTGAAAATAGAGCAAGGCCAGCAGTGCACTTGTTTGCGGTAACCTGGTTGCATTATTTTCCACGAGAAGCGTGCACAACCTTATGGTATCCTCGGCAAGATCGGTTCTTATAAGGGATTCATGGAAAGAGGTGCTGTAAGCTTCGTTAAACAGGAGGTAAATAGTTTCCAATACGTTATCCAGCCTTTTTTGTAAAGCTCTGCCTGCAGGCATATCCAAGGAAATATTGTTTTCGCGGAAAGCTTGCCGCGCCCGGTATAGTCGTTTCTCAATGGTGTCGGGTGAGGTAATGAAAGCTTTAGCAATCTGTGATATGGAGAACCCGCACAGCGTCTTCATGATCAGCGCTATTTGTCCTTCCGCCGCTATATCCGGATGACAGCAGGCAAACATCATCCGGAGCTGGTCATCCTGTATCTCTTCGTCTTCAAAACAGGTATTTAATGTAAAAGCAGCTGTGTATTCTGATTCCAGCAGGGAGGATATATCTGCGGCAAACGTGCGCTGCCGCCGGTACCTGCGAATGGTGTCTATAGCTTTATTTTTTGCGGCAGTAAAAAGCCAGCCTGTAGGGTTGTCCGGCACACCTGCTGTAGACCACTGCTCTATGGCTTTGACCAGCACATCCTGCACCACATCTTCTGCTAAAGTGAGGTTATGAGCACCAAAAATACGCGTAAGCACAGCAACCAGCTTGCCCGACTCTGATCGCGTAAGCGATGCGATCAGTGGCAGCAAATACGTGTTTGTCTCTGTGGCCTGTTTTGGTGGGTTCATGATATTGCCTGTAGCAAATTTAAAAAGTAATCCCGGCTGCCCGGGATTACTTTTTGTCGGATTACATGTCCATTTTGGCGATTTCCCTGATTTCCAGTGTGCCGTCATCGTCAAATATGGGGCAACTTTTAGATAATAGAGCTGCTTCCTCGAAATGATCAGCCTTTATCATCACATAGCCGTTCAGCACTTCTTTGCCTTCTGCAAAAGGTGCGTCTGTTATGCCACCTTTGCTCATGAGTTTACCCCCTGGCGCTAAAGGTTGTCCGCCGGTAAACTTACCTGCCTGGGCTATTGACCCGATCCAGTTTTTCCACAGCTCCATATTCGCTGCGCTTTCCTCAGGTGTGCGGCGTATGTGGCCCTGTACTGCCCTGAAAACTAAAAGATACTCTTTCATACGTTTTGTTTTTTAAATGGTTAAAGATGTTTGTTATTATAATGACGTTGCGATTTTCTAAAACCGGACAGGGAAGAAAATTATTTTTTTGAAAAAATCAGCACGGCACTCGTTATTATCAAAAATTCCATTCTTCAATGATACATTTTCAACTATGCAATTGTGTAATATACTGAATAATGGTTTTACCTTCACGATGATCTTATGAAGCCATTTATCGTGCTCATCGTTACTTTTATTATTGCGGCTTTTGTACTCAGTATATTGCATGGCCATTACCAGTTCGCCCTAGCCGGGAAGATAGCCATGTCTGTTATGCTTGTGTTTACTGGCATCGGACATTTTACGATTACGAAGGGAATGACTATGATGGTGCCAGCCTTTATGCCGTTTAAAAAAGCAATCGTGTACCTCACGGGTATTATAGAATTTTCGGCAGCTACTGGACTTGAAATAAACAGGTATCACAGGCTTACCGGCTATTTGCTCATCTTATTTTTCATAACCATATTGCCAGCCAACATTTATGCAGCAAGGCACCATGTAAACTTTGAAAAGGGAAATACTGATAGTGTCGGTATGGAGTACTTATGGTTCCGAATACCCTTGCAATTGTTGTTTACTGGGTGGGTGTGGGTAGTTGCAATTATGAATTGAATGCCGGTAACATACTTTTAAATTGGAAGTTCAATACCTTTATTCGTGTTGCGGAGCTGCAGGTAGTTATAGATCAAAATTTCCAAACAACTAATAATGGACATTTATATAGAAACGGAAAGGCTCTACATCAGGCCACTCGCCGTTGCTGATGAGCAGGGAATGTTCGAGATGGGTAGCGACCCCGAAGTACATAAGTACATAGGTGGCAAGCATTACCAAACGATAGAACAAGGCCGTGGAGCGATAACTGATATCATGCAGCAGTACAAAGATAACGGAGTAGGCAGATGGGCGGTGATTGAAAAAGCCACAGATGAATTTGTAGGCTGGACTGGCTTAAAACTCATGAAAGAGCGGGTGAATGCCATGATTGACTATTATGATTTTGGATACAGGCTAATGAGAAAGTTCTGGGGTAAAGGGTATGCAACGGAATCCGGCAGGGCATCACTTAGTTATGGTACCGATACCTTAAAACTGAAAGAAGTATACGGCATGACCGATGTAAACAATGCTGCATCAAGGCGCGTACTGGAGAAACTGGGCTTTAAGTATATAGAGACATTTGGCTATGATGGCCAGCCAGGGTGGAGGCAGCCCGGTGAGCCTGCCACATGGTATAAATGGACGAGAGAAATTTGAATATTTGAAGATTTCCTAATTTGATAATTCTACAATTTAAAGCAGACAATACATGTGATCTAATAAAAACATAACTTGATTTAGTATAAAAATGGCTTAAATTTAATTTCAATTTTAAAACCTTAAACAATGAAAAAGTTTCTTGTAGTATATCATGCGCCTATAGAAGCAATGGCACAAACGACGAACGTATCTCCAGAGCAACAAGCTAAAGGAATGGAGGCATGGATGCAATGGGCCCAAAGATGTGGCGACAAACTAGTGGATATGGGCGCACCACTCATGAACGGCCAGCAACTGAGCAATGACGGCTCAGCAAAAAACAGCGATAAGCAGGTATGCGGCTATTCCGTACTACAGGCTGAAAATATGGAGGATGCAAAAAGTCTCTTAACTGGCCACCCACACATAAGCGGCTGGCATCCGGAGGCGAAAATTGAAGTGCACGAAACGATGAAATTGCCGGGCATGTAATTAACCAAATGCCGGGAATAATAAAATGACTATGCTCAGAGGTGTAGCCTTTAAAATAACAGTCACTCCTCCCACCAACTTAGCGAGCTTTTCAGCCCTGTATATCGAAGAATATATCGATGATTCCCCATCTATTCCTTACTTTTAAATAATAAAACAGCACATCATGAGAAAACTGTATGCATTTTTGTTAGCCGCGATTTTATTTTTTACCCCCAACAATGCTAGTGCACAGAGCTGTTGTAAAAAACCAACTGAGATGCAGGCACTGGCTTTTAATAAGGCATTTAAAGCTTCTCACTTGCCGCCCAACCCTATTAGTTATACTCCTGAAAAAGGCAGTATGGTGCAATTTCCCGTGCCTAATGGCGTTGACGGCAACGCTTTTTACGTTCCCGCAGATTCACCCTCCAATAAAGTGCTCTTCATATTTCACGAATGGTGGGGCCTTAATGACTATATAAGGAAGGAATCTGAAAAATGGCAGAAACTACTGGGCGGCAAAGTGAACGTTTATGCGATAGACCTTTATGATGGCAAAGAAGCCGTTACCCCTGATGAGGCCGGTAAGCTCATGGGCAACCAGGAGCCTAACCGGGGAGAATCGATTGTCAACGGATTACTACAGCGGCTGGGGAATGGTAAACAGATAGCTACGCTCGGCTGGTGTATGGGGGGCAGTTGGTCATTTACAGGGGCTGTGGCAGCGGGTAGTGAAGCGGTTGGTTGTGTGATGTATTATGGTTTCCCGGAAAAGAACCCCGACCGCATTAAAGCGCTAAGATGCGACGTGCTTTATATTCGAGGATCCAAAGATGCCTTCATTAAGGCAGAGGACGTTGATGCATTTAAGACTAAGGTAAAAGTATCCGGCCATGATTTTACGCTTGATAGCTTTGATGCAGTACATGCCTTTGCCAATCCCAGCAATCCTAATTACGACGTAAAATCAGCTACGGACGCACAGAATATTTCCTTGAAATTTTTGAGAAATAAATTATCGCTGGAGTAAAAGTGGTGATTAGATGATCCTCACCACTGCAGGCCTTGCAGACAACGCATTAATGCCGGTGATCTGAACTATGCCTGGCTTTTTGCCTGTTTCTATGGTGCCCACAACATCATGCAGCTGTAATGCCATAGCGCCATTCATAGTGCCCCAGGTAAGCAGCGTTTCCCAGCTTATTTGAGGATACTGTTCTTTAATACTGTACAACTCCGACAACACGCATAGTTGATGATTGGATGCAAGACTATCAGTGCCTATACAGATATTTGCCCCTTCACTAACGAACATTTCTACGTCAGGCAGCTTGTTTTCTATATAAAGGTTAGCGTTCGGGCACAGGCACCAGAATACTTCTTTGCGGCTGCCTTGCGCAAACTGCACATCCTCCCTTTTTGTATAAGTATTATGTACAAATATCATCGGGTGCCCGGGCGACAGCCACTCTAAATAGCTCTGCAATGAGGAACGGCCTGATGGTGTAAACAAACTGTCGTCAATACCGAATGCATGCAACAAGTCGGGCACGGAACCTTCCTTAGTTGTAAAATATTTATTCTCTTCCTCACTCTCCTGGTTATGAATGGCAATGGTTACGCCATCTTTGTGCCCGTCAATGAGTTTGAAAAGGGCGGAAGAAACAGAATATGGAGCATGGGGTACTATGGCTTGTTTCAGCAATTTCTCACCAGCATGCTGAGTCGCGTAAGTATTGTAGGTGGCTATCGCGTAATTAAATGATCGGGCCGCGTTAGCCGCATTAAAACCCAGCGACTCTACGAAGGTATAGCAATGGAGCTGGTCGAGGGCACGCACGTCGAGCGAGTCAGTGGTATTGGCAATATCGCCTACTGCCACAATGCCATTTCGTACTAATTCACTGTAACCTTCATGCCGTGCCGCCTTTTTCTGCTCTTCAGTAAAGTCATTTCTGTGGAGTGGTATATTTTTCAGAAAAGGGATCAGATTCGTATGCTCCGGTATCAGCCCTTTCATGTGGCATAGCTCCAGGTGGCAATGCACATTTACAAAACCCGGTGCCAATATACCTTCATAAAAAACCGCTTCATTATTGGGCTCGTTGCTGATGGAAATGATTGCACCATTGTCTGCCACCTCTAACACAGAGCCATCTGGCAGCCATCCCTGTCCATTATGTATTTTTTCCGCAGTTAAAAAGCGCATAGATTATGTTGGTATAACAAAATGCATTGCTTAACTCTTGAAATGCTTCAGCAGCACCACTTCCCGCGCATCGAGAAAGCGCCACTTGCTGCGCGGCAGGTTCTTCTTGGTAAGCCCGGCATACATTACCCGGTCCAGTTTATCCACCACATAGCCCAGCGATTCAAAAATGCGGCGTACAATTCGATTACGCCCGCTATGTATTTCTAATCCCAACTCGTTCTTCTTTTCCAGGTAGGCCAGTGAGTCCACTACGGCTTTACCATCTTCGAGCTCCACCCCTTCAACTATTTTTTCAAAGTCAGCCTTCGTTAGCGGCTTGTCCAGCGTTACCTGGTACACCTTCTTTATGTTGTAGGCCGGGTGAGAAAGTTTTTGGGTTAAGTCACCATCATTAGTGATCAGAAGCAGGCCGGACGTATCTCTGTCGAGCCTGCCCACAGGAAATAAGCGTTCTGCACCGGAGCTGGCTACCAGTTCCATCACTGTCTTGCGCCCCTGCGGATCATCATTGGTAGTAATGAATCCTTTAGGTTTGTTGAGCAGTATATACACCATGCCTTTTTGCGGCGTGAGCTTTTTGCCGCTCATCGTTACTTTATCATCGTGCTTTACCCTGTAGCCGGGGTCCAGCACCAGTTCCTCGTTCACCTTTACCTTGCCTTGCCTCACCAGTTCCGCGGCATCCCTGCGGCTGCACTCTCCGCTATGCGCTATAAATTTATTTAGCGGCATTTCTAACCTGGGCCCATTGGTCTGGTTTATTTCTTTATCGTCGTCTTCCTCATCGTCTTCCTCATCTTTATACTTTTTCTTCCTGCCTTCACTATGGTCATGCACAAGCTTCTTTCTGCCAGGAGTCTCTTTCTTTACAAATGGCCGCTTCGGGCGTTCTTCGGCTACATCATCTTCCAGTTCCCCATATACCTGGTCTTCAAACTCCTGACGCTTTGCGGGATGGTTATCGGGAATTTTAGCCTTGGGCTGGTTAAATGCATTCTTTACTACGTTGCTGAAAGTGCTTCCCGCTTCATCTTTATCGTTTTTATTATTAAAGCTTTTTTTGCCTGTTGCCGGCTTGGGCCGGTCCCTGAAAGGCCTGGTATCTTTAAAAGGCTTTGACTTATCGAAAGTATTCCCGGATATTTTGTCTCCATCGCCCTTGCCATCTCTTTTATCAAAAGCCGGTTTATCAAAAGAGCGCTTTGGCCGGTCGCTGAATGGCTTACGGTCGCCACCTTCTTTCTTATCAAATTCCCTGCGCGGTTTGCGGTCTGCATTTTCGTCCCGGTCATCCTTACGGAAAGATGGCTTATCAAAAGAGCGCTTTGGACGGTCGCTGAATGGCTTACTGTCGCCTCCTTCTTTCTTATCAAATTCCCTGCGGGGCTTGCGATCTGCATTTTCATCCCGGTCATCCTTACGGAAAGATGGCTTATCGAATGTGCGTTTTGGCCGGTCGCTGAATGGCTTACGGTCGCCTCCTTCTTTCTTATCAAATTCCCTGCGGGGTTTGCGGTCTGCATTTTCGTCCCGGTCATCCTTACGGAACCATGGCTTGTCGAATGTGCGTTTTGGCCGGTCACTGAATGGCTTTCGGTCGCCACCTTCTTTCTTATCAAATTCCCTGCGGGGTTTGCGGTCTGCATTTTCGTCCCGGTCGTCCTTACGGAACGACGGCTTGTCTAATGTGCGCTTTGGGCGGTCGCTGGATGGCTTGCGGTCTCCACCTTCCTTTCTGTCAAATTCTTTACGTGGGCCACGGCCTTCATCATTGCCACCTGAATTCCGGTCTTTTCCAAATGAAGGCTTATCAAACGAGCGTTTGGGCCGGTCACTGTCGGTTACCCTGCCAGAATACGGTTTGGAAGACCTCGATCCCCCACCCTCACCGCCTGCTGATGGGCTTCTCCCATCATAGTTTTTCTTAAATGGTTTAGCGCTCTTATTGTAGCTTTTACTATCGCCGTCTTTTTTAAACGTACTTTTTGGGCCCGACTTATTGTCCCTGGAAGAATATGATGAACCTTTTCGCATTTTTTATTTATTGCCTCGTAGCGGGTAAAGGTACTGTAAGTAAGTTGATTTGTTGAAAAGATAGCGCTTCATTCATCGGGATATTCACAATGTCAAAGAACCACAGCAAATGCTATGGTTCTTTGACGCTATTTATCAGTGGCTTAGTGATGGTCATGACCCCTATCGTGATGGTGATGCCACCACATATGGTGATGGCGATGCCCGTCGCGGACTTCTACGTAACAAGAACTTAGTTGTACCAGAAGAATCAACAATGCACCAGTTAATAATCTCTTTTTCATAATTTATTTTTTAGAGGTTAAGAAGTAATGAATTGTTTGCATGTAAAATCATGCCAACTAATCCCATGCAAACAATTCTCTAATGTATTCTTTCATTCCCGGGAATACCTTAGCTGCGGTGGCGTAAAGTACATTGCGAATAATTTGCAAGCGATCTAAATATTGCACGTTGCTAAAAAACAAAATGTGCCACGTTTTTAGCGTGGAACATTTGCTAATTTATTTTACTATGAATAATAGTTATCTCTCCATTACAAAATGAAACACTACATTTTGAGAGGCTGTATGCATATTCAGTAAATACATACCGTTTGCAAGGTTATTAGCCAAATTAATCTGTGCATCTATATTTCCATTTTGCGGCATTACCTGCGTATTATATATCACTTGGCCCAGCATATCTGTAACGATGAGAGTTACCTCTTCGTCATTTGTTGTGCCTAAGTTACCTTTCACGCTAAACGAGCCGCTATTGGGATTAGGCAATAACCTGATATCGCTGCCTGCAGATAAGATTTGCTGAATGCCTTCGTAGCTTACGTGGAGAGTAATGCCACCATTTCCGGTGAGCCCGGAACAAACACCGCTGCTAGTAACCTCGCATCTTACAGAATCACTGTTTCCAACATTGTTGTCTACGAATGAAGCAAAGACAGCGCCGGCGACAGGCGACCCGTTTACATACCACTGGTAATAAGGCGCAGGACCGCCGTTGGTAACGCCGGCATACAAAGTAACACTTTGCCCGTGAGCAACTGTGGAACCAGGTGCAGCGCTAACTGTTACCACAGGTGCAAGTGACGGAGCAACACTCATGTTGATATGGTTGCTCAGACCCGAATCTGAAGTTCGGCATTGGTAGTTACTTACCAATATACATGATATAGCGTCACCATTTGCAGGCGTATAAGAATAACCGGCAGTGGAAGATGCAATGAAGCCATTTACTACCCATACAAATACAGGGGCTGAGCCGCCAAAAGAAGAAGTATTGGCAAAGTGAACCAAAGTGCCATTACATACTGTATCATCAGGGCTGGCAGTAATATGAATGGAAGGTGCGCCGGTGGCGAGAACACTCAGTGTTGATGAGCTGCTTACCATGGCTGGAACAGCACATGTTGCGCTGCTGGTAAGCGCTGCAACTACAATGTCTCCGTCAGAAGGCAGGTAACGATAAGTGCCCCCGGAAACCGAAGCCGATACGCCGTTTACAGTCCATGAGTAGACAGGAGTCGGACCGCCATTAACGGTTATTGCAGTGATGGTGAGCAAGCTTCCCGCACAAACTGTTTCGCTTGCGCCTGTACTTAGAGTTACTGATGGCACCATAGTAGGGTCAATAGTTACCGTTGCGGTATCAATCATGTTATCCGTACAGCCAGTGGCGCTATTTGTAGCTACCACCGTATACCAACCAGCTGTCGCTATGGCCCCAAAATCAACCGCGCCAGTGGAACCTGCAACCGGAAAACCGGCGGAAACACCAGCATTGAACAACTGGTAGCTGATACCTGCATTAGAGCCGTCAAGGCCGATATGCACACCTGTGCCGCCTGAACAAAAATGGCCGCCGCCTGTAACCGAGTGTGTGGCGGGCAATGAATTTTCAACAACCGGTGCAGTACCTGCCATATTATCAGCGCAGCCGGTGATGGCATTAATGGCAGTGATTGTATATACTTCTACAAGGGTTTGGGCGCCAAAATCGAGTGGAAGGCTCGTCCCCGCAATTGGGCTGCCTACATGTGTAACCCCATAATATAACTGGTACATAATGCCGGGTACCGAGCCACTCAGACCAATATGCAATCCACCGGTGCCAGCGCAATAACTGCCACCGCCGGTTGTAGTAAACACGGTGGGCAACGGATTAACAGTCGCAACGATGGTAGAAACACAACCGGTGGGCAATGTATAGGATATGAGAGGGTATCCGGCTGAGACGCCAGAGATAACACCGGTGGACGCACTAATTGTGGCTAACACCGCACTACTGCTACTCCATGCCCCGCCAACTGTTGAATCACCTAAAGTTGACTCAGATGCCACGCAAAAACTCGCAATACCCCGAATGGCGGCAGGTAATGGATTGATGACAATAACTGTGCTAGCTATGCAGCCTGAAGGCGTGGTGTAAGTAATGGTACTATTGCCGGGGGTAACACCAAAAGTAACGCCCATAGTGGCATCAATTGTTGCAACGCCGGTGCCTGCTGTACTGGACCACGAGCCTCCCGGTGTAGGATCATGCAACGTAATTATGGAGCTTGCGCATACGGCTGTAATCCCGGTTATAGCTGATGGCGACTGGTTGATTGTTACCGTTTGATGTGACGAGCATCCGGAGCCTAATACATAGGTGATCGTTGTCGTGCCCGCAGTAATCCCTGATACCAGGCCCGTGCCGGACCCAACATTTGCCACCAATGTATTACTGCTCCTCCATCTACCGCCACCAAGATCAACTAAAGAACCCGATGTTCCCGTACAAATTACTGTATCTCCGGCAATTGACGCGGGCGACAAAGAAACATTTATGGAAGAGGTGGTTACACAACCGGAAGATAAAGTATATGTGATGTTCGCAAAGCCTGAATTCGGTGCGTTAAAAGACCCTGAAACCGGATCAATAGATACAGCGGTCATATTATCACTGGCCCAGGTACCACCAGAGGTAGCATCCGATAAAGTGGATGATAACCCTGAACAGATAGCAGTGAGCCCGGTGATGACCGATAACGGGTTAACGGTAACGGATGTTGTAGCCAGGCAGCCAGTGGGCAACATATAAGTAATTACGGATGTACCGGGTGTTATACCTCTTAATGCACCGCTGGATACACCAACATTAACGTGTGTATTGTCAGAGCTCCATGTACCACCCAGGGGAAGGTCCGTTAACGAAGTAATTTGTCCCTGGCAGGCATTCGTATTGCCGGAAATAGGGTCTGGCAGAGCATTCACTACAACAGTAGTATTAGCCACACAGCCAGTGGGGAGCGCATAAGTTATTGCTGAGGTACCGGCAGTAACACCCGTTACTATTCCCGTAACCGGGTCTATAGAGGCGTTTACGTCATTGCTCCATGACCCGCCGGTGGTTGCGTCACTGAGCGAAGTAGTCAACGTTGCGCAAACATTGGTAATACCTGTGATGGGAGCCGGTAGCGGATTAACTGTCACTGAGGCTATAGTTTGACACCCTGTAGGTAATGTGAAAATGATTACCGGGTTGCCGGCGCTTACACCTGTTACGTTACCTGATCCATCGACAGTGGAAGCAGCAGCACTGCTGCTCCAGGTCCCCGAAACTGGTTCAGTCAACGCTGTTGTTGAACCAACGCAAACAACCGGTGTGCCGGATATAGATAATGGCAGCGGATTAACAACAATACTGGTAACAGCTATACAACCTCCGGGTAATGTGTAAGTAATAGTGGGTGAGCCGGGCGATACACCTGTTACTGTGCCCAAAACCGGAAGTATATTTGCTGTGCCGTCGCTGCTGCTCCAGGTACCGCCACCAATGCCATCAGTAAGGCTTATTGTCGACCCTACACAAACACTTGAAAGGCCGCCAATGGCGGGTGGCGTTTGATTGATTGTAACCGCGGTAGTAACAATACACCCAATAGTTGTGGTGAAGGTTATTACAGGTGATCCAGCTCCTACGCCGCCAACGATTCCTGCATAGGGATCAATGGTTGCAAGGGCAGTATTCGAACTTGCCCACGTTCCACCATCTGCCTCGGTTAAAGCTGTTGTCTGGCCCGTGCACACACTAGTAACGCTTCCTATAGCGGGAACTGCGCCATTGATGATCACATTTGTTGTTGTAAAGCAACCGGTAGGCATTGTATATGTAATTACTGAAAGGCCCGGAGCATTTGCTGTGAGCATACCTGATGTGGCATTTATGGTGGCTGCAGTAGTGAAGCCGCTGCTCCATGTGCCGCCCGTAAGCGCGTCGCTCAAGACTTCGGTATTGCCCGCACAGATGGTAACATTACCGGCGATAGCTGAGGGAACGGGATTAACGGTGACTACCGCACTACCAGTCATGTTAGAAGTACAGGTAGGCGTAACCGTATTCGTTGCTACCACTGTATATGTGCCGCCTGTAGTTACATTGCCGAAGGAAATGACACCGCCTGAGCCATTCAAAGAGTCATTTATGTAACTGCCTCCTCGGTACAAATAATATCTTACGCCTGATTGTGAGCCATTGAGTCCAATGGCAACACCGGTGCCGCCCGCGCAATAAGCAGCACTGCCGGTTACGTTATGCGCCGCAGGAGGGGCATTAATAATAATGTTTGTACCGTTATCATTACCACTGTTTATTGCAGGGCTGGTATTAAGAACGCGAACTCGGTAAGTACCCGCAGCCGTGCCGGAGGGAATAGATGCAGATATGGGAGAAGAGGCCCCTGTGCCAATTATTGTGGTACCGGAAGCAAAACTGCCCGCCGAATTTGATAATTGCACAGACCATGTTCCTGTAAATGTGCCGTTGCTCGTGTAGGCCACACTGACCGGATTAGCGCTGGCATTACAGAACGGGCCAAACGATGCTGCGGTAGTAGTAATTGACGTACTCACTATGTAGGGAATACCATTTACTGATATATTGTCAATACGGTTATTTCCACTGGTACCGGTATTGTGATTGATAAAGTGGATGCGGAATACTAATTTGGGATTGTTGTTCACACCGGAGTCTGAAGTAAAGGTTACTGAAATTCGCTTAAACACAGTCCATGCCGAATCAAACGGCTCCGACAGCAATGCGCTTCTCCAGGTAGCCCCACTATCTATACTATAGTCAAACCACTCTTCACCATCACCGCTGGTTGTGCTTGAAGATTCTGCACCCCAGGTTAATGAGATATTATGATATCCGGTCGTGGGGATATAATAATAAAGATAGGCGCTGTCAAGAGGGTTCCTGGGCCGAATGCCAATGCTACCTGCACCAGATACACCCGGAGTAACACCCGGAGGCGCCAATACATTCACTGTATCATAATCTGCCAGCACAGTCGCAACGGGATCCATTACCGTAGCCTCTGCGCTATGCCAAGAGGAAGACGTGCCCGGATCGGTTCCAAACCATATCCCTGTGGTAGCAGTGTTGATTGCTGAATAATCGGCATGTATCGGGCCGAGAGGATAAACGAGCGTTGGAGAATAAGTATATGTAGTAGCGTACGTATTAAAATCCCAGTAGTGGATGACAACAGGAGCGATAATTGAATCACCATCTACCGTTACATTGTCAATGCGGTTATTGCCACTCGAACCTGTGTTGTGGCCAACAAAATGCATGCGAAATACTAACTTAGGATTATTGTTTACCAGCGGATTTGAAAACGTTACACTGATCCGTCTGAATGCCAGCCCGGCGGAATCCTGCGGCTCTGATAATCCCGCGGTAATCCAGGTAACACCACTATCCACGCTATAATCAAAAACCTCGTAGGTGTCGCCGCTGGCAAGACTGGATGACTCGGCACCCCATGTTAATCTGATGTTCTGATAATTGTTTGTAGGAATATAAAATAACAGATAGTTGCTATCACAGGGATTACGTGGTCTAATCGCAGTCCCGCCTGTTTGTCCCATCCTGAGATTAACTGTGTCCGCATCTGCTGCCACAGTTACATCCGGGTCCATGTAAGACGTAAATATACTATGCCATCCCGGAGATGTTCCTGGGAACGTGGCCATATATATTCTCGCTTTTGAAGTATCATGAATAGAAAAATCCGCATCAATAGGGCCGATTGGGAAAGTAGTCCCATAAGCATATGAATATGTGGTCGTAAAGTTGTTGAAATTCCAGTAGTGGATCAGTGTGCCCTGCGCATTGCTGTTATTAGTAAATACAAACACTGCGCTTATCAATAGTAAAGCGGCAAGTAGATTTTTTCTCATTATTGCAGATTTTCCACAAAGAAAAAGCTACAGTGTTACTGGAATATTACCGCGGCATTAAGACAAGGTTAAGAAAGGATGACTCAAATGAGCAACTTGAAATTCACTCATGGGAAACAGGCTTTTTGAAAAGAACCGAATACCGTATCGTTTTACGATATCCTTTTATTCACTGGTTGTTTTATTTTTCTTTCAGTGTTTTTTCGATAATCTCTTTGGCGAAAAAAAATAAACATAATACAACACCCATTAAGTTTTCAACTAATCCCAAACTATAAACTTAGCAACCAACAGTGTATCTTTGCCGCCTGTTTAAAAAATAGGAAAATATGTCATCAACCTGGTTTCGTCGTAATAAGAAAGGCATACTGACCAGCACCGAGGAAAAAAAGGAGACACCAGACGGCTTGTGGCATAAATGCCCGCAGTGTAAAGACACGGTTACCGTAAAAGAACTACATGATAACCTGTACGTATGTCATAAATGCAATTACCACAACCGCATTAACTCAGCAGAATATTTCGAGATACTTTTTGACCAGAACCAATATGAGCTGCTTTTTGAAAATATAACTCCTAAAGACTTCCTGGGCTTCGTTGACATGAAACCGTATGCTGAGCGCCTGGTGGAAGCGCAGCAAAGTACGGGCCTTAAAGATGCAATGTCTGTTGGAGTTGGCAAGCTCAACGGGTTGCCTTTTGTTGTGGCCTGTATGAACTTCAACTTTATTGGAGGGTCAATGGGGTCTGTTGTTGGTGAAAAAATAAGCCGTGCTATAGACTATTGTATAAAGAATAAAATGCCCCTGATGGTGATCTCAAAGTCTGGTGGGGCGAGGATGATGGAAAGCGCCTTCAGCCTGATGCAAATGGCTAAGACAGCGGCAAAACTGACTCAACTGGCTAAAGCAAAACTTCCATACATCTCCCTGATGACCGACCCGACAACAGGTGGCGTCACAGCTTCTTATGCGATGTTGGGCGACATAAATATTGCGGAGCCTAATGCACTTATTTGCTTTGCGGGGCCGCGTGTGATAAAAGAAACGATAAAGAAAGACCTGCCAGAGGGTTTCCAGCGCTCGGAGTTTTTACTGGAGCATGGCTTCCTGGATTTCATTATAGACCGTAAGGCGCTTAAATATAAACTGAACCTGGCATTGCAATGGTTTACGAAGGATAATGGCCCTATCGCTTAATGATATAGGTCAGATCCTGGGGTTGATAAATGAATGCGAAATAACGTACACTACCTTGCAAGAAAATATTTTCATAAAAAACAGGTCGGCTACATTTGAATATGCCATAGAAGACAGGCTGACTGCGGGCATTGTGCTTACAGGGTCTGAAATAAAGTCAGTGCGCAATGGCAAGGTAAGCTTCAATGACAGCTATTGCTTTTTCAGTAATGGAGAGTTGTGGGTAAAAAGCCTGCATATTGCCGAGTATGTGAATGCGGGCTATGCAGGCCACGTGCCGGTACATGACCGCAAATTACTGCTGCAAAAGAAAGAACTAACTAAGTGGAACAACAAAGTAAAAGAAAAAGGGTTTTCGATAGTGCCGCTGAATATGTTCGTTAATGAAAAGGGAATAGCTAAAATGGAGATAGGACTCGGCAAGGGGAAAAAACTGCACGATAAGCGCGAGATCATAAAGTCAAAAGACGTCGAAAGAGAAATGAAAAGGTTCTTGAAATAATTTTCTAATGGCTCAATTGCTCGATGACCTGATTGCTCCTTATTCGAGCATTGAAAGGAAAATTACTTCACGCCCACCTGATCATTGAGCCATTGAGCAATTAAACTAACCCACCTTATCCTTAAATATAATGCCATGATGGGCGAGTTCCGTAAGCACGGGGCGGTAAACACTTGCCATGCTGGGCAATGCTACTCCTGTCGGGGGATTTATTTTTTTGTTTAATACCAGCCTGGTTAGTATACCCATAGGGAGACCAACGGTTTTCGCCATTGCTGAATGGTCCCGGCTTTCGCCTTTTAATATCATGGCACTGGTGAGCGCTATTTTATTGCCTTTATGTAGGTATTCCATTTCATGCTGCATCACTACCATATCTTTTTCTTCGGGCGCCATTTTCCATTTGTCGAGCAACACATTCAGCAATACTTCGCCGGAAGATTGCTTGCCGGGAGGCAATGTTCTTTCATCAAACAGTCCGAGCCATTGTAACATGGAGATGACTTTATCGTCCTCAGCCACATGCAACCTATTGGCAATATGGCGTGGCAGGGTAACAGAGTTTGCATAACCCGTTTTTTTCTTTAACCAGGAAACATAAGTATTCCCTTTGGTATCAAAAAAATCATCCTGACTGGTAAGCCCCAGCGACACGAGCGCCTGCCAACCTTTACAAAATTCAGGATGGCGTAGTGTGGCCCGCATAAAAGTTTTCACTTCAGGGACATCATACAATTCCAGATACCTGAGTGAGTCGCGATTTGGATACCATGCAAACGATCCCAGGTCATCAATCTTTACTTTTTTGTTATTTTCAAACATCCTTTCGTAAGGCACTTCCGTGTGCTTGCCTTTAGACAGATATTTTGCCCCGCCAAAGCCCGCAGAAATTATGTTCCTCGGGTTCCAGCTAAATTTGTAATGCCATGGGTTATTATCGCACTCAGGCGCTACCAGGCCACCGCAATAGGATTTAAAACTGGTAATAACGCCGGCCACCCTCTGTATGCTGTGAATGATCTTATTAGCAGTCATGTGGTCTATACCTGGATCCAGGCCCATCTCACACATAAACATCAGCCCTGCATCTTTTACCGCCTTATCCATTTCCTTCATCTCATCAGAAATGTAAGAGGATGTAATGAGGTTTTTTTTATGCTTCAAACAATCTTTTGCAAGGTGGATATGCATATCCGGTGGCATCAGCGACACTATTATATCAGCGCGTTTCACAAGCGGTTCCCGCTGGGCTGCATTAGTAATATCAATGACCGCGGCTTCTGCGTAAGGATTGCCATTTATTTTTTCTTCAATAGCGCTTGCATTTCCATCCGCAATGATTACTTTCCATTTATTACGGGGAGCATTCGTTAAAAGATAATGAATTAGATAGATGGACGATTTACCGGCCCCGGCAATCAATATTGTTTGCATACTCTTACTTAAAAATAATTTAATAAAGCAGGTCAAATGTAATATTATTGCTTAATTATTTTATAGTTGCCTTTTATCTATATTTTTAATAGATACGTAGAATTTAAAATGAAACGAATATGACATGGAATAAATTAAAAATTGGACTTAATTCATTAAATGAAGCCTCTGAAAATACAATGGCTCGTTTTCTCGATATACAGTTTACGGAGATAACAGATCAACATATTAAAGCCACGATGCCTGTATGCGCAAAAACGCATCAACCCGCTGGCCTGCTGCATGGCGGCGCTTCAGCCGCACTGGCTGAAACCGTTGGCAGTGTGGCATCCTGGCTCACCATAGACCAGGACAGGCAAATGTGTGTGGGCATAGAAATTATACTCCGCAAGGGATAAAAAAGTGATTTGTTGACACATTAAAAAAGTGGCAATTTTGTAAGTGCGAAATCACAAAATATGTCCACTTTTTCTATCAACATCAGTCAAGCTGAAATTG
>Ga0182030_10010898_pt1 | contig 18392 bp, 16 predicted proteins | sample 812S3MmetaG_FD_121299 | JGI IMG/M metagenome (GOLD analysis project Ga0182030, IMG submission 121299) | Permafrost microbial communities from Stordalen Mire, Sweden - 812S3M metaG (Illumina Assembly) | ecosystem: Environmental > Terrestrial > Soil > Wetlands > Permafrost | place: Sweden...
AACTGTGCCTGATCCCCCGAGAGTCCCAGCGTCCTCACCACAGTCAGGAGCACCTTCTCGAGCGAGTCGAGAGGGTGTTTGGGAGAATTCCAATAATCCTCGACGCCGGCCAAGCCTTACAACTTCAACAAGCACAGTAGTTCCTCCGCCTCGCTTTGAAGGATTAGGACAATACGGAGACTCAGCAGACAGCTCAAGAATAGGTAAGAGCCTCGGGAAGAAATTTGATGTTTGCCTGTAAACTGACACAACACTCCACAGCTCCACCAACCCACCCAACATCACCCCCAAACCAAATGTCAAGGTCCTTTGATCACACTCGTCAACAAACAGCGGTTCGATCCAGAAGAATGGCTTCTCATGGATGGGATTCTGATGAGGATGATGATTCAACTACGGACTTCTTAGATCAGGAACATCGACGTATTGCGGGGACCTTGTTTGGCGATATGGATGACGAGAGGAATCTCATTGAAAGGGAACATGCTGCATACGAGAGGGCTTTGGCTGCTCAGCGAGCAATGAATGCAACTAGGAAAATTGTTCCCTCAAAAGAAGCCATAGCATCACTGGAAAAAGTCGACATAAAGGGACTAGAAGGAGAGGAAAAGTGTAAGTCTTTCCAAACCGTACAGCTCTTCAGCCATATTAGTGCTTGTCAAACAGCCAAATTCTCTAGATCACGATTGATGAGCCGACCGTGCAAGGAAATTATACTAACAACTGCTAGCATGCATAATCTGCTACAACGAGTTCGGGATTGCCAACCCAGAGGGCATAATCGAGCATCCAATCCGCTTGCCTAAATGCAAACATGTCTTTGGTGATAAATGCATTAAAAAGTGGTTTGAAGATTCTGATAGCTGCCCATACTGTCGAGACAGATTGCCTGCGGAACTTTCGGCAAGGAAGACGTCCGCAATCGAAACTATGCGTCGTCAGCGAAACCGCGAAGCTGCACTGCAGGCAATGCAGTCCCAGCGAGCACGGCACGATATTCCTCATTTATCATCTGCAGCTGAAGCTCAAGCACGAGTAGCTGAGATCCAGGAAAGGTATGTCTGCACTTTTCCCCCGTTTCAGTATGAGGCAAACTAATCCGTTGTAAAAGTTATACTCGCAGGCACGAAGAATACTATCAGATTATGAGGGGAAATATGCCTTCTGAGCCCTCGTCATATTCTCCACCCAGCAACAGGGCATCAGCAAGGGAGTCGCCGGAGCATCGAAGACGTCCAATTCGAGGCAGAATGGCTTTGAATCGTCCGACGTCTGTTGGCTCTGCTAGATTCGTTTCTTCCAACTTCAATCAGGCCCTGGTTCAACGCATGAATACCCAAAGCGCCATGCCATCTATTGAGCCATCGTTCCCGATTCCCAACTTCCTACAGCCTTGGGTTCCGCCATCCAATTCCGAATCCAGCATAGAAGTCCAAAATGGCAACTCTCTCCCTGATAGTAGCAGATCTCCGGGAGAAGCATCGCCAGCAGTAGTTTCTGGTATTTCCACAGGTGATCGCCGTATGGAAACCCAGATACACCCTCAGACCGATACCCTAGGGGACATTTGGCGCCACCGTGATAGATCGGAATACTCCCCCCCAAGAAGGCCGAATGCTCTGCTTCTTCAAAACGAGTTGAGACCTGCTCGAACTCCTCGGACCACCCCTTATCATTCTTTGTCGAGTGGAGAATCATCAACGGGGACCGACCTGAATACTACGTTCTCTCAACATTCCAGCCACGTTTTCGAGGATATGACTAATAGAAGCAACGAATCGAGGCGATTGACCAACCTCTCCAACTAAAGCCCCTTTGGCAGGCCATGGCATCACAAAAGGAATAAAAGGAACTAGAGTTTCCCAAATTGCATCTCACCCGACCGCACAAAATCACGACTTCTCTACTACATAAATCATGATTTTCTTTATAACAGCGAGCGACACGGAGTGAAATTGATTGGGATGGGAAGGCATGGCGCACATTGGAGAAACTTGGGACTGCATAGTGGCTCTGGCTCTGGATTTCTTCTTCTTACTAATGAACATTCAATGGCGGAGAGCACATTACTCAATTCACATATGGTCGTTATTGGCTGCTGGCACCGGCATAATAATATGTAGCGCCAATAAAAAGCAATTTAACAAAAGGAGACTTAATTATGCGTTGACTGTGAGGCGTGCAGATTTCTCGTACTATTAAGACCGCAGGTTCCCATATCCTATATTGTGAGGGGGCTCCGCAGGCCAATATGCCAGATGAATGGGCACAATCAGAAAAATAGTCAGCTAAGCAAAAGCAAGTTTCTTTTAAGTTCTAAGTCTTTCCTCGATGGCCCACGGGCCCCCATAGTTAAGTGACAAATTGACAATGCAAGGAACAGAGGAGGAGTGAGAGTAAAATGTTTTCCCGAGGGCAGAGGAAATGCTCGCTAAATTAGGGGGCGAGGTTGAGCGGAGATTGTCTTCAATCTATGTATAGTAGTCTAAAATGGCTTAATCAGGATGAGTGGTTGGGTGCGATGACAAGGAATAGACCATCTCAACCATATTTAGATCTAATCATTATGCTCCTCATGGGCGCAGTTTCAAAGGAAGCTAAATGGGTTTCGAGGAGACCGAGATCAGTGCTCGTATTTGTGACATTTTACGATCTACGAATTCAAAATGCACAGATAGAAGTATCGAGGAGACGGGACTTCGGGAGATTTCAATACTTTTCTTTTTCTCAAAGTACTCCTCGCGCTCCGAGTTATGTCGGCCAATAATCTTAATAGTACAGAGGGTATTGATTCATAGAATGCTCAATCCAGGTCGTCAGCTTTCGCAGATGTGCGATTCAATGGCAGACCACCTCCCAATGGACTTTTCGCTATGCCGCATCCATTACCAAGCAGAGACCTCAAAGTTTTCCTGGATCAGTCGTTAGCATTGTTCCATGAACTGTCTAAATAAATCTTACCTCAGAAAAGTATGTCGTAACCACAGTACGGTCTGCAAATTTCCTTCCAGCCAGAGCACGTAGTGCTTTCCCAGCTGATTGGGGACCATCGAATTTAACGAAGATCTTGCCAACTCCGTTCGACTGTCTACTTCCACCGGTTGGTCGTGGAATTTTAATTTCCAAGACCTTGCCATATTTCTCGCATTCTTCCTTCACGTCTTCCATGATTTCTGTGCAGCCTTGTTAATAAACGATATTGTAGGAGACAAGCGCCACTTGCCTTCGTAGTCCTCGTTATCAATAAGCTCCTCGGGAGTTACCATGTTGAGTAACTGCAAGACCCGCCCCTCCTCCAAGTCCTGAGAGGTAGTACCAGCCAGCATAGACATCGCGTTGACACCCATCTCTAGTCCGGAGACTTGAGTGTTGCCAATACTAGCTCGCTGGACTTTGAGGTGCTTGTCACCGAGTTCCATGCCATTGAGGCCTTCTACTGCAATATCTGTAGCCGTTGGCTCAGCGTATTCACAGAATGCGATACCCTACATGAATCAGTGCCTATATGAGTTGAAATATGTTGGACGTTACTTACTCTGGACTCCTCGGTACTATTGTCTTTGACGAGCACAAAGGCTCTCAATTCTCCAAATGACACAAGTAGTTCAGTGACCTGTTCGTCAGTCAAATAGAGTGGGATATTAGAAATGCTGATTTTATTCTGGGTATCAACCACAACATTCGAGATGACACCGGGCTCATAGGGCGTTTCGTCGGTGACTGCAGGTACAATGTAATCCTTAGGACGTCTAATAGAAAGGCCCTTGGTATCGCCGTTCGCGGCTCCGTTGTTGGCCATGATATGATCGTTGTCCTCCATGGTAATTCCATCCATAGCTAGTGCAACAGTCGCGTCTGAAGGGGCCTTGAATTCAAGTAAGGCAAATGATTTATCCTTCGAGAACTGTGCAGAGATGCAAGGGTCTGATCCCTCAATGACATTAAGGCCATTAAGTTGGAGGTTGAAGAAGTTGACGATGGTCTCTTCAGTAGCAGACTGTGGAACATTATGCACTAGGAGACGTTTTGCTTGTCGAGAGTTTGAGGGCTTGAGGGCTGCGTTCGTGACTGAGCCACTTGGTTGTGACATGAATGCCTGTAACTTGCTTGGGTCCATAGGTTGCTGTCGAGGTGCACCAGGGAGTGGAAACATTCCAGAAAGTTTTGCTTGCTCTGCAGTAACATTCTCATATCCGGGTGGCTTAATATCCCACTGAGTCAATCTCCTCTTGCGCTCAAGAATTGGAACGACATCTGTAAGGTCGGGCGTGGGTTCCTTCTTCTTGGGTGGAGGAGTTGCGCTTTTCTTGCGTTCACGTCCCTGTCCGCCTCCAAATCCACCGTCACGATCGCCGCGATCACCACGTCGTCCCCCTCCACCTCCGCCTCCACCTCTTCGGTCATCAAAGAGATCCCGGTCTCTTCTTGGAGGTCTATCATCTTCGTCTCTTCGTGCATCGCGCCTTGAAGTACCTCGATCTCTGTCCCACTCTCTGTCTCTGCCGCCTCGTTCGTTTCTGCCGGAATATCTGTCTTCACGCTCGCGCTCCCTATAGTCTCGGCTTGTCGAATAGGAATCTACCTCACCATCGCGACGAGATGGTCTTGAGCCACGATGGCCTGGAGATCTAGAGCGTCGCCTGTCTCCACCCCGTTCTCGGTCTCCTCGATCGCCGCGTCGATCATCGCGAGAGGACTGCGGCTTGTCAGCATTTGTACGTTCGGATTGGATTATTTACTAACGGGATAATCTCTCGATGAACCATGCCGGCCAGAATCTGTTGATGCTTGATTGTCAGTAGTAGCTCCACCTGAAGGTTTGGGCTTTGTCGATGAAGGTGCCATGCCTCTTGATGAGTAGCTGTCGCCGTTCATGATTAATGGCTACAGATGAGAAATTGACGGTTATTATCAACTGTGGATAATATTCAATGCGATTGAGTTTTGCGACAAGAACTTCCTGGACGTATTTTTTCGCTTTCTCGAAGGCTGTCGGGCAAATCGACGCTACCTTGTCTAGCGAACAGGGTCCTGGAAGCTGAATCTCCGCGACTTTCAAAAGATTGTACAAAAATCACCAATGGCAAATGTTCGGATCTCAGAATGGCGGAAGCTTCCTGTGAGCTTAGCAGAGCTTTGTCTCGATACAACTTTGCGCTGCGGACAATCATTCAGGTGGAAGAAACTAAGAGACAATGAATGGTATCTGCAAATATCTCCATCTCAATTCAGGGGTTAACGAGAGACAGGTCTTGCGCACTTCACGGACGTATACTTTCTCTCAAACAAGACCCGACACATCTGCATTACCAGACTATTTGGCCTACCCCATATCCTTTAAGTCCTCCTTCATCGGTAAAGTCGTCAGCGATTGGGACACCAGATGTCGAGGATGATACAGAATCCCTCATACACCATTACCTAAATCTGGGTCCAGATTTGACTGCACTCTACGAACATTGGTCTTCAGTGGACCTGAATTTCAAAAAGAGGGCTCCTAAGTTTACAGGAGTCCGGATCCTAAAACAAGATGCTTGGGAAGCCCTTGTGGGGTTCATTTGCAGCAGCAATAATAATATCATAAGAATATCGCAGATGGTTCGCAGTTCTCATTATTCCAAACGATGTAGTTATATTAAGCTCTTCCAGGTCCACAACTTATGCCTGCATTATGGGCCACTTATTGGTCATATTAATAACCAGGCAATTCATGATTTCCCAACCCCTGAATCCCTCACCGGAGCAGGAGTTGAATCGCATCTACGAGAACTAGGCTTTGGTTATCGCGCAGGGTACATAGCTAAGACTGCTAGAATAGTAGCTAACGAGAGACCCGAGGGTTGGCTTCAGACGCTATCCAACCCAGAGTTATTCGAGGATGGTCTCGACCAAAAAGGGTTACCAGAAGGTGGCCGAGAAGGATATCGAAAGGCTCATGAAGAGCTTCTTCAGCTTCAAGGCGTGGGACCAAAAGTGGCTGATTGCGTTTGTTTGATGGGGCTGGGTTGGGGAGAGAGCGTTCCAGTCGATACTCATGTTTGGCAAATCGCTCAGCGGGACTACAAGTTTGGGAAGGGGAAACACAAGAGTCTCACAAAAGCAACATATGATGCTATTGGAGATCACTTCCGTAATCTTTGGGGGAAAGAGGCAGGATGGGCGCACTCAGTCCTATTCGCGGCGGATCTTAAGACCTTTTCGGGGAGACTTATCACTAAACTTGAGGTGGATGTTGATGAAGTTAAGATCAAACAAGAAGATGGAAGCGCATTTGAATCCAAGGTGATCATGAAAAGAGAGTATGCCCTTGATGAGGTTAAGGAGGAATCTGGGGAGGGAAAGGATGGCATCATTTTGGAAAGCTCTCGTAGCCAGCGAGCGAAGAGAAGGAGAACGCGTTGATGCGTAATTTGTAATGAAATTCTTCAGCTCGTGAAACTCTATACATAATAAACTCGAATTTCACAATATGGCTCATGAAAGCATCTTCACGTGGTCTGGTGATCTGGTGATCCTTGCTCGATGGACTTCCTAGCGAGCCATCAAACCCTTTCCCCACGTTCTATCATCCGCAAAATCCAAGACGATGCGATGGCCACCATGGTCCACCGATTCCGACAGGAACGGCGATGACAAAAGACGCCCAATCTCATGGTCGGACACTCTCAATGCCACTGATTGGGCGCACTACACGGATCCAAGAAACCTAATACCAACACTTCTCCTGACCACAACAATCCTCGCGTCTGTACGGCTCTACCGCTCGTATTTACGGCGCATTCCTGAAGCTACGTACATAAGGCCTAAATTTTTCAGGAAGAGGAGTTTATTTGGAACTGTGACGAGGGTGGGAGATGCGGACAACTTTCACCTGTACCATACGCCGGGAGGCAGACTGGCAGGTTGGGGATGGATGCCAGGGAGGAAAATACCTGACAAGAAAGCCTTGAAAGGGAACACGGTACGAGTATTTCCTGAAACAGCCAAATATCATATGAAGCTCATGTCAAGTACAGATACACGTTCGCCTTGCAGGAATTGACGCGCCAGAAGGAGCCCATTTTGGTAAACCCGCCCAACCATATTCCAACGAAGCTCTTGAATGGCTCAAAAATTACATCATGAATCGACGCGTACGGGCCTACATTTATAAAAGAGATCAGTATGAACGAGTTGTGGCTACGGTGTTTGTGCGGCGGTTCCTCATCCGCCGAGACGTGGGGCAAGAAATGCTGAAGGCGGGTCTGGCTACTGTTTATGAGGCGAAGATGGGAGCAGAATTTGGTGATTTTGAGCAGAAGTATCGGAGCGTGGAAGAGAGAGCAAAGAAGAAGAAATTGGGAATGTGGTCAGGGAAGATGAAGGATTATGAGAGTCCTCGGGACTACAAAATTAGGACTGGGCCCAATGTGCCAAAATGAAGAAGTGATACCCATTTCATCCACTACTCTGGCTTGTTAAGAGAAACTCTTATTACACTCTCGTACTTTCAAGTTATGAGGACGAAGATCCACAAGTATACATAAGAGGTAGGTGCGGAACACAATATTTCCAAACTCATGATGTGAGATTCCTGCTCTAGTGTTAGGTCTAAAGCTCAAATTTGTAGAGGCTTTCTGTGATATATCTTGCCTGCGAGTTTCTTGTTGCAAGCTACTTTCCATTGATGATCAGCTCTAGACTCTTGGGATTTATGTTCAGACAGGTATACGGTAAATATAGTTAGGGGATGCAAGTATTTCCAAGAATTGCACAGGCTAAGCCTTAGCATTCCTTTTCATAGGTCAAGACTTACATAGCTCTATCGGTTCTGTCTTTAGACCTCTTTAAGTTGTGTTTTCATTTAGGAATCTCCTCAGCATCAGGCTAGGGAAGAACAAACACCTCCCTTGCTTCTGCTAAGAAGCAGGTCCAAAGCAACTTTAAGCTAGGTAAAGGAATACTTTAATACCTACTCCCTACCTAGATTCGAAACTTTTATGCTGAAATACTTCAAATTATTATCCTAGACTTACGATCTGTCAACACCACCAAGAAATATCACTTACAGCTTGCAGACATCCATATATTAATCTACACGTGATCGGAACAAACCAAACCTTCTTCATGCAATCCAGCCTTGTGAAAGTTTCTTCCCCTTCTTAAGCGGGAGATAGACGATCTTACAGCTGTGGCACATGTTGAGATGGTGTGTCCCCTGGAGGACACGATTGGCTGAACCTGCCACATTCCATAGATTAAGCCCTTGACAACCATGCAAAAGAAAGCCAGTTGAACATCTCTATATGATTCCCCTATGAACGCCACAAGCTTCATCCTACAAAACGGAGGATTTGTGAGACCAAGGATGCGACGAAAACAAAATCGGGCTGTGAAGCTTTAAAGCACGGGCTTTTTCGACCAGCTGATGAAACGGGAAAGCGCAGACGAAAGAAATTGGGGAGAACTTCTCTGAACAATACCTAACCATCGGATCATTTGAAGATTCTTACATTCTTTTCACAACAAGCATCGAATATAACCAACACAAGAATTCCCTTTCAACTAATTAATTGTCACTCATTTTCATCTATCTCTGTGGGGTTTACTGTTTCCTGGTAAGTGTATTCCATGCATACCTTAAGGGGCTCTCATATACCTCTCTACGCAATGTTGCGCAGGGAACAAGAAACAATACTAACTGATGTCAAAGTCTTTATAGACATCACGCTCATTTAGAAATTATCATCTTCGACAACCGAGAATCTAGAATCGAATCTTTCACCAATTCACTTCTCCCTCCAATACGAATAAAGCGTCTCTCCTGTCTTTGGGCCGATCAGTATAGAATACTCTGGTAACCGGCACATACAAAAGTCTCCCACAACGTCCCAATTTGTGTGCTAGAAGGAGACAAACAATATCGAAGAGGGCAATTATCAGCTCGACGTGATCCGACTTTATAATTTTCTACCTTCGCTCAGTTTTCGTAGGTATCAAATTCACCTCGAAAGATCGTCCAGGGGCTGGTCAATACTGCTAAAAGTCGGTGGCTTGGGTCTAGCGAACTCTTGGTTTTCGACAATCTCATTTCTCATCCTTCGACAGTCGACAATCGACATTCGCATTGTCACGACGTTCATTACGAAGGGGGTGTTCATCAGACGCGGTACAATTCGGATCGACGAGAGTCAATTAGTATCCAACAAGTTGATCGATCTGAATCAATGGTGGTGTGCATCGCGTGTTTATTCGGTGCGAACTCGTGAAAGTGAAGGACTGGACCACGACAGGCCTCGAAGCTCTCGCTTTCACAATCGAAACTATACAATCATAATAACGACACTCTTTATCACGGATTCAGCATGAAGATCTCTTCATGGCTGAGTCCATCGGCTGGAGAACCTCCACCATTAATTCAATTCAGCCTGCTCCTTACATCTCTTGCGCAGTTCTCGGAGGCCATCACATTCAACCCGGTTCCGTCTCCTAATCTCGATCTATCACAATTGGGTCGCGTTGGTCTCGCTGGCGACTTTGATGGTATTTCATTGTATCAGTTTGAAGGCCAGAACGAGAATGGATTTAGTACGAATGGCAGTCAGTCCATCTTGTCGCGATTTCCAAATGGTGGATTTGCAACGCTAGCTTCTGCCGACGCGGGCATACAAGCGATGTGCTCATTTGTAATGAACGATGGAACAATGGCTGGCGTTGTGGTAGGAGGCAATTTCACAAGCTTGGGAGGAATAGAATCGCCAGGAGCTGCGATGTTCAATCCGAATACCTCAACCATAGTACCTCTCACAGGGCTGTCCGGACAAGTTTCTGCGTTATTGTGTGATCAGGATACCAATACCGTATATGTTGGAGGAAGTCTGAAAGGCGCAAACTCAACTAATGCGGTTGCTTGGGTGGGAACAGCCGGCTGGACAAATCTTCCATTTGCAGGATTCAATGGGCCTGTCACGTCAATTACCAAAGCCCCGAATGGTCATATCATCTTCGGAGGATCCTTCACAGGTCTGGGAAATGCTACTGGTCCAAGCAAACCTGATCAACAGCTCATCAACATCTCCGGGGCTAATCTTACAACTGAGTCTTCTTCGTCCACAGCAGGCTTCAATGACCCGAAAAATATCGTTTGCAAGACTAGCGGCACGGATGGGGCTGGGAATACATGGCTCTTAGCAGACAACACCCCTGGATTCTGGAACGCTGAGTTTGGGTTTGGATTTGAGCCAACGAAATTGAGGTTATGGAATACGCACCAAGATGGACGGGGTACCAAGACCTGGAGGTTCACAGCGCATCCGATTAACGGTATCATGAATTTCACATACATTGACCCTGCAACTGGCCAAAATGGATCTTGCACTTCCGAGTGTCCGTTGAGTAGCAACTCCAGTATACCATTCCAAGACTTCCATTTTGTGAACGTCATTGGAATGAGCGGGTTCCGTGTGGATATTTCAGATTGGTATGGTGCTGGAGGTGGTTTGGATGGAATAGAATTGTTCGAGGATGATATATTCGCTTACGCGATCAACAACTTCAACGAGCCTACATGTGCAAGCATCGAAGCAGCTTCGACCGCAACTTCTACTGGACCATGGACAATCACACCTTCCCATCAAAGCGTATCAGAATACTTGTCAGCTACCATTACCACGGATTCTGAATCAGCTTCGGTGGTATTCCTTCCTGACATAAAGCAATCTGGCAACTACTCTGTCAACATCTACACACCAGGGTGCATCCAAGACTCGACTTGTTTGACGCGAGGCCAGGTGAATATTACTGGGACCATGGCTAGCGGCTCAAATCAAGCTAGCTTTACAACTGAAATTTTTCAGACCAATAACTTTGACAAGTACGATCAGATCTATTTTGGGTACATCGATTCTAGCAGTACTTCCTTCCGACCATCTGTGACGCTATCGCCAGTATCTGGTCAAAAGATTACCAATCTCACAGTCGTTGCGCAACGAGTTGGCTTCACGCTCATCTCTTCAACCGGAGGTTTGAACAATATATTCGAGTTCGACCCTACCCAAGCTGTAGTTGATACTGCTGATTTCGCAAACTCAACATTTGACAAAGCAGGCATGGAGCTCGGAACGGGATCTGGAGTAACTGCAATGCAAACTTCCAGCAGCACAACATTTGTGGGCGGAAACTTTTCGACCAGCACCTTTAAGAACATTTTTGCAATCGGTGGGGCTGGTGCCTCTGCTTTAAGCGGAGGAGGACTTAATGGAGAGGTGCTAACTTTGTTTCTGAATGGAACGAACCTCTTTGTCGGTGGTAACTTCAGCGATACCAGCATTGGTGGAACCACAGGTTTAAGCAATGTCGCCGTTTATGACACGTCCAAGAACGCTTGGGCCGCAATTGGAGCTGGAGTAAATGGGCAAGTGCAAAACATCGTCCCACTCCTCATGAACATAACCGCAAATGTTCCAGAGACCGTAATGACCTTCACTGGAGACTTTGACCAAATTCTGGCCTTTGGTGACAACAAGTCTATTGCGGTCACCGGGTTTGCAGTTTGGGTCCCCTCTCAAAGCAACTGGCTCCAAAATCTCAATACAGCTACTATGGCTATCGATGGACAACTCGCAGCTTCCTTGAATTTGCCTGGAGGTGGTTACCTTTTTGCAGGGTCGCTAGCTACGTCGCAGCTAAGTGCTAATGGTATCGCTGCTCTCTCGTCCGATGCTGGTCTCAGCTCTCTTCCAGTTCATATTCAAACAACCCAATCCCAATCAAGTTTGACGAAGCGAGCAACAAGCAGTCAGAATGTGAGTGGAGTTGTGACTGGACTTTTCTATGAGAACGGTGGACGGAATGTGACTGTTCTGGGAGGCCACTTCACAGCAACTGCTTCAAACGGATCAGATATCAACAATCTTGTCTTTATCAATGGATCAAATTCCAATGTTGTCACAGGCGTTGGCTCCCAGTTATCGAGTGACTCAACATTCAAGGCATTGGCCGTTCAAGGAGATTCCTTATTTGCTGGAGGCTCTGTCACAGGAACTGTTGATGGGGCAAGTGTGAACGGGTTGATTTCATACAACCTTCTTACACCTAGCTTTAACACCCAACCTCCTGCCCTGACCGGTGATGCCGTTTCCGTCAATACTATTACAGCAAGACCTGGCACATCCGATGTCTACGTCGGCGGAAGTTTCGAATCTGCAGGTTCTCTTGACTGTCCTGGGGTCTGTGTGTTTACAACCACTGTATCTCAATGGAATCGGCCGGGATCAGCTCTTGGAGGGACCGCTAATGCCATGATATGGGGAAGCTCGAGCTCACTCATCGTTGGGGGATCTCTCCAGGTCAATGGAGGCAATGTTTCTTTAGCAACCTATGATGCTAAAGCTCAAACATGGGCTATTGCTGCTGGTGCAAATCTGATCCCGGGACCTGTGACTGCGCTCGCGTCAGCAGACAATGACGCATCCCAATTTTGGGTTGCTGGCACTGCAACCAATGGATCCGCATTCCTCATGAAGTACGACGGCCAGTCATGGAATTCTGTTGGAGATACTCTCGGAAGTAACACGAATATCCGAGGCCTCCAAGTCTTGTCACTTTCTAAGTCTCATGCTTCATCAAATCTTGTCTCTCAGGATCAAACACTTATGATCACCGGAGCACTGAATTTACCAGGCTTTGGCAATGCCTCATCAGTCCTATACAATGGCACGACTTTCCAGCCTTTTGCGCTTACCAGCTCATCGTCCAACTCGGGAGGCAGCCTCTCTCAACTCTTTTCTCAAAAGCAGAACACTTTCGCCAAGAACCGTAAGTCACTATTCCAGGCCGTCGCACTGATATGATTCTAATGAGTATCCAGGTGGTCATCTTGCCGTAGGATTTGTGGTCCTTATTGGTCTCGGCATCGCTCTCGGCTTGACATTCCTCATGGTTGTCGCGGGCGTGCTTGCTGAACGATTGCGGAGAAAACGAGAAGGTTATATGCCCGCTCCAACCTACGATAGAAACGCCGGCATTTCAAGAATACCTCCCTCACAACTCTTCAGTTCGCTTGGCCAAAGCCGAGGCGCTGTGGAAAAACAGTCCGCGATGATATGATCACGTTTACCAAGGCGTTTGGGTTGGCTACGGCGTTCTGGATAGGCTGGCTCACCTTTCTACCTTTTTTTTATCGATCTTTTACGACAACCTTCGGCGTTCTACATAACGAGCAAGAAGCTCTTCCTCCTTTGAGGGTACTTCACGGCCTTTCTAATGACAGGCAGAAGAAGCTTCTGCTTGCGTTTTATTTCGTTCTTCAAATACGGCTGCGCCTAATGTTTAGAGTTACTTACTCCTCCACTTTCTCACTCGATCTTCCCGATCTTCTCTTTGTACGATAACATCTTCTGCAGTCCCGACACAAGATTGCAACCAGGGGGCTTCTTTGATCATCACCTCCATGTATGTCAGAAATGCTGTAATGAATGTCTCAAGGCCGCTTCTCGGTCAATTGAGCATCCAAATCAAAATCATAATCAAAATCAAAATCCAATCAAATAAAATAATTCAGAGGATTCCGCCGTTCCCGCCGTGATATTGAAAACTTCTGATCCTCGTATGTGAATAAATATTGATGTGTATGCATGAATGCAAGCAATAGTAGGGCAAGAGGTTGAGAATGACCCAAGAAAGAGACGGTTGTGGTGATCCTCATCAGTCGAAGACAAGGTGGGACTCAAATTTCAATATTTGGATATCCTTTAATTTCATCACGCCGACGACAACAAACTCTAGAAGTGGTTCGTATGTATCCTCAATCCCACTTCCGCGATAAATGGCCCGAATACAAGTTGCAGGGTGGAGAAGTCTGGGGACTGGGAGTCATGATGCTCCTTGCCATGATGAGTTTCTGTGGCGTTCCTCATCTCCTGTGGTGTCAATCTCCAAGGGCCTTGGTAAGGGAAAGGAAAAGGAAAAGGAAAAGGCTTGAAATTGAGGACTCAATTTCAATATTCCCATCTATGTTTTTCTTTCTCCGGGAGGGCGTTTGGGGACGACCCGTGACATGTCGGCGAGATACTCGGAGCAATTCCAGATTTTAAGCTCACCACAACGGTCCCTGAACCAGCCAAGATCGACGAGGCGTTCAGGGGGAGCCGTGCATCATCTTTTGGTTCAGCCAAGCGGGTGTGTAGCGGGGCGCCAAGTCTCCCTCTCTTCCTAGACATTGCAAGGGGGGGAAAGGAAATGAGCTTTGTGGGGGATCGACTGGGATGTGCTTTTGGTGCTTTGGGGAGGGGGGGCTCTGTGCAGAGGCAATCCTAGCACCCACCACGTTTTGAATTTCGCAAGGTAATTAATTTATTTACTAGTAATTTTGATTTTTTTTTTAATCCTTTTTCTTTTTCTTTATTGGTTTATTTATTTATTTCTCTTTCTATTTATTTATTTGTTTTTCTTCTTCGAAATAGCTCCACACCTCCTAACTTCTTTTGGAGATGAGAGGGAGGGGGGATGAAACACGCTTGGGATGGTTTGGGTGGGAGGAACAGGGTCGCAAGATTAACGCACCGGGGTATAGTTTTCTCTTTCGAGGAAAGGGACCACGCAAAAGATGGTCGGCGAGCAAGTGGGATTGGCTTAAGGTAGGGTAAAGGTTAGAGCGACGCCTATTTCTCGGCAGATGGGTGACGAAAGATGTCAGGGCAGAGGGGGAGGATTGACAGGCACACACACCTTGGATGATCACGCCTCAGGCTGTATTATTGACCACGATCGCGGATATGGGATCTGCGGGCCTTGCTCGAGCACAGACACACTCCTGGTCGAGTTAGAGTCGTTCGTGACAACTGACTTCATGTTGAGATTTATATTGATATTGAGATTGGGATTGGGATTAGGATCAAGATTAGGATTGAGATTGTTGAGCCTTCCTGGAGCTGCTTAGGTGTCAATAGCAAAGATCAGGGGACGCATTCGGGGAAGAACCACACGATGCCGGATAGCCGATTCGCAAACGGGGACGATATGATTGGGAACACACTCTCTTCTCTCTCTCCTCAAAATGGGGCTGTAGTTTCTCTAGCTCTCTAAGTGTCAAATCTTCTGAAGAAGCTTGGAGTTCGTCCTGCACGCCCAGCTCATCAGGGTCTTTTTCCTCGATCCATGTCTTTTTTTTGGTTGGAGAATGGGCGTTCTGGTGGCTTGCACGGATCTTCCCTCTCCGCAGAACAGCGTTGAGATGGCTTCAACTTTGTTTTCCACTTTCACTTTTGGCGTCAGACGAGTCAGCACTGTCGTGCTTTGGGGCGTAGCATGATCTTGCTACGAGCTACGAGCTACGAGCTTACTGATCTGGCGTAGTGCACATCTCTTGAAAGCATTTTGGATCGTGGAACCGTTTTTTGATTTGGAGATCCACTAGGTATGAGATCCTAGTACTAGCTAGTATCCGCCATCGGAACCAGACACCAGACCTTTTTTTCTCCCCTTCGCTGGACTGGCACTGGTTCGGCGCCCGAATTGATAATGAACCCTTATCTTTTTACATTACATCCGTCTTGTTCCCGTTGGGTAAGATTCGTACGTACTAGGGAAAAAATAGTCATAGTCATAGTCATAGTCATAGTAATAGTAATAGTAAGAGAGTTTCGTTGGGCGTTCCTTGAGGAATTGTATGCACACACCCCTTCTCCTCCCCCCATGCTGAGCAAGGGTACGGTCGAAGTCATTGGAGGGCTGCCCTCTCCGGGTCGTTTGATTGATTGGTGGGGACGACGGCAGAGTGACGTCGGATCTTGCATCCCCTCCCACCGCATCGAAAAACAAAAAAAAAAAAAGAGGGCTTACCGCCTCTTCTCATCTTTCAGGAACACGCTGGGGTTGTGAGTGGTCAGCAGATTCAAGCCCTATATATTATTGATCTGATATGACTTGATAACGGGAAATACGAAATATGATTGATCCATATCAGTCAATTAAAATTACTGTTTCGGCCGCTCTCGAGGAGAGTCTCTCCGGCTGACAGAAGAGAGAGGGAGAGGGAGAGGGAGAGTGAAAGGGAAAGGGAAAAGGAAAAAGGAAGGGGGAAAAACGAAGCATTGACTGTTCTGCCGCCAATGGCGCGAGAATTGATGTGAATGCCGCCCGGATCGACCTCCTTTCCCCGTAGTGGAAAGCCTCTTTTTTCCATCTTCATCTGAGCTTCCAACGTTGTTCCTGCTCTCGGTGGTACTTTCTGAGGCGCACGCCACCAATTGAAGCTCTTACCTTATTTGCATAACCACCATGGCGAGAGTAGTTCTGCGTCAACATGAAATGACCTTCGCTGGTGAGAGTCTCGGCATTGTCCTCTCCCACTCCCAAGCTGATTACTTTCATGGTATGCCGGATTTCGGTATAATGGTCGGGCCTGCATACACCGAATCCCATATCCCAAGCAATGTGAAATCTTGGTGCTCTAAATAAATCTTGGGGTCTTGGGGGGGGGGTTGCGGGAGGACGATGACAATTCTTCGCCGCGGGGACCGGTGACTCGCGCGATAAACGAATCCCACTTGGCTGAATCGTGGCAGCAGATGAATCAAAAGCCTCATGCAACTTAATTTTTGAAGAGCGATTGATGTTGTCACAAGCGCGCCACGACGCGATAAGCACACGGCCACTGGCACTGGCACTGGCACTGGCACTGGCACTGGCACTGGCACAGAGACGACGGCAGTTTGGATCCGAAACCTTAAGCTCTCTCCATTGGGGCGAAATCTGAAAAAAACTGTTCCGTTCAACGTTTGTTTTTTCAACGGTTCGATCAAGCCCAAGCTCAAGCCCAAAGCCCCAAGCCCCAAACTCCAACATCCCATCTGGTTTCTTGGCGGGCATTTCACGTAAATTCAATATTAGATCCTCCCTCGACGAATAGCAGCAGCGGTAGAAGGCGTGCAAGAGCTACAACTAACAACTAATCCGGTCACGATCATTTCACTTTTTGATATGCCACAAGCAATCCTTGTCTCACTTGGTGATCGCCTCCCGCCTTGCTGCATAGGGCGAGCTTTTCTCCATCTTCTGTTTCCCATATTTCTCAATCCGGGCTTCCTGCAGACGTTGTTTGCAGGGGAATGTTCCCAAACCTCAAAGACCCGCATTAAGGTATTGAATATCTCTTCAAGGACTGACAGTTGTCAGAGGAAGAACTATTTCAGCCGTGCCGTGATTCTCTCCCTCTCAATTCGTCCGGCAGTTTGTTCCTTCGACTCATCCCGCCAATCACCAGGACGCAGTTTCCCCACATCACGCATATCTGCCGCGGTCACTCAGGCTGTAGATGGGCTCGTGCTAGGTTGCTACTCCCCTTAGGGTAGTGCTAGACGAAAAGCCAGCTTGACCTTTTCCGTCCATGGGGGGGGGGCGAAAGGATCAGAGATGGGCTTGAGTAGTTCCATCGCTGCAAAGATAGATAACAACGTGCACAAAGCAGATATCAAGAATGTGGATCTTCAAGATGCTTGAAAGTGGCTTTGCTCAGTATTAGATGTTGTCGCAAGGGGGACCGCCTACGCAAAAACGACTGACCATGCCATGCTCACAATCAGCCTGTGGTGGCGACGGGAAGGGAAGGAAGAGGGTCACGTAATGAGACGAACTTGAATGTTTTGTGCGCTTCTTATTGATGATGTTTCTCGAGGAATGCTGTTGATGTTAGTCGGAACGCCATGAACGCCACTTACTCTGCAGGCGTCATTTCGGGGTCCTCTCGGGCCACCAGCCTATGGGGGACCTTGCGAACAAACTCCTGCAAAAACCAGTGAGTAAAACCAGTGAGTAGACCCTGATCCTCAGCCGCTGAATCACTAGAGGGTGAAGTGCGAGCGCTGAGTGGCTCCACTGAAAAGTGCAATGCGCAAGTTTCCATCTCACACCTTCCTGGAGCGACTCCACACCACGCCTCCCCTGCTCCGACCCCACCGCCTGCCCGTCAGTGCCCGTCATGGTCGTCGACGTTCGTCGAGGATCCCGGCTCTATCCTTACTCCCCATTCTGCCCACCTACGCCATGGCTGACTTCCTATTCCCGTAATAAGCATGTCAACCCATACCTTCTTCCAGATGGAGCATTGCGGCAGACCTATAAACCTATAAGTTTCAGGGCATGTTGGGATGTTGAGATGAATGGGCCCAACCAGTCGGCTTCTGGTCCCACATTTCAAACCCTATGAACCGTGACACAAAATGTGAGAAGCTCAGAATCAACCATACAATACACTAGTCCTTAATTGGGGGGGCGTCGAACAAGCTCCCTTTGTATATATCCACCAACCACTGGCGCACCCCCCCCCCCCCCCCCCCCCCCCCCTCCCCCCCCCCTCCTTTTAAAAACACCCCCCCCCCCCCCCCCCCCCTCTTCCCTCCCTTCCCCCCCCCCCC
>Ga0182030_10010900_pt1 | contig 18390 bp, 13 predicted proteins | sample 812S3MmetaG_FD_121299 | JGI IMG/M metagenome (GOLD analysis project Ga0182030, IMG submission 121299) | Permafrost microbial communities from Stordalen Mire, Sweden - 812S3M metaG (Illumina Assembly) | ecosystem: Environmental > Terrestrial > Soil > Wetlands > Permafrost | place: Sweden...
CAGGGCGCGGTCGCTGAGCCGCCGCTCGATCTCTTCGAGTTTCGAGATGGTGCCAGCCAGCCGGTACAGCTTGGCCGGATCGGCTTCCCGAGCCATCAACCCGAGCATCCGGTCCAACTGCGCCCGCACGTCCCCGAGCCTGGCTGTGCGGTAGTCGTCGGCGTTTGGCGGGGGTCCAGCGGCCGGGTCAGCGGCGTTTGCCCGTGCTGGCGGCGGGCCAACCTCCCGGCGGCGGCGGCAGGCAGCGGCGGCAGCGAGGGCACCCCGGCGGCCCATCTCGGCGGCATTGGCGGCAGTAAATTCCGGCATATCAAACGCTACGGCACCAAACGGCACGGTGCAAGGGCGCGGACAAGTTGGCTCAGCAGCGCCTTTCAACGCCGGGATGTTCCCTCGGGATGTCTTGAACAGCTTGGGGTTTTCCTTGGCGGCTTCGGCGACGCCCTGGCTGCCTGCGGTTCTCGTCAGGCCCGCCGTCCAGATTGTCGTTGCCCGTGGTGCCCGAAAGGCGTAAAACGAGCGCATAAGCCCCGATAGCGGACGCAGCTCCGCCTACAAGTTGGGGGCAGCAACCGCGCGCCTTCCCGGCGCACCACAGAGAAGGAACCCAGAATGAACGGCAAAAACGTCAACCGCGAGACCGGGCCGTCGCAATCCGATTGCAGTGAACTTTGGTTTCACGCCAAAATCCTCCGCTCGGACGGCCAAGAGATTGCCAGAGGTGTAATACAGCTCGCAACTCCTTCTGCTCGCGGTGTGTTTCTCCCAGAAGATGTAACTGCCGCCCTCCAGACTCTGGGCACTCAAGCATCGTCAGAACTTCTGGCAGAGATAGGGCCACGTCGGGTGGCACTGCCGGGTTTCCAACTTTGTTCAGGCTTTCGAACTCCTTCGGCGAAGCCGCATTACCATTTTCGCGATTCATAATCTGACTTTGGTTGGCCCGCCCCGGTGAAACCCGGAATCAGGCAGATCCACATACTGAACATACGTCCACTATGGACTAGTGTCCATCCTATTGCCGGGGCCGAAAAGTGGAAGTGCCTACGGGTTCGCCTGGAGCCGAAAGAACATTTGCGGGCCTCCGACCGCAACGGCGAACGGACTGCTCGCGCCAGGAACGTTGGTGTAAGCACCCGTGACCGATGGCGCAGCTTGGAGGACAAACGAGGAATTCGTCCAAGCCAGCACCAAGAACTCGCCGGCTGGCGGCAGGCGGACGGTTTGCCAAAGAAGCGGAACGCGCGCTGTCGGCGGCTCCGTTGGCTCTAGGACCAACGAGAAGACGCTGCCCTGACCGCCTGGCCCCCCATCTCCCCTCGTCCCATACAGCGTCCCTCCGGACACCAGCAGGTTACCGGGCGACACCGTTCCATCCGTTGCCGCGAAACTCTTGAGATCGTACATTCCCGATCCATCGGTGTTCACCTTGAAAACCGTGCCGTGGCCAAAACTGCCGTCGCCCGAACTGATCCCGTAGAGTGTGCCACCGGACACCGTGAGACCGGCTCCTTCGGCTCCTGCGTTCCCCAGGACGTTCCCAATTACCGCGAAACCACTTCCATCCGTATTGACCCTGAACACCGTTTCGGCCGTCCGCCCATACAGCGTGTTGCCGACCATCACCAGACCTGCATCAACGGCGCCGCCTTCGTTTGTGCCGTTGAAGCTCTTGAGCACCGCCCACCCCGAGCTGTCGGTGTTCAGCTTGAATACCGTCCCATAATCGAAACTGCCACCGGTCCCCGTTGTCCCGTACAGCGTATTCCCCGACAGCACCAGACGCCCGTGCGGAGAATTCCCATCTTGGCCAGTAAACTCCGCCAGGCTCGCGAATCCCGACCCGTCCGTGTTCAGTTCGAACACCGTGCCGCACCCCAGGTTCCCGCCCCCCGTCGTTGTCCCGTAGAGCGTGCTGCCCGATAGTATCAGGGTGCCCACCGGGTAAGCGCCATCACTCGCCCCTGTGAAGCTGTGCAGTGTCGCGAACCCAGTCCCATCGGTGTTCAGCTTGAACACGGTTCCGTCGTTCGTGGTGCCACCCCTCTCTGTTGTCCCATACAGCGTGCTTCCCGCGAGCACCAAACCTGACAGGGGGTATCCCCCATCTGGGCCGCGGAAGCTCCTGAGCACCGAGAAACCCGACCCGTCGGTGTTCAGCCTGAACAGAGTGCCGGCCGCCGCGCCTCCACCTTGCGCCGTCGTCCCGTAGAGCGTGCCGCCAGACAGCGCCAAGCCCCCATTCGGCTCGGCTCCATCCGTTCCGGTGAAGATTTTGAGCACCGAGTACTGTTGCGCACGAGCCCCGGCAGCCTGAGCCACCAGCACGCCAAGCCCTATCCAAATGGCACACGCCCCTTTCATGGGGCGCCCCTCTCTGGTCCTTCGGTTAGAAACCACGTCATACGCTCTTTTCCGGTTGCGGCCAGTTATCATCGGCTGCCCCGACTGGTCAAGGGCGAAGTTCTTTTCGAGCCCCCCCACCGCCGTACCGCCGAGCCTAGAGATCCCCCAAATCCCCACTTTGGATCGAGACGACCCGTAGCCCGAGGGGGCGCCCCGAGAGGGGCTCCCCGCCGCCGCCACCCCATCCCTCGGCCCGGAAAGGGACTCCATCGGCACCCCCCCCCTTGTCCCGGCAGCCCGGCGGCGTTGGCCAAGCGACCACCCGCCGGCATTCCGTCCGTACGCCCGCGGGCGGCGGTGCGGGTTTGATGGTCCGGGAATCCCCAGCGCCGGGACTGCAAGCCCCGGATCGGCCGTTGGGACAACCGGGCGCCCGGCGGCTATTCTCCTCCCGGTGGCCGCGGCAACCACCACGGGCGGGCCACACCCCAAGCCCGCAGTGGAAAGGGCGCCGCTCCGCGAGTCGGGTCGCCCCATCTCGCTGGCTCGCCCTACGCCGCTCCGGGGCCATGTCGGGCAGGCTGACACCCCAAGAACCGTCAAACGGCAGGGCGGGGCCGCCCCGCGCCGCAGCGCGGGCAAATTGGCCGCAATGGGAGCCACGGCGCGACCGCTGACACCCTTGAACGCTGCTGGCCGTGTTACCAGTAGGCGTTACCAGTAAGCCGGTTTTCCAAAGGGCAAGATCGCATTTAACCCTTGATTCTATTGGTCAAAGTGAAGAATGGAGCGGGTGATGGGAATCGAACCCACGTGGCCAGCTTGGAAGGCTGGAGCTCTACCATTGAGCTACACCCGCGTCCGAGTGAGAACATACTACGCGCGGTCGGTTCGTTGTCAATCACCCACGGTCGGGGGATCGGTCGCGGCCCGTTGGGCAGGAGTTTGTCACTGGTATTGCCCCCAGGCGGCGGGTAGCCTGCCGCCTCGTGATGAACGCTCATTCTGACTGGTTGGCCGCGGCACCGGTGCGCCGGGGGTGGGACCGCGCACGCGGTGGAGGTGGCGGGATGCGTGTCCGTGCGGCGGCCTTGGCCACCGCGGCGTTGTGGGCGTTCGGGACGGGGGGCGTCCGGTCCGCAGAGGCGGGCCCGGAAGCGTTCCCGGAGATCACCGAGGTGCTGCAAGGACGCATCTTCGACACCAAATTCGATCGCGACGTCGTTTTCCTGCGCCGGATCCGTGAGGATTTCCACCGGCACTGGGCGGACTTCCTGGAGGCGAACCTGACCGAGAAGGAGTTCGTGCAGGTGCCGGACAAGATGGCGAAGTTCCTCGAGAAACTGGCGAAATCGACGGCCGGGACCGACGACGCGACGACGGCGGAGAAACTCGCGGTGCTGGTGACGGACCCGGTGTTCTACGCCAACACCAACGCTTACCGGCCCGATCTACTCACGGCGGCGGCGCGGACGCTCATTGGGCTGGGGCCCAAGGGCTGCCAAGCATTCGCGGGGACCTTCAGTCTGGCGCATTACCGGACGGACCCGGTCAGCTTGGAGTTGTTTGCGGAGGTGGCCGGGAAGTCGGGCACGGGGGATCCCAAAGTGCAGGCCGGCTTGGCCGCTGTGGCGTTCACGTTCGCGACGGAGCGGGGCGGGTCGTTTCCGCGGTGCACACGGGTGGCGGTCCGCCAGTTGTTGGCGTTGCCGGGCGGGGTGGAGGTGGTGCGTCCTTTCATGCACGCGCCGGCGGCGATGGAGGATCCGGGGCGGTTCCGTGACATCGTGGTGGGGATCGTGGCGGCGCGGGTGCCGGGGTTGAAGGGCGAGCTGGAGGGAATCGCGCGCCAGGCGGTGGCGAAGCTGGCGGCGATGCCGCCGGGGGCGAGCGCCTACCGTGACGAGGTGACCGGGTTGAGATCGGCGCTGGAGGGGAAGTGATGAGCCGTGGCGACGGTCCGAGGGGAGGTCTGGAGGCGGTCAGGTTCTCGTGGCTGGTGGCACCCATACAGGGTGCTGGTGCTCATCGGCGCCGAAACCCAGGACTGCGTCCTGGGCTGGCGAATGTGGTCCTTTCAGGACCAGAGTCTGCGGCCCAGAAAGCACCGATGCGTGCGCCGCCACCGAACCGGCCCCTGTCGTCCTGAAAGGACGTAATTCACCAGCCCGGGGCAAGCGAGTCCGCGGGCGCAGCCCCGGGCAGGCTGGCCGAGAAAACGCCCGCGCCCTGCATGGGCGCCACCCCCGCGGAGGCGAGGTTTTGCCGAGGTGCTGGGCCCGGGGCCGCATGCGGCCGCAGCTACCGCGGTTTTTCCCTCGCGTGATTGTTCCTACCTGCCGATTGGGGGGGCATTGAAGCTTGACAATTCCGGGTGGATTCCAGGAGGATGTGGTGTCAGCACCACATCGGGGGGCAATGGCAGGACGCCGCCGGGGCGGAAATCAAACAGTACCATGACGAAAAACAAGGACGTTCGCGCACCTCGAATCGCTCGGGCCACGGGTGGCCGGGGGGCGGCGCGCGACCGTGCTCAGGCCTTCACCCTGATCGAATTGCTCGTCGTTATCGCGATCATCGCCATTCTCGCGGCGATGTTGTTGCCGGCGCTTGCACGCGCCAAGTCCAAAGCCAAGCGGACCCAGTGCGTGAACAACCAGCACCAGATCGGGCTCGCCTACCGGATGTACACCGACGACAACCTTGATTCGTTCCCGGTGACGGACGGGTGGGGGGCGACCGGCGGGCAGTTGTCGCCAACGGCCGACATCACCGGTAATGCCGGTGACTACGGCGGCCAGGTGGCGGTGACGAACCGGCCGCTCAACAAGTACGTCTCGAACGTGAACACCTTCCATTGTCCGTCCGATGTCGGCGACCCGCTGAACCCGGCCGCGAAAACCTGTTGGGATGGCTGGGGCACCAGCTACCTGCCGGAGTGGAGCGGGGATTTCGACCGGGTGAAGTACGTCACGGGGGCGGCGGGGAACTACTCGTGGTCCTCGCCCGCGGACGCACCAATCAAGATGTCCGCGATCGCGGTCAAGCCGACCAACAAGATCCTGCAAGGGGACTGGGACTGGCATTACAACCGGGTGACGACCGGGACGTCGGCGATCTGGCACAATTTTTCGGGTGACCGTCGCGAGGCGATGCTGTTTGGCGACGCTCATGTGGAGTTCTTTCAGTTTCCGCCGGATGCCCTGGACTCAGACGGCGCGGCGCCGGACCCCAATTACTTTTTTTGGTAGGGTGGCGCGCGTTTGGGCCTGGACCTGGCGGGCAGTTTTTCCGCCCCGGAGTGGGGCGGAAAGGGAAGACAGGGTCCTTGACAACCTAAACCGTGCCTATGCGCAAGCCATCCTTATTCGGTTCATTCGCGGCAGCCTGCCTGGTTCTCGCCGCCCTCCACAATCCCTCCGCCCGGGCGGCGGGGACGCGGACACTCTGGGAAATCGGCCAGGCTGACGGGAAGAACGCGGAGTTCGCGCTCGCCCCGGGAGGGTTTTCGCGCTACCGCGCGGACGGTTTTTTCGTGGTCGGGCGGTCCAAGTCCACCGAAGCCTGGCCGTATGTCCATCCCGGTCCCGGTGATTCCTGGGCGGGGGGGCGGGAACACCCCTTCACGATCGTGTTTGGCCTGACGGCACCGGGAGGAGCGGGGGATGGCCGGCTGCTGATCGATTTGCTGGATACCCACAGCCAGTCACCGCCCAAAGCGCGGATTACCGTGAACGGGCGGTCCTTCGAGCGCCAGCTTCCGCCCGGGGCAGGGGATGAGTCCGTCCAGGGGAATCCTGCGCACGGAAAGCCCCAGCAGTTGGCGGTGGACTTTCCGGCCAGCCTGCTGCGGGCGGGGAACAACACGGTGGAGATCACGCTCACGGCGGGAAGCTGGATGCTTTACGACCGGGTGGCGCTTGAGGCGCCGGCGGGGCTGGAACTGGCCCCCGCGGCCGGCGGTTTGGCGCTCCAGTCGGCTGAGGCCGCGCCCATGCTGGTGGAGCGGGGCGGCAAGCTCTGGCAGCCGATCACCGCTTCGGTGGTCTGTCTGGGAGACAAGGCGCGGGTGACGCCGCGGTGGGACGGGGCCGGATTGGAACCGGTGGAGTTGGCGGGGGGCGGGCAGAGGATCGAGGTCCTGGTTCCGGCGGTCGAGGCGGAACACGAGGGCAGGCTGGAGCTGGGGATGGAAGGCGGGGCACCGTCCTCGCTGCCGGTTACACTCAAGCCGGTGCGGCATTGGACGGTGTACATCCTCATGCACTCGCATGTGGATATCGGCTACACGGACATCCAGCCGCACATCGCCGCGAAGCAGGATCATAACGTCAAGCGGGCGCTGGAGCTGATTCCCGGGACGAAGGGATATCCGGATGACGCCCGCTTCCGCTGGAACCTGGAGGTGCACTGGACTTACGAGCAGTTCTGGACGAACGCCACCCCGGAGCAGAAGCAGGCGTTCGAGCAGGCGGTGCGGGACGGCGGCATCGGGCTGGACGGCATGTACGGCAACCTGCTCACCGGGATTTCGCGCGGAGAGGAGCTGGTGCACCAACTGGCCTACGCCCAGGAACTGGGCAGGCGTTGCGGCGTGGTGCTTGATTCGATGATGATCAGCGATGTGCCGGGGCTGACCTGGGGGTTGATCCCCGCGCTGACCCAGGCGGGCATCAAGTACATCTCGGATGGCCCGAATTTCGTGGATCGGATCGGCTGGACGCGGGTGACTTGGGAGGACAAGCCATTTTATTGGCTGGCGCAGAACGGGAGGGACAAGGTGCTCTATTGGGCACCCTATTTCGGCTATGCCTACGGCCATACGATCGACCTGGTGACGGACGCGGTGCAGCGGGATCTGCGGCAGCTTGAGGAAAACGGCTATCCGTATGACATGGTGCAGATCCGGTGGTCCAAGGGGGACAACGGGAGCGCGGACGAGCGGGTGACGGGCCAGGTCCGCGACTGGAACGCGAAGTACGCGTGGCCTCATCTGGTGGTGGCGACGACGAGCCGGATGTTCCACGATTTCGAGGCGAGGTATGGATCGAAGCTGCCGACTTTCCGCGGTGATTTCACGCCGTACTGGGAGGACGGGGTGCCTTCAAGCGCGCGCGAAACGGCGCTCAACCGGCACTCGGAAGACCGGCTTTCGCAGGCGGAGACGCTGTATGCCATGCTCGATCCGAAGGGGTTCCCCAAGGACGATTTCGCCCGGGCTTGGAAGGCCGCGGCGCTCTACAGCGAGCATACCTGGGGCGCGCACAACAGCGTGAGCGCGCCGGACCTCGAGTTCGTCGCGACGCAGTGGAAGTACAAGCAGGGTTACGCCTTGGACGCGGACATGGTCTCCCACCGGGTGTTGGACGGGGTGCTGGCGGCCCCGGCCGCGGCGGCCGGCGCTTCGGCCCGGTTCGATGTGTTCAACACCGCCTCATGGCCGCGGACGGATCTGGTCGTGCTGCCGCAAGGAATCACCGGGGACACCGTGCGGGAGTGCGGCGCGGACGGGGTGGCCGGCGCGGTGCACCCGGTCCAGAAGCTGGCGACGGGCGAGCTGGTCTTCCTGGCGCACGACGTGCCGGCGATGGGAGCCCGGCGGTACGAGGCCGGAGCCTTTGCGCCGGGCACCCCCACGCCCGGGGCCAAGGCCGAAGGCGCCACGCTCAGCACCTCGTCGCTCACGGTGCGGCTCGACCCCGCGACGGGGGACGTGGTTTCCCTCCGGGAGGCGGGATTGGACGCCGAGTTGGTCCAGGGGACGCTCAACAAATACATCCATCTCCCGGGTTCCGACGTGACCAAGGCGGCGACGAGCGGGGAGGCGCGGATCCGTGTGCTCGAGGCGGGCCCGCTGGTCGCCACGTTGCGCGTGGAATCGGAGGCCCCAAGCTGCCGGCGGCTCGTCCGCGATGTGCGGGTGGTGGACGGCCTCGACCGCGTCGAACTGATTGATTTGGTGGACAAGCTGAAGGAGCGGGCGGTCGAGGGGCTGCATTTTGGGTTCGAATTCAACGTGCCCGGGGCACGGGTGCGGATGAACGCGCCGCTTTCGGTGGTGGAGCCCGAGAGGGATCAGCTTCCCGGGGCGTGCAAGAACTGGTTCTGCGTGGAGCGGTGGGTGGATGTGGCCAACGCGGATTACGGGGTGACGTGGGTGACGGTGGACGCGCCGCTGGTGGAAATGGGGGGGCTGACGGCCAACCTGCTCCGCTCGCAACCCAATCCCGCGGCCTACTTGAAGACCATCAAGCCATCGTCCAAGTTGTATTCGTGGTTCATGAACAACCATTGGCACACGAACTACCGGGCGGATCAGGAGGGGCCAACCACCTTCCGCTACGCGATCCGGCCGCACCGTGCCTACGATCCGGTCGCGGCGGCGCATTTTGGGGTCGGGGCGACGGAGCCGCTGATCGCGCGGCCCGCGGTCGGGGCGCAAGCGGTTGCACCGCTGGTGCGGGTGGAGAATCCGGCCGTGGTGGTGACCGCCCTGAAGCCGAGCGAGGACGGCCGGGGGTGGGTGCTGCGCCTGTTCGGAGCATCCGGGCTGGACGCCGCGACGAAGGTGGTCTGGAGCCAGCCGGTTTCGGTCACCTACAGCGATGTGGGCGAGAAGCGGGGCGCGGCGGCACCGGAGGTGGTGCCGGTGGGGGCGTGGAGCCTCGTAACGCTCCGGGCGGATCGCCTGTGAGCGGGGGGGCGGGAGCGTGGTGGGCGTCGGTTTGGGCCTGCCTGTGGTTGATGGCGGCGGGTCCGGCGGGCGCCCATCCCATTTCGCTCACCACGGCCGGGGTCACGGTGGGGTCCAACACGATCACGGTCCAATTGGAGGTGATGTGCGAGGATTTTGTCATGCTCCGCGGCTACACTCCGGACCGGGACAATTTCATCCCGCGGGCGAGCTTGGAGCAGGGGATCGACCTGCACGGGCCGCTGCTGCTCAGTGACTTCCTGCTGCGGGATCGTGATGGTCTGCTGCTCACCGGACGGGTGGCGCGGATCGAGCGCCCGGTGATCCCGGAGCGGGGGCTTCCGGCGGATGAACTGATGGGCACAAAGGCGGTGTATCATCTGGAGTACCGGGTGGCCAAGCCGCCGGATTACCTGACCTTCCAGCAGCGGATCGGCGCCTCGGGCGGGGCTTTCATCCCCTCGGTGATGCAGCTCACGGTGACCCAGGCCGGGTGCCCGGCGCGGCCGGCGGTGGCGCTGACTGGGGAGGGGGAAGTGCATACCTGCGAGTTCGACTGGTCCGGCGGGACCGCGGTGTCGCGGGCGGCGGCGGGGGCGCCCTCCGGGCCGGACGCGACGGCGCGCAACATGGGGATCGAGAGCTACGGGTCGGTGTACGCGTTCCTGTACATCGAGCCCGCGGAGGTGAGGATCGAGATCCTGATGCCGCTGCTCACCCTGGAGGAGTGGGTGGCGATTCCACGGGCGGACAAGAACTTCGTGGAGGTGGCCGAGCAGGCTGCGGCCGCGCCGGCGGTGCGCGATTTCTTGGCCGGCCGCAACCGGGTCCTGGTGGATGGCATCGAGGTCTCCCCGGTGGTGTCGCGGCTGGATTATTACGGGGTTGATTTCAAGGATTTCGCGGTGACCGCCGAGGCGAGGCGGTTGAGCGCCTGGACCGCCCGGGTAGGCGCCATCCTGACCTACAGCACCAAAGGCGCGCCGGGCCGGGTCGAGGTGACTTGGGATCTGTTCAATGAGCGGGTGAAGACCGCGCGGATGGCTTGGTTTGCCGGGGAGGAGGCGCGGCGAGGCCGGTTCACCAGCTACGAGCCTTCGCTGGCCTGGACGAACCGCGGGGCGCTTTCCCTGCCCGACGTCACCCCCGCCTCCGGGGTCGTCGCGGATGACGCCGGGCGGGCCCGGCTGGCGGAAACATTGTTGCGGAACATCTACCGGGCGTTCGATCACCGGGATGAGGGGGTGGTTTACGACGTGCTGGCCCGGAGCGTGCGCGGGGAGTTGCTGGCGGACACGTATCTGAAGATCCACGCCGGTTTGCTGATGAGCGAGCAGGGGGGGGCGGTGGCGCATGTGCAGTCGGTGGAACCGCAGGAGACGCGCATCCGGGAGGCGCGGCCGGCCGGGTTCACGGCGGACGTGAAATGGCGGGTGACCGGCACGGTGGAGCACTGGGGCCATGTCCACACGCGGGTGAACGCGTGTGAGGCCACTCTCGGGATCACCCGCGAGGGGGGTGTTTGGAAGATCAACACGCTGGAGGTGGCCCGCCAGGAGCGGGTCGGCTACTATCTGCAAGTCCGGAAGTTCCAATGATGATCTCGGTTGAGAACCTGGTGTTCCACCACCCGCGTTCGACGTTCACCTTGCGCGTGCCGTCTTTGCGCGTAGGGAAAGGCGAGCGGGTGGCGCTGACGGGTCCCAGCGGCGCGGGGAAGACCACGCTGCTGAACCTGATCGCGGGGGTTTTGCTGGCGGACCAGGGGGTGATCCGCGTGGGCGGGGTGGAACCCGCCCGGCTGGGGCAGGCCGGCCGGCGCGCGTTCCGGGTCCGGACCCTGGGGTTGGTGTTTCAAGATTTCCAGTTGCTGGAGTACCTCGGCGTGGGGGAGAACATCCTGCTGCCCTGCCGGATCAACCCGGCCCTCAAACCCGGCCCGGCCGCGCGCGAGCGCGCCCGGGAACTGGCGCGCCGGACGGGCATCGAGCACCGCTGGGAACACCGCCCCGCGCGGTTGTCACAGGGGGAACAACAGCGCGTGGCACTCTGCCGCGCCCTCGTGGCCCGGCCCCCCTGTGTGCTCGCGGACGAACCCACTGGGAGCCTGGATCTCGCCACGAAAACCCGGGTGGTCGATCTTTTGCTTGAGGAGTGTGCCCAGACGGGCGCATCCCTTCTGATGGTTACGCACGACCCGGCCTTGCCCGCGCGGTTCGACCGGACCATCAGCCTGGGGGAGGGGGGGTGATGGGGTCGCTTTTCTTCCTGGCCGGGCAATCGCTCCGGCATCGCCGGGGGCAGACCGCGGTGCTGGTCTTCGGGCTGGCGGTGCCGATCTACCTGGTGCTGGCGGTGAATGGGTTGGTGCTGCGTTATCAAGACTCGCTGGTGCGGCGCGCGGAGGCGACGCCGCTGGTGGCGGGGGGGCCGGGGAGCCGGTTTGATCTGGTGCTGCATGCGCTTTATTTCCGGGGGCGCGTCCCGCACCCGCTCAAGATGGCGGACCTTGCGGCGATGCGGGAGACGGGGTATGCGCTCCCCATCCCGCTGCATGTCCGGCACACGGCCCGGCGCTTTCCGGTGGTGGGGACCACGCTCGATTACTTTGCGTTCCGTCGGCTCGAAGTGGCCGTCGGCGGGCAGCTTCTGCAACTCGGGGACTGTGTCCTCGGCGCGGCGGCGGCGGCGGAGCTGCGCCTCGGTCCGGGTGGTCGCCTGCCGACCGACCCGGACAACCTCTTCGACCTCGCCGGCTCCTACCCGGTGAAACTGCTCGTGAGGGGGGTGCTGTCGTCCGCGGGGACGCCGGACGACCGGGCCGTCTTTGTGGATCTCAAGACCGCTTGGTTGCTGGATGGCCTGTGCCACGGCCACGCGGACGTCACCGGGACGAACACCGAGGCGGCGCTCCTGCTGGCCCGCACCGCGACCAACGTGACGGCCGGCGCGGCGGTGCCGGAAGACACCGAGGTGACGCCCGGGAACATCGCCAGTTTCCATCTCCACGGCGACCCGGCGGATCTGCCGGTCTCCGCCGTGCTGCCGGTGGCACCCGACGCCAGGTCGGCCACCCTGTTGCGCGGCCGCTACCAGGCGCCGGAGTCGACGGTGCAGATCTTGGCCGCGCGGGGCGTGGTGGAGGAGTTGCTCGGCCTGGTCCTGCGCATCAAGCGGTTCTTTGACGCCAACGCGCTGCTGGTGGCGGTCTCCACCGGCCTGTTCCTGATCCTGGTGGTGCTGCTGTCGCTGCGTTTGCGGCGGGCGGAGATGGAGACCCTGTTTCGGATCGGGTGCGCGCGGGGGTTCACCGTTCGGTTGGTCGGGTTGGAATTGGGCCTCGTCGCCAGCATGGCTCTGCTGGTGGCGGGCGCGGGCATCGCGATCACCTTTGCCTTGGCACCCGCATGGTAAGACGAATCGTCATCCTGGGCTGGCTGGTGGCGCTCCTGGCGGGGTGCGGGCGGGTGGAAACACGGCCGGAGGCGCGGCCCGCGCGGGGGCTCCCCCGTGTCTGCGCGACCAGCTATCCGCTGGCTTTTTTCGCCGGACGGCTGGCGGAGGGGGATGCCGAGGTTTCCTTTCCCGCGCCCGGGGACCAGGATCCCGCGTTTTGGCGGCCCTCGGAGGCGGTGATCCGGCAGTTCCAACAGGCCGACCTGATCCTGCTGAACGGCGCTGATTTTGAGAAATGGGTGAACACCACCTCGCTGCCGATGGCGCCGTTGGTCGATACCTCGGTCGCGTTCAAGAGTGAATGGATCCTGTTTCCCGAGGTGATCACGCACAGCCACGGTCCGCAGGGGGCGCACAGCCACGGCAACATTGATTTCAACACCTGGCTGGATCCGATCCTGGCGGTGCGGCAGATGGGGGTGGTGGCGGGGGCCCTGCGCCGGATCGCGCCGGCGGACGAGGCGGGCTTGCGGCGTCGCGAGGGGGAACTGCGGCGGGATTTGATCGAGCTGGATCGGGAACTGCGGGAGTTGGGGCCGCGGCTGCGCGGCCGGCCGTTGCTGGCGTCACACCCGGTTTACGGCTATCTCGCGCGGCGCTACCAATGGGATCTGGCGAGTGTCCACTGGGAGCCGGACGAGCCGGTGACGCCGGCGCAGTGGGTGGCGTTTGACACGCTGCGCGCCGGCCATCCCGGGCGGCTCATGATCTGGGAGGAAGCGCCGCTGCCCGCGGTGGCTGCCGGGCTGGCGGAGCGCGGGGTGCGTCCGGTGGTGTTCCGGACCTGCGGCAACCGTCCCCCGGCCGGCGATTACCTGGCCGCGATGCACGAGAACATCCGCGTGCTGCGGGAGGCGGCCGCTGCGGGGCCGTGAGGCGGCCTGATGCCAACAGGCAGTCTCGCGGCGGTCTGGCCAGCCGGGGATCCGCCCCCCTCCTTCGCGGCTTCGCGGCTTCGCGCGAGGGTGACATTTCGGCAAAACCGCGCAAACCGGTTGCCCTTGGCCGTCCTTGCGACTAGGCTGGCTGCATGAGCAACCCTTGCGTTGGCGGGTCTTGGCTTTTCGTTCGCCTGGCGCTCTGCCTGGCACTTCTGGCGCCAGTTGGCCGGTTGGCAGCGGGGCAAGACGCCGCTCCGGCCGCCGATGGGGGGCATGATCGGTCCGTGGAAAGCTCCGTCGTCCGCGTGTTCGCCACGTTGCGGGTGCCGGACCCGTACAAACCGTGGTCCAAGCAGGCGCCCACGGAAATGGCCGGGTCCGGGGTGGTCATCAAAGGGCATCGCATCCTGACCTGCGCGCACGTCGTGCTCTACGCCAGCCAGGTCCAGATCCAGGCCAACCAGAGCGGCGACAAGCTCTCCGGCACCGTCGAGTCAATTGCCCCGGGCATTGACCTGGCGGTGATCAAACTCGACGATGAGAGTTTCTTCGACACCCACCCGGCGCTTCCCTTTGCAAACAAGCTCCCCGAGATCAAGGACGCCGTCATGGCCTACGGGTTCCCGCAGGGCGGGCAGAGCCTGTCGATCACCCGGGGCATCGTCTCCCGCATCGAGTTCGGGTTGTACAATTACCCGGTGGCGGGGTTGCGGATCCAGATTGACGCGGCGATCAACCCCGGCAACAGCGGTGGGCCCGCGGTCAGCGGGGACAAATTGATCGGGCTCACCTTCAGCTCCCTCAGCAACTCGCAGAACATCGGCTACATCATCCCCTGCGAGGAGATCAACCTCTTCCTGGAGAGCGTGGCGCACGGCCGGTACGAAGGGAAGCAGAGCCTGTTTTTCGAGGTCCAGGGGCTGGAGAACGCCGCCCTGCGCTCGTACCTGAAGCTGGATGCGACGGTGCGCGGCGTGGTGGTGCACAAGGTGGAGGAGGAGGAGAAGGCGGGCGGGTTGCAGCCGTGGGACGTGATCACCGAGGTGGGCGGGGCGCCGGTGGACGATCAAGGGATGGTGCAGATGGAGCCGAACGTGCGGGTGTTCTTCAAATACATGGTGCAAAAGTCGGTCCGCGACGGGAAGGTGGACATCACTGTGCTGCGGGGAGGGAAGAAACTCGCCTTGCAGGTTCCGGTGGCGCTTGACCGGCCGCTGGTGATGCCGACGCTGCGGATGAAGGGGGCCTACCCTTCTTATTTTGTGGCGGGCCCGCTGGTGTTCTCGACCGCGACGATGGAGTTCGTCGAGGGGCTGAGCCGCGGCCGTGCGGGGGCGAACGCCCTGAGTTTGCTGGGGGTCCTCGGCAGCCCGCTGGTGAAGCGGCTCGGCGATCGCCCGGCGTTTCCGGGGGAGGAATTGGTGGTGGTGTCCTCCCCGCCTTTCCCCCACAAGCTGGTGAAGGGTTATGGGAACTCCGCCTTCCAGATCGTCAAGAGTGTCAACGGTGTCGCGGTGAAGAGCCTCGGCCATCTGGTGGGCTGGTTGCGCGACTCCAAGGATGAGTTTGTGGTGTTCGAATTCGACAACCGCGGGGGCGAATCCGAGGTGTTCCCGCGCGCCGGGTTGCTCCGCGCCACGGAGGAGATCCTCTCCGACAACGACCTGCGCAGCCAGGGTTCCCCCGACATGCTGGCGATCTGGAAGCAGGGCCGGGCCGACGCCGGCGGGAAGTGACGCCGGGACCCGTCTGGAACCGGACGTCCCTCCATGCCAACCTGGCGGCTCATAAGGTTGACGCCCTTAGTCCGGTCCCGCAAACGGTCGTGTGATACTTGCCGCGACGAAATACAGCAGCGCTATGGAGAGGCTGTAAACAAATGCGTCGAAATGGTTTGGAGTCTTGTCCTTCAGGCTGTACCGGAGGATGAGATACAGCGCGGTCAAGGCGACAGGTATCAATAGCAAGAGTCGGTAGTATCCCAGAACGAATAATGTAGATGCAGGCAGGCCCGGGCCGTCGGCGAACCTACCCCAGTAATTTCTCGCACGTAGAGTCAGTTGCAAGCATGCCACGACAACCATGCCATGCACCAACAGCGCAATAAGATCTGGTTTTCTTTTCATAATTGGCTGCGTTACCCTCCCGGGCTGACGACCAGTCGCCACGGATGCTGCTCGAGTTGCAGGTCTCGGGGAGTCATGGATTTGTCTCCGGCCTTCAGGTCCAACAATCTAACGGTCGACGTTCCATCAGCAGTTTTCAAGCAGATTCTGCCCCAGAGCCGATTTTTCAACGCGCTGTAAGCTGGCGCGATCCATGAGATTGAAGCCGGACTTGGCTGGCGTCCGGGCCGGTATCGAAAACGCGGCCAGCATCAAACCAACGGCCCGGCAGCCGGTCACACAGCACTCGACGCCCCACCCGTAATGGTGTATGGTCAGTTGCATGATAGTCACAGCAAAAATCGGAACCGGTGAGCTTGCCGAGCTGATCAGGAAGCTGCAGGCCGGAGCCGAGGTCTTGCTAACCCAAGGCAACAGAGCTGTCGCTAAACTGGTGTCTGCCGATGGAGAAACCGGCGCGACCCGGCCGGGCTTGCATATTCGCTCCCTGAAAGGCCGCCGGGTTTTAACTCCCGTCATTCCGCAAGCTGAGCTCGCCGAGGAGATGTTCCGGCAGCGATGATCGGCGTGGACTGCAACGTTCTGGTTCAGCTTGCCATTGGCGACCACCCGGCCAATGCACGGACGCTGGCGGTCGTTGAGTCCCAAGCGGAGCAGGGTGAGAAATTGGTCCTTCCGTCCTTGGTCGCTACTGAATTTCTCCACGTCGTCACCGACGAACGCCGATTTGCGCCCCCACTCACCATGCCCGAAGCATTGGACTGGATTCAGGAGTTTCTCGCGAGCCCGGCCGTCACCCTCCTCGAACCGACGCAGGCCAGCATGGATCAAGCGATTCGCTGGATGCGACAATTCAATTTGGGCCGTAAGCGCATTCTTGATACGCATCTTGCCGCCATCCTCCACACCAGCGGCGTTCGCCGCCTGCTCAAACCCAACCCGGCTGATTTCGCCGTGTTTGGGGTTTTGGAAACCCTCACTCCTTAACCCGTCACGGTGGCATGGAAACGCTCCGGGAGCCCAGCCCATGACCGCGCTCGTCATGCGGCGGGCGGTTCAAACCGCGGACGCGCCGTCCTGCGTCTCCGGTTGTCGGGTCCCGACGTTCGCGCTCGGCTTCGCTGTGTCAGCCCTGTTTCTGGCAACGCCGATGCGTGCAGCCAGGCCTGCGGATTACCAGGGGACGCCGTTCGACGATGCGGCGTACCGCGCCGGGCAGGTCGCTGAGGCGACTCAGCCGAAGCTTCCGTACCACGCTTTCGCCCCGGTCTCCACCGTGTGGGATTCCAAGGTCCCAAAGGGTTCGGGTTGGATCGGCAAGGAGGAACCTGGGGCGACCATCCGTCTGGACGAACCGGATGCCGGAGGCAAACGCGTGATCCACTATCACGTGAAACTCAGCAACTATCGTTACGCGGTGTTCGGCTGGCAGTGGGCGGGGCCTCAGGAGTCACCGGTGGACCTCCGGCAATACGATGCGATCTCGTTTTCGATTCGGATCACCGGCCCCAAACCACCCCAGGAACTGTTCTTTGGCGTCAACGAGTGGGAGCCCGCGCCCTTGTCCCTGCGTGACTACGACCCGGGCTTTCTTGACGGGGCATGGCATCGGGTAACCATACCTGTGCGGGCGATGAAATGGAGCGGGACCAACGCCTCGGCGGCGCAAAACGGGGTGCGGGGATTCGCATTCAAGACCTTCGTCTGGGACCCGGCCGAGTACGATGTTCAACTGGATGGGTTCGGGTTGGAGCGGATCGTCGGTTCCTCGGCGCCCGCGTCGCGGCTGGAACAAGCCCCGAAATCCGGCGCCGGGGCGAAGCCCCAAGCCATTCCCGGCCGCGTGGAGTGCGCGTTTTATGATCTGGGTGGCGAAGGTGTGCCCTACCACGACACCACGCCCATCAACACGCTCAGCGGCGTGCTGAACCAGCAGCAGCGACATCAACGGCCCCATGCCACCCCCTACGAGTGGGACTTCCGCCGGGACGAGGGGGTCGATGTTTCGTTCACCAAGGACTGGGCAGATCTGAACCACACGAACCTCTTCGACATCGGGGCTAACCAACTCTATATCGGCTCCACCGAGGACGGGGAGTGGTGCCAGTACACGGTGGAGGTGAAAGAAGCCGGCCGCTACAAGATCCTCGCCGCGTACGGCAATGACGGCAATGGACAGACCTTCCGGTTTTCCCTGAACGGCGCGCCCGCCTGCGTTTGCAGAGCGCCCGTGATTACCGGCAGCATGCATAAATGGAACAAGGCGGAGGTCGGAACGATCGATTTTCCGGAATCGGGCCGCCAATTGCTCACGCTCCACTATGGCCGCGGGTTCAATCTCGCGTTCTTTGAGTTTCAGCCCTTGGCCAAGTAAAACGGGGTGTCCGAGCCGGTGGCCGCCTCCCGGCGGGGTGGGGACGTCTCGTCCCCACATCCGGTTCTGAGGTTGCCGAGGAACAAGACCACGAGTTCGCCGCCTCCGAGGCGTGATAGCCTCTGCAGCCTCGCGGGGACGAGACGTCCCCGCCCCTATCGCGCAGCTGGTGAGGACGTGAAGTTCATTGTGGTCGATCCCCTGAGGATTGATTCCAGAGTAACAACGCATTTCGGGACGTGACCTTCATGGGAACGCCGCCCACTCGCGGATGAGATCCATCTTGAAGCGACGGCTGAAAACCGCCTCAATCCGTATCCCCGAAGACTTGGCTGAACGTCAGCCCCGAGGCCTTTCCGGACGGCAGATCATCGAGCCGTCGAGTGAGATCTGAAATGGACCCCGAATTTCGGACAGTGATTTAAGTTAGACTTTTCAGGTTCTGCTGGGCATGAGAAAACAGCAGAACTATGAGCGCAACTAAACGCAAACGGTACACGGGTGCCTTCAAGG
>Ga0182030_10010901_pt1 | contig 18390 bp, 13 predicted proteins | sample 812S3MmetaG_FD_121299 | JGI IMG/M metagenome (GOLD analysis project Ga0182030, IMG submission 121299) | Permafrost microbial communities from Stordalen Mire, Sweden - 812S3M metaG (Illumina Assembly) | ecosystem: Environmental > Terrestrial > Soil > Wetlands > Permafrost | place: Sweden...
CGAACTTCCTTGACACATCGGGACACCCGTCTGACGCCGACGGCGGGAACCAGTTGCAGTCAAACCACCAAGCGGCAGGTTCCTGGCCTGCTTGCGTGTCCGATCGACGATGCACCGCCAAGGGCTAATCTTGAACCCTGGACCCGCTGACTAAGAGTCAGTGACTCCGCGCGCCTCCTGGCCTCAAGTTGAGGATCAGCCAACCTAGGATCTGCGGATTAAAAGTCCGTAGCTGCGGAGAGGTATCGGTATGCCGTCGCTCGGCTGATGCCGAACTCTTTGGCCAGTTCGTGAACCGGTTCTCCGGTCTCGGCGAGACGCCGGAGTTGTTATTGTCGCTCCAGGGTGGGTTTGGCCGGCTTGGTGGCCGGCAGTCGGCGCGCTCTCCTGGAGTCACGGGAGCGGCATGGCGCTCGCGGCCGAGTTCGAGTTCAAGCTCGGCCAGGGTGGCCATGGTGGCAGCCACCGCGCGGCCTGCCGGTGTGCCTATATCTATGCCTTCACGTAAGGCGCGCAACAAGATTTGGCGCTCACCGAATTCGGCGATGGTGCGAATGACTTCGGCGACGGAACGGCCAAGTCTATCGATGGCCGTGACGACCCCACGACGCCCCCAGCGCGGGCTTAAGGCAGCAGGGCGGCCAGGCCCGGTCGGTCGGTCGGTCGGTGTTCACTGCGCCTGAGAGCTTGTCGGCGAAAACATGGCCGGATTCGACGCCTTGGGCGGCGAGTGCAGCGAGCTGGACATCGAGGTCCTGGCCGGTGGTGCTAACCCGTGCGTATCCGAGAATCGCTGTCACGCCTCTACCGTCTCGTTGCCCTCTGACAGCGAGGATCTGAGACACGCGCTCTGAGACAAGAAATGAGACGCCTCGACCACGGACTATCCGAGGGGAGTGAGGTCACCGGATGCCGTCTCGTTTCTCTGGATCTGAGACGTCGAGCTGATTGAAGTGTTGGTGGTCATGGGTTCTCCTTGTTGCTGTTGTGCAGATCCTCAACGGTGCCGATGAACACGTCGGTGATCTCGGGTAGCCGGGATACCAAGTCCCACAGCGGCTTATCGGTCTCGTACCGCGCGGCGGCGTTCTCCTGGTCCCGCTGCTGCTTCCAGGCTGTATAACCAGGCAGGCTATCGGGATCGGAGCTGTAGTCCAGCGGATCAAGCCCATCGGGATGCTTCGGCCTCACCTGGTCAGGGCTGCTGGAACGTAGCCGGGGCGCAGTGGCGGGGTGGGCGTGGTGCTCATGGTGATCTCCTTCGGTCGACTCAGGGACGTTGCTCAACGTCTGGGCCCGCTGTCTCGTTACGCGAAGGTAGACGCCGCGTTGCCATCCATCCCCGGAGGATCGCCACCGAGGCCGACCGGCGTCATCCACGTAGTGGTGGATGACGCTGCTACGATGATCGTCATACAAGCCACACATCAACAGAAGGGGGGCGGCATGGCCGTCTTGAATATCCGAGTAGAAGACCAGGTCCGCGATCAGCTCAAGGACATGGCTGACGAAGAGGGGATCACCGTCAGTGAGTACGTCCGCAATCTGGTCATGGCGGCAATAGTCCCTGGGTACGAGCCAGAAGAAGACCAAGGCGATCAACCGGCGCCGACGACCATGCGCATCGCCGACCGACAGGTGCTCTCGTTGCTCCACCGGATCCTTGCGCACGTGGTGCCCGAGGACGACAGCGAGATCGACCCGCGTTCCCAACTGAAGAGTGCACGGGTCATTGAGTCGGGCTTCACCACGGAGTATTGGCGGGAGGTCGCCGGCTTCCGCACCGAGCTGTCCAAGCGTGACTGCGAGCGCGTACTGGACATCCTCGACATGTTCCGCATGATCACGTTCAGCATCAGGGAGCTGGAGAAAGACGGGGTCACCGTCAGCGAGGAGCTGAGTCACGAGCTGGAGTTCGAGGGTTTCGACGGCAACCACGGGCTCGAAAGCCACATGGCTAGCTACGTCGAGTTCCTGATGAGCGACGGCAAGTGGCCTGAACTACGGCCGCAACTCGACCGCAACGATGGCGGCAATTCGCACTCCCCGGTGCTAGACGAGTACACGCGGATGCTCGCCGAGCACCGCCGCATCAAGGCCAGCCGCGACCGCGGATTCCATCGAAAGGCCTACCTGCTGTCCCTGGAAGAGCTGGAGCAGATCGCGGCAGCTCGGATCCACCCGTCACGCCGCGGCTAGCTCGGGGGCCGTCCCCCCGCCGCGTAGAAGTCGGCCTAACGACCTATTGCGCGACAGGTTGAAGGCGGGATCTGCGACCTGGGCAAAAATGTCAGTCGGGTGTCCCAGAATTCTGTCCCAGACCGTGGGGAACAGGGACACCCTTAAAGACACAGATGGCTCCCGCCCGGGCCGCAAGCGGCCCGGTTGGGTCCGAATAACCGTGCCCCGCCAACGAGGGAGGACCATGCCGGTGACGCTGCTGGGATACGCGCGAGTCTCGACGCTGCACCAGTCCCCCGACATGCAGACAAAGGCGCTCACGGACGCTGGGGGCCGATCGCATGTCCGGTGTTCGCGACGACCGCCCCGAGCTGGCCGCGTTGCTCGACTACGCCCGCCGCGGTGACGTGATCACGGTGTGGAGGCTCGACCGCCTCGGCCCGCTGCCGCACCTGCTCGCGTTCGCCAGTGACTTGCAGGATCGCGGCGTCGAGCTCCGCTCACTCACCGAAGTCATCGACACCACGACCCCAGGTGGTCGGCTGATCTTCCACGTCTTCGGGGCCGTCGCCGAGTTCGAACGCGCCATCGCCGCCGAGCGCACCGCCGCTGGAGTCGCAGCAGCCCGTGCGAACGGCCGCCATCCTGGGCGGCCAGGACTCACGGCCGACACCATCGCTGCCGCCCAGGCCCTCGACCAGGCGGGCACTCCCCGCGCCCAGATTGCCACACCCTCGGCGTCTCTCGATCCAGCGTCTACCGCAGTCTCGTCACGCCCAGCGAAAATCATCTGCCTGGCAATGGAACGGATTAGCGCGACAGTGTCGTGAGATAGGTATGACCACCATGTCTGACGACACCACCACCAACTCCAGCGACGACTGCGACCCGCGCCAGGACGTTCTTCTCAACCCCACTGAGGATCTGGCCGGCCCAGATCGCTATCCGCGCATGTGGAACATGTCTGCGGGGATGGCGTTCTTCCAGGCGGTCGTCAGGCCCGATACCCCGGATCGCCCGGAATACGTCAGCGTCCCCATGCCGAGCAGCACCACCACCGACCTCGAATCCCGTGGGGCCAGGATCTTCGCGGTGGCTCGGTGGAATGCGTTGTGGGAGGCCGCTCAGTTCCGGCGCCGCTTCTTTCACGACGACCTCGACGCTAACGCCGACGACTATGCGAGATTGCCTCCCGACCTGGCACGCATCGCCGATCTCGGTGACAACAACATCGTGTTCATCCCCCGCACGCAGACCCGCTACTACGACTACGCACCCCTGTTTCACCTGCTCCCCCGCGCCACGTTGGACCGGTTCGGCCTGCCGATGCTCACGGGTGGTCAATGGCCGTTCTGGGCGGAACTGACCAACCCGGACCCCTACCTGCCCGCCGACTTCAGCCAGCGGCTGTCACGGGCCTGGGGGGCCACGATCTGGCGTCACCTCATGCCCGGATCACCGCAGATCGCCTTCACCAAGGACGACCCGATCCGCATCCTGGCGCACAACCTCGACTTCTGGGTTCCCGCGGTCACCGAGGCCATGGAAGACGAGATGCGGACGTGGCCGATCGTCGACACCGATGGCCCTACTGGCCCGGTACGGCTGAGCAACGGCGAGATCCTCGAAGGCGTCACCGCCGGCGGCCCCCGAGTGGGTTCTGACCTGTGGACCGGGGAAGAGGAAGCCGCCGAGTTCGTCGAGCTCACCATCGACGCCGCCGACAAGACCGGCCGGCTACGCGACATTCTCGACGCCGTGCGCTCCCACCGGGTCCACGACGACTTCTCCGACCGGTGGTCACACGCCAAGGAGGACTTCGATCGCACGCTCAACCACAAGCGCTCCAAGGTCACCGTCACCTTCGTCGAACTCGACGACACCACGCCGGTTCACGGTCCCGAGACCGAAGTCATCGGCCAGCTCGCATGCAGCGACTTCCTGACCCTGCTCAACCCCCGCGATCGCGAAGTGGTGGTCGTCCTGCGCAGCGGAGTCACCTCCCTCACCGACGTCGGCAAGATCCTCGGCTACAGCAGTCACAGCGCCGTATCGAAGCGGCTCGCCCGCATTCGCGACCAAGCGGCACGCTTCTTCGACGAGAACTGACCCCGAAACAAGGAAGTGGGCTATCACCCCCCGCGCCACCAACAAGGACCCCTGGTCGTGACGACGAAATCCCGGGCAACCGGCAAGTGGCTCCGGTGATCCGACATGTGATGCGACCTGTGATGCGATGGATATTAGATGCTCTTCGATAGCACCTTCTGGGGCGGCAACGATCAGACCTGCATTCCGGAGGTTGTTGCACGGTCACCTGGCATCATGAGTCCATGAATCACGCACCCATCCCGGGCCAGCAAGCCGCCATTGAGGCTCTGCTGAATGCCTCCGCCCGCACCTCGCAGCGGGTCAACATCCGAAACAGCTTCGTCCAAGGAGGTGATCAGAAACATCCCGTCCCCGGCCCGCTCCACAAGATCGTTCGCGCACAGGACGACCGCGCACTGGATCTGTTCCTGCTGCACCGCACCCTGGTCTCGGCGGAGCCCTGGACCAGCCGGCCCCTTCTCTCCCGGGTCTGGGCCCGCATGCTGGGTGTTGAAACCGACCAGGACCACGGTGCCGCCGTCGTCTCGCGCACGTGGCGGCGACTCGACCAGAAGTACGGCCTCATCACGCGCGGCAAGACTGGTCGCAGGGCGGTCTTCACGTCCCTGCGCGAAGACGGCAGCCGCGAGGACTACACCGCACCGTCTGGTCGTGACGTCGACAATCGCTACTTCCAGCTCCCGTTCGACTACTGGACCGACGACCAGGCCTGGCACCGCACGTTGACGCTGGCAGGGAAGGCGATGTTGCTGGTCAGCTCCACTCTCCCACCCGGTTTCATCCTGCCCGGTGAGCGGGTGCCTGAGTGGTACGGCATCAGCGAATCCACTGCGCAGCGTGGCCTGCGGGAACTGCGCGATGTCGGTCTGCTGAACCTCTCCATCAGCTACAAGCCCACTCCGCTGGAGAAGATCCAGACGACCGAGGTCTACAACTACACGTTGGTGCCGCCGTTCGGCCGCACCGAGAAGCGCCGGCTCCGCGTCGTCCCGAAGATCGTCAGTGCATGACCGCCGCAGCACCCACTCTCCGCTCGTCGAGCGGCACTACCCGCCGTCTGGGGACGCAACGAATGGCAGCCGTCACATCAACAACCCGTCCGATTTGGTGTACATTGGGTCGCGTAAGCCCTGAGGCATTCCCGGCACCAGCAATGGTGTGTCTGGCCCCTCAGGGCAAAACGCTTTCTAGGGCCTGAACGATGGACGCCCACGAACTCCCGCTCGAAGATCTGATCTCCCCCGCCCGCTACCAGCGCTATCGAGCGGCCGCCCGCGGCGACATAGCACGCGCGGCGCGGCTCTACATGTGGAACTGCGACCTCTCCGCGGCCTACTGGCCATCGATCGCCCTCGTCGAGGTCGCCATCCGAAACGCCATCGACATGCAGCTCTGTTCCCACCTCGGCGTCACACGGGACGACGGCTGGCACACCGAAGTCTTCGCCGCCCGCCCGCGCATCCACCTGACCGACAAGGAACTCGACAAGGTCACGAAGTCACTCGACGCGTTCGACCGCAGGAACAACGCCGCCGGTCAACCGCGTGTGGAACCCACCGGCGGCGACATCGTCGCCGATCTCAGCCTCGGGTTCTGGGTGTCCCTCGTCGGCGAAGGCATCCCCCGCGGTCACGCGAACGTCTACGACTACTTCACAAAGCTTTGGCGGCCATTCCTTCACAAGGCCTTCCCGCACTACGGACCAGGTATGAGGTCGGCTGGACCACTGCGTAACCGCCTGCGCACCTTCGAGCTACTTCGCAACCGGATAGCCCACCACGAACACATCTTCACCCTCAACCAGGCCCACAACCTGGACAACATCATTGCCCTCGCTGGATTCATCGACCCTGCCCTGGCGGACTACATCCGGGGCAACCAGCAAGTCATGGCAGTGGTGAGCCGGTACCGCAGCTTCGTCGCACAGGAATCGCCCACTCCTAACGATGCTCCGCCGAGTCAAGAGCTGTGACCGGTCACCCGATCTGCTCACTCGCCGCGGACCACGTGACAGCTCACGATGGTCCAGACTGCTTGGCCGCCTGAGTGCGGGCATGAAAAAGCCTCGCGCGTCGAATCGAGGTTCGACGACTGCGAGGCGAATGCCAGCATTGGTGTGCGCGTGAGAGAGCCGCTGACGGGCCGTCCGGCGCGCGGGGCGGTTACGGCGGCATCGGCAGGTTTCTCCCGGCGGAAAAGGCGCTCATTCGAGAAGGGCTAACGCCGCCACTCACGAAGCGCGACCGCGGCGGCGCCCACGATCCCGGCCAACCCACCGAGGATCGCGACGATGCGTTCCGACGGCTCATCGCGCGGGCAGAACACCGCCCGGTAGACCATCACCAGCACAGGCAGAATCCAAACCAGATTCCACGCGTCCGAGACGACCACATTGACCTCCTTGCGAGGTGTACCAACAGAAAGTGCCCGACCGGTGGCCGGGCACAAAAAAAGCCGGGAAGACCCGGCTTCGACGCGCGCAAGCAAGCGCGCCCTTTCATGGTCAAACCATGAAAAGCTCAGTCCAGCAGTCGATTTGAATGTCTGGACAACTTAGGGAATCGGCATTGAGCACCTGGTCATGGGGGACCCGTCAGCAGGTGTCGGGGGAAGGTTGCGCGGTAGCGGGACTGGATATGGGCACAGTCGTGCTGTTGGCTTTTATGCGGCAATCTTAACCCACGTCGAGGCATGTAGAGCGGGAGGAGCCTGGCTGGGATGTGCTGGCGCTAACTGGATTTTGGGCGCACGAACCGCACCTCATCGACTGTACTAGTAGTGAGCGGCATCAGCCTGGAGGCGAGCATACGGGCGTGTCGCACCGCCTCTTCGGGCCCCTAACCTTCTGATCCGTAGTTCCGCGCCTCCCCCAAGTGCGGAACTACGGACTTCTAATCCGCAGGTCCACCTTCGAGACATATCTTCGCGACAAGCGGATGCGCCTGATTGGCGATCGGGTAGGCGACGTTGCGTTCTTGTTTGCCAAAAAATGCGTTGACAGGATGATCAAGCCATTGATGGATCGGCGCGGCTTCGATCGGGGCCACAGGCCCGTCGACGAGGCACATCAGGAACGGCGGAAAGCTAATCATCCAGAAGTCAATGCCTGTCGAACGGCTCGTCTCGACTTCAATCCGCAGCGACACCACACCATCGCTGAAATAGTTGATTCCAGCATTGGCGAGTGCAACGTGAAGACTGAACGGTTCAATCGACGCCGCCCCGTCTGAGAAATACGCTGCCTTCAACTGCGGATTGTCAAGCAGACTGCGAGTCTGCTGAACTGCCAACGTCATACCGAGAAGCTGGCGGGCAATTCGCCCGGGATGGAGATTTGTCATCTGCTTCTGAAATGCGTCCCGGCCATGCTCGATGGGTATCGCCAAAGCGCCGCCGTCCCGCTTGTGCAACCCCCACAAGTCCGCTCTCGCGCCGCCGGTTTCGTACTCGTAGGTCGCCGCAGCCAGTTCCAAGTTGCTAACCACGTCGTCCCGCCAAGCCTGGTAAGCCTGTGGCAGCCCTCTATTACTTGCGCCGGTGTTGCAGGACTTGCATAGCGAAGGGATGGCGTGGCCGTCGCGGTAGCTTCTGATAGCGACGAGCGCCCCCTCCTGTTCGTTGTATAACGTCCCGTGCGACGAATTGCCCGTAGAGCGAGGGGGCAGGTGCTCGTCTGTCATTTCTGTATTAGCCCCACAGTGCCGGCACCAGTCAAACGTCACTCGAACAGTGTCCAATTTCGAGAAAGCGCTCGGCAACCCGGCTCACCGCGCAATCCAAAATCGACGTCGGCATAGTTCCGCAGATGCGCCTGTCGGACAGTTCAGTCTCGGTGATCCTGAAGGGTGCCCCACCTTCGGGGATGGTGATCGCATCGGTGGCCATGGTCGCGGTGGGGCTCAAGAAAACGCTGCCCTCCCCGTCGGGTGGCAGCGGTGCGCCTGGCTGCGAGCCGGGGCGGTGATTGCCATGGCAGCGCTTATATTTCACGCCCGATCCACACCAGTACTCTTCATTGCGACCTAGCGGAGCTAATGAATCCACGCTTATCGCCTTTCCCTACTGATCCCTCGACCTACCGCCTACCTCGATCTCTGGTTCAGTAGCGGAGTTCTGGGGGTTGTTCCACAGGCTGCGCATCGATTCGAGCTCGTCGTCGTCTAACGGTCTTTCACCGAAGTGTGCGAATAAGGTTGTGTCCCAGGGGCGAACCTTGTCATAGCGCGGAGTCAGCATCACTGTCACCGTTGTCGCGTCGCTTCGTCGGTCGGGTTCTAGGTGCGTGATCCATTCGTGGTGGCGCAGCATGCCCCACAGTTTGAACGCGTACCTATGCCGGTCGGTGAAGTGGTTGCACACTGCGTATGCCAGATGGAGGTCGGTCTCGCCGAGTAGATAGCGTCGAAAATCCCAACGGGTGGTGCCGATGTCCACTCGGGGTGCTTTGCTCATGTTGGTTAACAGCAGTCGGCCAACAACGGCGCGCTCGGCTACGTAGAGCTTGTCGAGCAGGTGCAGTACGAGCAAGCGGTCTGCCTCGTCGCCGTCCCGTCGGCTTTCCGCAATGTCTTCGAGGATCTGGCGATACATTCGCACCCCGTATTCGTCTGCTGCGCTTGCCGGTTCAAGTGGCAGTGTCGGTCGTGAGGTGCGAAGCTCGGGGTCGTTGAGCGAGGCTGGGATGCCAGATCGTTCAAAGTCCGGTGGTGTCCGTTCGTCGGCGAGTGCTAGCTCGTAGTAATGGGTGGCGTGCTTGCCAGGCGCTACGAGATGCCCGGCGATGCGATGCAGGTAGTCCACGACGGCGGTTGTCGAACGCAGCTGATCGAACAGAAAATCCCATTCTCTCCTCAGGATGACTACGTATGGGATCGGCACCGTTTCTGAATAGGCGGACACGTTGTCTGGGGGCGTGTCGTGGTCGATGATCACCACGCCGACCCACTGAATCGCGTTACCGTCGACGGTGATTGACCGTCCGCGCGCGTTTGTTTGAGCAACGGGTCGGCGCTGAACCGTCCTGACGGATCCGCTTGCCTGTCGTGCTCCTTCCTTGCTCTTTTTGGCAATCCATGCACGCTCTCGATCGTCAGTTGTGGTCGCGTTGGTCCTGGCTTTCACTTGAATGGCTAGTCCGCGATCACCGCAGATGACGGTGCCGTCGCCGACTTCTCTTGTAGCACTGCCACGTTGGACTGTTTCAGGGTTAAAGACGAAATCCGGAAGGCCCCATTGGGCCGCTAAGTCACGACTCGCATCCTCGGCCGCTGCACCACGATTTGCGGCCGGATCGAGATCGCCGGCCATCGGGACGATTCGTCCATAGACACCGTCGGGTCGCTGAACCAGCATGATGAGGTCGTCTCCTGAACGATAGGTTGCGAGACCAATGTCGGATCCAGCAAGGCCTGCCTCGACATCAGGGTTATCGCTGGTGTCTACTCGCGCCCACAGGGGATCGTCTTCGGCTGGGATAAGCCGAAAGTGGCCATCGTTGAGCGGTGCCCGGAGCCCCACTGAACGCTCGAAGGCCACGATGAGCTCATCAATCGCTCGTAGGAGTTGGCGGCATTGGACGCTCATGTTGTCGTCGGGGCTTTCGGGCCAGGGCTCTGTATTGAGGATGGGATCAATGGCGATATTGGGGGTGCACTGCGGCGAGATACCCGGAGGCACATGGAACGTGGCGACCAGATGCCAATCGACGAGCACCCCATCGGGGTAGGTTTGCAACTGAGTGACTACCGCTGGTGGATCTATTTCCAAGGCGGGGAGCGCGGACTGCACCCAGAAGGCCACTAGGGGGCGGGCTTCCGGTTGTGTGGGCGTCGCGAGGCCGTGCAGGCGCGTCACGACTGCGCCGAATCGTTGATGAGCTGGTTTGATGGCATCAGCCCAGTAGTAGGGCTGGAACTGTTCGATCAATTGGATCTGATCAGGTCGCAGCCCCGACAATGCCCCCGACTCGACGAACGCAAGAAATTCAGATTCTGCACCGAAAAGCGGGAGGTGCTCGACCTGGGGTGGGCCCAGCGGGCCTGAGACAATCTTCTCGGTGGCACGCAGTGCTTCGCGTGCGCTCGTCATCAGCGCATCGACGAACGCGCGGGTATGCAGCTCCAAGTCGCCGAGTCGGTGACACTCGTATTCATCAATTAGGACGTCGACACGTCCATTTCCGTCTTCATCGACGTGAATGTTGGTTCTGAACAGATCCGGAGCGACCAGATCGTTCCACGTGCTCGCCATGCGTTCTGCTGCACGTGTCGCGTCGTCGAATGCTGACCATGCTGACTCGAATTGGGTACTGCGGGCCTCTGGCGCTGTATCTTCGACATCCACATGTGTCTCCTACCGCATGCCCCCGACAAGCGCGCACAGGTCTGCGTAACCCGTGTGCAGGTTCTCGCGAAAAGTGTGCAGGCTTCTCGCGAAAAGATCGCGTTCGTTGGCGAACCGCTGTGTGTTGCGGCGGGGCTAGGCAGTGTGCACTTCGAAGGGCCGCGCTAGGAAACAGCCTACAAGTAGAGAAACCGTCTCAACTGTTGGTGGGTGTCGAATATGAGTCCGTAGGAGCGCTCGGCCCCGATCTGCGTGGACTTCGCTCGCATATACGCGAAAAGTTGCGTCTCAACTTCGTCGATTTTCATTCCAATCGGACAGATCGAAAAGAAAAACGCCGGACGCTCCCACATGCTCTCAAATGAGAAGGCCCCATGGTGTTCGTCGCTGTCACCCTCGGTCCGGCGGCAAAGTTCAGCGATCATGTCGAGGAGCTGTTGTTGCGCCTCGCCTGCCAAGGATAAGAGGTCGGCCCCGCAGCGCAGCCACCCTGGTTGGCGTAAGGCGTTGATCGCGTCAACGAGCTCGAGCATCGCTGGGACAGCGTTGAATGACGGCTTCTCGGGTAATTCGGTCCCCTCATGTTCGTGCCGATCCATCCACGTGTTGAGCTCGACGCAATGGTCGTCGACCATGTTGAAGGCATCTTCCTCATCAGCGTCGACCCAGAGATCTCCTTGGAGGAAGATCATGTAAAGGTCGAGCTCGTCAAGTGCCCAGAAGTGAGTGGTGACCGGGCTGTCCGTTCGAACCCTGAGGTAGTGCAAGAACTCTGCTGGTCGATCACAAACGGCGGCGATGGTAGTGAGGTCGTGCAGCGAGGTGATCCACGGGGGTTTGTCCTCGCCCACAATTCCGGCCTGCTGAAGTCGACCGATCGCGGTACCCAGTGGGCCGACATCGTCTAGGAGCGCCGCCACGCAACGAACCTCCCGGATCTGCGACAAATCCAGCCAGCTCTTGTCGGCGAGCCAGATGCCCCGGTTGGTTTCGATGAGACGTTCGATCCGTTTAGCCTGTTCACAAGCGTCGCCGATGGTCGCGGCGAGATCGCGCGAAAGCCGTGTGACGTCTCCTCGTCGCGACTGCTCGGCCATCGACTTGCCTTTCGTCTCCACGACGATCGCAACGTCATCGCTGATGAAAAGGCCATCGCCTTCGACTTGCTTGCCGACCGCGGCGGGGTTCGCACACCCAGATCCAAGCTGGCCGATTTCTTCGTCGTTTTCGGGTGCAAAGTACTTGAATGCAGCGTGCGACGGCGGGGTGTCAAGGATCGACGCAAGCCCGTCAAGCGCGATCTGCTCGCTCATTGCGACGCGAATTTTCTGGTCGTACGAGGTGAAATCCTTGCCGTTCGAAGTGAGCGCCTTCTCGAAGATCCTCCGCAACGAGTCGTTGCCCACCTCATTTGACGTCGATACAAAGTGGCCGGCCCCGTCGGAAACGAGCGGCGTGCCCAGGAACGGATTCGTCCCGACCAGCATGTCGTAGACACGGTCAGTCGCAGATACCGCTGAGTCGAAGAACTGAGAGAACGAGGTCAACACAGCAAGCGCCGTCTCAGCGTCGACACCTGCCAAGGGCGCAACGTCGTTCGCGGAAATCGTGGCCCGATCTCCCGGCAGGAACATCAGAGCAACCATTTGCGACATCACTTCCTCCGCTTCGGCTGCTGGTATCTGGTCTGGCGGAACGCCCTGGTTGCGCAACATGATCTCCGCCGTACCATCCCGGAGCTCAGTCATCCGTTGCGATGACGCCTCCCTGATGGCTTCACGAACTGCGACGACCTGCGGGTAGGTGTATCCCAAGTGTTTTTGCATGAGGCTAGCCGCTCGCTCGTTGTCGAAGAGCTGAGCTTCGTGAGCATCCCGAACGCTGCTGTACTGCAAGTTGCGGATGCCCATGACCGCGCCTTGATACTCGGCGGCAAGCATGGAGAGAGGATCGCCGTTCAAGGCCGCCTCGGTGAGTTGGCGCGCCTGCGCGAGCCGCGTCAAGCGTAAGGCGCGCTGATGCAACTCGTTGACGGCCACGTGGGGTCTGGTCTCTTCGCGCGGCAGTGCGCTCGGCTTCCGCGATCCCCGAGAAAGCAGCACGGCAGCCACGATCTCGATGGCAAGCGCGCTGCCACCGGGTGCAGCTTGGGGAACCACACCGAGTTCACGCAGTCGCATCAGCTCAATGACGTCGAACGCGTCGGCGTCTTGCACCAGAGCCGCCATCGCATCAACCTCAAGCTGGACCTGTTCGCGCAAAATTGTCCGCACAGCGGCAACTGACTCACAACCGGCGAAAAGGCTTATATCGCTGACCATATCGGCGAGATCGCCTTCTAGACCTTCTTCGAATCTGGCAGGACCGCCGTCTTGTCTGAGACCAAGTGGATCAAGCTGCCTTTGACGAGGAGCGCCTTTGCGCCGCTTGTTCCTGCATCGCTTCCGCACCTGACTCCAATCCCCGTAATCCCGCCGACCGGACGTTTCGAGTAGACGACCAGGTGGCCGCACATCGTGCGGGCGTCAAGGTACTCCCCGTGTCCGACAACTAGGGATTCGCCAAACACGCCGCCGACATCGACCGTGGCACCGGCACGACCGACGGTCGAGGAGAGCAACAAATTGGTAGGTGGTTGAAGTGGAATCCCCAGAAGCCGTTTCCACCAAGTGGAAAAAGACGGTCAACTGTCGCACTTGTTGTTCACAAGCTCCCCCGGGGACTTGCGCCACTAACTCCCGCACTTGTCGATCAGGCGCACTCCTCCGAGGCTGCCCACACAAACACTGAGGTCACGAACCCTTTCTGGTTCGTGACCTTTGTGCCTGCGGCTCGTAGAACCGCTCCTTGTGTGCGCACGGGTGTGTGCGGACGGGGACTTGAACCCCTAGATCCCCGGAATTTGGACGCCCAGTTGACCCACAGCCCGAAGTGACGTTCAAATCTCGATCCCGTCTGAGCTACGGCTCCGACTCATGCTGGCGGCCCGGGCACGTGACTGACCCATGGATTGGACATAGTTACGGACTTCGGTTGACCAAGCCTCGTACATTTCGTGCCGACGGTCGAGAGCTGTCTGTCGGCGATTGAGAAGGGTGCGGAGACGGTTGGGGAGCGTTGCGATGGGGGGAGTGCGGCGTAGGCGTGTGCGGTGATGGCGGGTTGTTCGTGGTTGGCGAGTATGCCCCGGATCAGTGCGGCTGCCTCCTGGCTGTCGCCGCGTGTCTTGAGGTGGGTGCCGCCGAGTTGTTGGTGGCTGTGTTCGTGGTCGCCGGTGGTGCGTTGGTAGAGGTGAGCGGTGTTGGTGTGGCGGCCGCGGGTCATGGCGACGTAGAGCAGGGCGCGGCTGGTGTTTTCGCCGAGTACGGCGTGGCTGGTGTCGGCAGTGACGCCTTGGGCGGAGTGCACGGTGACCGCGTAGCCGAGGCCGACGTGCTTACGGAGGTATTCATCCTCGAAGACGACGCGAGCGCCGTCGTCGAGGCGCACGGCCGCAAGGCGGTTCGTCTTCGCGTTGATGCCGGCGACGCGCCAGCGGTTTCCGTTGCGCACCAATGACTCCGATTGCTCGCCGGTGGTGGGATCGGTGACGTCGAGGGTGGGGTCGTTGCGGCGACTGATGATCAGATCCCCCAGGGCGATCCGGTGCCCAGCTGCACCGATCGCGGTGGGCGCGTCGTGATCGACGCGCTGGTGGTGGATTCGTTGGTTGAGGGTGTTGGCCATCTCGGTGGTGTCGCAGACGAGAAGCGCGTCCCGATCGACGTTGGAGTCGGCGTGGTAGGCGTCCAGTGCGTCGGCGGCCATGGTGATGGCGTCTCCGCAGTGCAGCCGGTCGTGGGCGCGGTACCAGTCGACGGCCTTTCGAACGGATTCGGGTTCGCCGTCGCGCAGCGCCAGCGAGGCGGCGCGTTCGGCGGGGTCGTGCATGCGCCAGACTTCTGAGAGGTGTTGGGTCCAGGGCAGATCGGTGCAAAGTTGGGCGAACATGCCGCCGCGGGCTTTGACTGGGGCGAGTTGATGGGCGTCGCCGACGAGCACGGCCTTTGCTCCGGCCCGTGTGGTGGCGGTGAGCAGTTGACGGAGGTCGTCGGTGCCGACCATGGCCGCTTCGTCGACGACCACCAATGTTCGCCGATCCAACTGAAGCGTGTTGTCGTGCAGCGACTGGATGGCTTTGGCGACCGTGAGGCCGGTGTCGCCGGCGCCCTCGCGCATCGCTACGTCGACGGCCTTGCCGGTCGGGGCGAGCACTAACACGCGGCCGTTGGACCCGTTGTGGACAGCAGCGCGTAGGGAGCGCATCGAGGTGGTCTTTCCGGCTCCCGCCGGCGCCGACAACGGTTGCACCAACCACGGCGAGCGCCCGATGTTCTGCACCGCAGTCTTCTGATCCGGCGACAGTCCGACGATGTCGGCGTCTCGGATCCAGAGCTGGGAGCGGTCGTCGCGGGCATCGACCAGATCGAGCACCGCCATTTCTTCGGCCAGGATGCGGTCCAGGGTGAACCGCTCATGGCCTTCGCGTTGATGCGCCGCCCGTGGCGTGGTTAGCCGCAGCCCGATGTCGTCGACCGCGGCTTCGACCATCGCGCGAGGGGACTCCTCGGTGTCGATGGACAGTTGCGCCCCGAGGATCTCGACCAGGTCGGCCCGGGTGAATGCGGCCTTGTCGATCTTCTCCGCCGCCGCGGCCAGGCGCGCCCGGTCGAACGCGCCCTGCCTAGAAGCGCTGCGCTCATGCGCGGCGGCGCGGCGCACCGCACGCGCCGCTGCATGGGCTGCGCGATCCACGCGCAGGCCGCGACTGTCGGCCTGCCACTGCTCCTGCAACGAGGCCCAGGCGAGCTCCTCGGGTTTGGCGGGGCGGGTCGCCTTTTGTGCGGCCGCCAACTGCGCCGCGCTGAGAGGGCCCTCGACCGAGTCGAGGTGATGGGCCGCCCACTCCCGTAACTGACTGGAGCGCCGCGACCACGCGGTGATGGACTCGTGCTCGACCCCGGCGATCTCGGCCATCCCGGTGGCCGGGTCGACCGGCGCCCATTCGACGCCCAGGGATCGATGCAGCTCACGGCGCAGCGTGGCCTGATAGACGACCCCTGCAGCCCGGGCCTCGTGATAGAGCGAAGTCCCGTCGATGGACACCAGCGCACCGTCGGCGCGGGCCTGGTGGTTGGCGACGATGACGTGGGTGTGCAGGTGCGGGTCCCCGCACCGCGAGGTCTCGTGCTGATAGGCGATCGCCACTAGCCCGGGCAATCGCACCAGGTCCTTCTCCTGCGTGATGGGGTTGTGCACCCGGGTGTAGCCGGCATGCGCGCCCAGATACTCCATTGCCTCGGCGAGCGCGGTGGCGTGCGCGTCGGCGGTCGCCTTGGTCGATACGTCGTCACCGCGCAAGGCTCTGATCAGAGAGACGCTCTTGGGTGCACAGAACGTCAGATCGAAGCCGTGCACACCGCGCACACCGAAGGCGCGCCCCCGCGCACCCTTCGGGGCAACCCCGTCATCGAGCCAACGCGCCACTACGGCTGGATCGGCTTGGCCGCCAGCCCGCTGCGCGTCGGTCAAACCGGTCAAGGCGGCGACCTGGCGGGTGTCCCCGGCGAGGAGCCACACCGGCGTTCGAGTTTCGTGTTCGGAGTAGTACTCGCTCAACCCGCCGTTGGCCCGCTGCAGATCCGCCGTCGCACGCTCGGCCGTTGCGGCGGTGTCGATGTAGTAGTTGATCGACCACCGCTTCAGCTTCGAGATCGTCAACAACGGTCACCTACTTAGGACGGTTATCCGCGCACGTGCTGCGCCACAACCATTCTCGCACCATTGTGCAAATGTGCCAACGCTATTCTAAGGAGGAGAAAGGTGTAACACTAAGGGCGGCGCGATGTTTGGTTTATGGATGAGTGTATACGGGTGGCGGTGGGGATGATTTGGGAACGGCGATGGTGGATTTGAGATGAGTCGAGGGTGAGGGTGAATGGGAGTAGGTTTTGACGCGTTGCGCGTGCTGAGCGCCGAGTGCGCCGCTGCGAAATATTGCGGGGATGGGTGTCAGTAACGGGCTTACAGTGGTGTTATCCGAGCTGGGGCGGACCGAGAAGGAAGTGACCGCCATGGACGAGAACACAGACGACAGATGGCTGACCCGCCAGGACCTCGCTGACCGATACGGGCTACCGGTGAAGACGCCGGCCCAGTGGGCGTCGAAGGGAACCGGCCCGCGCTACGCCAAGTTCGGCCGCCACGTGCGCTACCTGTTGAGCGATGTAATCGACTGGGAACGGAAGCAATTCGCCGAGGACAAGCGTCACCCTGCTTGATTAACATGGCGTGATGAGCTTTCTGCAAGACGAAGCATTCAGCGAGGCTGCCGCTGCCCGCGGGAATGAGGTGTAACGCCGTGGCCGGCAGGCCTCCGCTGCGAATCGGGCAGCACGGCAAAATCACCCGCAAGAACCTCGGAGGTGGGGTGTGGTTGGCTCGCTGCAGATTCCGTGACGCGGACGGTGTGACACGCATCGTCGAGCGTCGCGGACCGGCCGAAGACCAGTACGGAAAGCTTGCCGAGGACGCGCTGATCGAGGTTCTTATGAAGCGGCGGGCGACGGCGGGCGACGAAGTCAATCTCGATACGAAGATCATGGCGTTGGTCGATCAGCACATCGACCGCCTGGAGGAGGACGGCCGAGCGGTCCGCACGATCGATACGTACCGATATTGCGCGAAGCTCCTGGCCAAGGTCGTTGCCGGCGTGCGGGTGGGTGAGGCGACGCCGTCACGGCTCGACGCGGCGATCCGCTCGATGCGCCGCACCCACGGCGACGTCCTGGCGGTGCAATCGAAGACAATCATGAAGGGCGGCCTGCACCTCGCGGTCATGGCAAATGTTTTGGCGTCCAACCCGGTTCGCGACGTCTCGCCACACCGATCGAAGGCGCAGCCGAAGGGTGCTACGGCGCTGACGGCCGACCAGCTCCGCGAGTTGCTGGCCAAGCTGCGCGCGTCGGAGGCATGCCAGCGCAACGATCTCGTCGACCCGATCACCCTGTTCATCGCCACCGGGTTGCGGATTTCCGAGCTGCTCGGGCTTAAGTGGACTGACTTCGATGAGCCGGCCGCGACGCTGACGATCACGGGCAAGGTGATTCGGGCGGCAGGCAAGCGCGGGTTGATGCGGATCGACGAGACAAAGACGGCAGCCGGTCGACGCACGCTCCCGCTGCCCAGCTTCGCGGTCACGGTGCTGACGGCGCGACGAAGCGTGCCGTACCTCGGACAGCAGCCGATGATCTTTCCGTCGACGACGGGTGGCTGGCGCGATGGTGACAACTTCCGTGCCCGCTGGGCCGAGGTCCGCGACGATCTCGGGGTGCCAGGGGTGACGACGCACAGCTTCCGCAAGTCGGTGGCGACGCTCATCGACGACGAGGGGCTGTCCGCGCGGATCGGCGCCGACCACCTCGGGCACACGCGGATCTCGATGACGCAGGACAAGTACATGGCCCGTGGGCGTGTCCACACGTCGGTGGCGGACATGTTGGACCGGGCTATAAACGATGAATAAACGATGGATCGCTTTATCTAGGGTAGCTAAATACACCCTCTGACCGTGCCCCCGGCATGATTCGAACATGCGACACCGGCTTTAGGAGAGCCGTGCTCTATCCCCTGAGCTACGAGGGCGGACGGGCTGAGCTTACCGGGAGCGCATGGCTGCAGACCGCTGGCGCCGATCCGATTACCGCAGCTCCGCGA
>Ga0182030_10010902_pt1 | contig 18387 bp, 12 predicted proteins | sample 812S3MmetaG_FD_121299 | JGI IMG/M metagenome (GOLD analysis project Ga0182030, IMG submission 121299) | Permafrost microbial communities from Stordalen Mire, Sweden - 812S3M metaG (Illumina Assembly) | ecosystem: Environmental > Terrestrial > Soil > Wetlands > Permafrost | place: Sweden...
AATGTTTTTGTATTATCCACTCATCAAGAAATCCATCTATGTCTCCATTTCTAAGCATTTCGAATGCTTCCTTTGGACTCTTCGTTCTATTTCTAGACGATCTACGAGGTTGATCTTCTTCCTCTTCTTCGACTTCATCTTCTTCATCTTCTTCTTCGACTTCTTTCTCTTCTTCTTCAACTTCTTCTTCGTCATCGTCTTCCGCGGGATTTTCATTGTAGACAATCATAGGTTCCAATTCGAAATCATCGTCTAATTTTACTCCATCTAGTTCTTCTTTTCCCTTGTCGTCCACCATACCACCGGGATTTATGTCATCATCTTCTCCTCCTCCATCTTCTTCATCTTCAATATCATCTTCATCAGATGGGTCATTCTTATATAGTTCTTCTTTTCCCTTGTCGTCTATTATATTATCAGGATTTATGTCATAGTCTTCTCCTCCATCGTCATCTTCTATTATGTCGTCCTTATCTTCTTCATTGTTTTCAGAACTTGAAGAACTATCGATATCTTCCACTTCATCTCGATATTCGTCGTTATCTTGTTGGTTATCTGCTATTTTTCTATTTGTTATTTTCTTCCTTGACGGTTCATCTTCATTATCGTCGTCTTTTTCATCGTGTTCCCCTTCAGATGAACTCTCAGCATAACTTACTCTCTTCTTAGTTGCACTTCTTTTAAGTATTTCTCTCTTGGTTACTGCTTTATGTATAATATCGAGCATTCTCGGTATGTTTGATGTATCGATTTGTACGGGTTCTAATTCTATTTCGTCATCTAAGTCTAGGCATAAATTGATATAATTTGCATTTGGCTTGGAAGAGTTTCTTTTGGGTATCATTTTTCTATAGGAGAAATCTCCAAATTGAAGATTGATATAATTTCTGCTTTCCTCGCGTTGTCCTTCGATAGGCTGCGGTTCCATCTTTGTAAAGAAATTTTAAAAAAATCTCGGATTGGAATTTTTCTTTGCAAATAAACAAAATTAAATTTTATTTTTATACAGCTTTACTATTCACACATTACAAAACATATGCATTATTAGTTATGTGACTAATAATTTTATTTTGCATCGGTTTATTCTTGTTGTTGCTTCTAACTCTGCTACCGTCGTTCGTATCATAATATATGCGTTATTTGTGGCGGTTTTAATCGCATTTTATTCTGGTTGCTGCTAACTCTGCTACTGTTAATGTACCATATTCTGTATTACCATCAATACGGTAGATTTCATCTGCAAATGGAATTTTATGGTTTCAAAATATTTTAGTTGAACAGATAAAATTTCCGCATTTACGGCCGATATTATAAGGTAAAACTAAGATTTTTTTAAATCATCATTGCTAACATCTCTTTTCGAAATTTAAATCAGTCGAAAATATTAATAACGTTATAAATAGTAAATATAATCGTCATAAATAAATGATACTTTCTATAGCTAATATTATAGAGTGAAATCCAAAATTATGACCAAAACCGATTTGTAAATTTTGAGACGCAATTTCATAAAATTCAATAGTGAAACATCAAATGGAAAGCATATTCGCTATACATTCTGTATATACCATATATCCCCCTACATATAACAACGAGGTTATGAGTATTCCACTTATAGACAAGCACAAAAATTTTAAGGGTTATGTTTGGGCATCTACCGACGACGCCTCTTACCTACTGCAGTATTCATATTCTATAAAGAAAACTGCAGAGGGAAAGTGCTATGCCAAATCTAGCATAACTACAACTATGCATGAACTGGTTATGCGACGAAAGGCCCCGGATGGACATGTTATTGATCATCGTAATGGTAATAAATTAGATAATAGGCGTGAAAATTTGAAATTCTCAACCTATGCCCAAAATGCTCAAAATAAAGGGAAAATGGAAGGATGTACGAGTGAATACATAGGGGTTCATTTGGATCCGAATGGAAAATGGAGGGCCTTCATATCGAATGATGGTAAAATGGAATATCTTGGATCATTTGCCGATGAACGATTTGCTGCTAAGATGTACGATATCCATAGAATAGCTACGATGGGATCAGAATGCAAAACAAATAACATTTTAAAACCCTATGAAATCGAATGGATTGTTAAAAATGGCATTCCGCCCGGATATGAAAAAGCTGTCAAGAATAGAGAAATGCCCACGAATATAAATGTTACAGCATCTGGAACATTCGCGTACAAGAAAAGACGTAAAGGAGTTAATTATAGCAAGACATTTAAAACATTGGAAGATGCAATAGAATATAAAGAAATGATGGAAAAACAATGGGCTATTTCTGAATTTGAGGTTGAGAAAATACGAGCTTCAGAGATAACAAGAAACTCTCAGGGTATCGCTATTGTTTATGCCACTCGGAAAGGTATAAAATATGAGATATTAGTCGATGATGACATGTGGCCTGAATTATCTAAAATGAGCTGGAATTTAAACAGTCAAAAATACGCTCGTACTGCAAAAGTGGATGGTGAATATACAATGCATAGATATATATGGCTGAAATGTAAGGGTGAAATACCTAGAGGTAAGAGTATTGATCACATAAAATCTGACATGAAATTTGACAATAGAATATCCAATTTACGACCTGCAGACCAACGATTGCAGATTCATAATCAACTAAAGAAAAGCTCTTCTCTTGATAAGTATAGGGGTATTCAATTTAGATGGCCTAATTATAGGGCTATAATAGGTCATACTCAATATGGCAAATATGCGCGGGCTGAAGATGCAGCACAACGAGCTAACGAAGAATATTCTAAAATTTATGGAGAAAATGCTACTTTAAATGTTATCGATTGGTCTATCGTTACAACTAAGGAGACTCGTATAACGCGAGAAATGATAACCCGAACATTCATACAAAGTCTGACAAACATTAAGGATTTTGAAAATTTGCTAAAGGTTATGAAATTAGATACTGGAAATAATGGACTTATTCAACTTAAAACTCTAAGAGGTAAAGATATTCCAAATCTCAAAATATATCTACTGGATAATTTTGCTCTTCCAGAATAATAAACTACTCTCAGATTTATTAGTTTAAAACTAGTAAATCGCATATAACTTTCTCTTTCCACACCATATAAATAAGAAGAAGTTAAATTCTTCTAATTAGATTTTCTAATTAAATATTAGCTAAATATTGACGATGTTGTTCGGAATATTAAAACCAATAATTAGACATTACATATTCGACATTCCTCCCATTCATCTGGGACATATCGCTCTCCCCTAAAGTTTGAATCGCGACGATGCGACGTATTAAATACCCATTTTCCTGATTCAACCTTGTGTTCATAGCTATTTTGACATTTTAATTTGGCATCCATAACTTCTTTTAGCCGTAAAAATTCTTCAGTAAATTTTATTTGTTTTGGCGTCTGCTTAGATTCTTGTGGATCAGAACCTGGCGCATCTCTAGATTTTCTCCTCCACACATTTGGTTGTTCCACTCGATTATCCATTAGTTTATTGTTGATGTTTTTAATACCATTTCATTCTCTTATATGGTATTTTCCCTAAGTTTTTATTTTTACGGATTTTACTCGTGACTTATCTAAATGAGAAGAAGCTAAATTCTTGTGTCTTTATTAGCCATCTCATAAATGACGACATTAACACCAGGATATAATAGTTTACGGGGATGTCGTTTATGGTTTGATTTGTTGGTGCAAATGGTATTATTTGAGTCTCGTCGCCGAAGCCCTTATTTATAGTCAATAAACCATTGGTCCTCAAAAATAAATCGTCCAAGAATCGTTTTATCCTGTCTCTTACTAAAATAGATCTTGGAGAGTTTGTTATGGACGCAATGTTTATTACAATTGCCAAATCTGTCAATGCTTGACCTTGGCTATTTAGTGCTTGACTTTTTGCATTAACCTCAGGATTTGGACTAACTTGATTCCCATTAAATAATATTTCTATTCGGTTGTCTCCACATGTATCATATATTCTTACTATTTTTAATTTTCCTATGTCATCCAGGCTAAATCTATGATTTATGAGATTTTGATGCTTCACCGGAACATATGAATTGGTACCAACCAAAAATGGACCTCTTTTGACGTTAGAAATTCCTCCAAATTGCTTAATAGCAATATTGAATCCTTGTTGCATATTGAATAGAATCCAGAATATGGTAGTATTTACGTCAAGAAATCTGTTATAATTCCAATTATAAGCAGTGGCATCTCTTCCCATTTGTGACATATAATCCTCTTTAAAGAACCATGATGTAATATAAGGATTTCTTAGTTTTAACTGTAAGTTAGGATAAATCATTAGTTTATCACCACTATTAGAAGCCATAATATTTGAGAGATTAGAGCCTTTGTTGTCAAAAGACCTGGCTTCGAAAAAATCAAACAAAGATTTGACATCTCTACTCCATAATCTCTCGAAGAATTTGCCAGATATACATGTTTTCTGACCTAGTGCAGTAACAGCGCATTGTTTCAATAACATATCGAGAGGATCTCCATCAGAAATTGACTTTGATAGTTTATCTGAAATATCGCCAATTTCTGATGGTATCTGTTTGTTTTGTAGAAATGTCAATATTGCATTTCCAGAATTAGGACCCAAGAATATTTCATTTCTGATTCTATTTGGGTCAAATCCTTCTGATAGTTTCCTAGCATAGTAAGGCCAAAGAGTAGACATATCTATACGATAGCTTTTTGAGATTTTCATCGTCTTTCCCGGTTCGCAGAAATAAAAGGCTTCTATTCTTATTACTTGTATTTCTGATTGTTCTAGCACTATATTTGCTAATATCTGTTCTATAGCTGAACCTTGCGATCTACTTTTTGCCAATTCATTCATTTGAGATTGCTTGTAATCATTTCCATGCGGAAGTCTCATATCATATGTCATTTTGAAATTTGTTACTCCCACATCAATGCAAGTGGGTCTAATCTTTCCTCTGGCATCATAATAAAATGTTCTGGTGTCAAATATATACTCGCGTAGTCTGAGCATAGAATTGAACCTAAAATTAGGAGTAGCTGTATTGTTAGACGGAAAATCAGGACTAGAAAATCCTATAGTATCGCTTTTGAACATAGGATTCAATGAAAACAACAAAGCATCGGCAGGGCTGAGAAAAGCTGGTCCATTTATATATTCATCTCCTTCTAACGAAGTGCAATACATAACAACTTGCTCTCTCAAACTCCACAGATTCATAATCTCTCCATTTGGAAGTCTGGCATTTTCTGTTTCTAATCTTTCGAGTTCGACATTTACAGCCTTCATCTCGTAAAATCTTTTATATCGAGTTTATTTTATGATCTATAAAAAAAAATCCAAATAATCACGGCACAATCATAATAAGGCATTTTGATTTATGTCTCGACCCATGATTATTTGGATTTTTTTATTATGATCGTGCCATGCAGAATGAGGTACTGACATTTCTTTTATGATCCTGCCAAGCAAAAATGGAGTAATAATATGATATTTTTATTTTATTATCTATAAAAATCCAGTTCGAATATCGAAAGACGCAGATAATAAATCGAAATGTCATATTATGATCCTTCCATGCAGAATGAAGCTATAATAAGAAAGAATGACGAAAGACGAAAGAATATTAGGACGATAGTAATAGCTGTAGTCATAGTTATAATATTAGTCATTGTTGTTATCATTTTGTATTTTGTGTTAAAAGCTAGATCAACAAAAACAACTAGTACGTCTACGACAACTCCATCTTCTACAACCTGTTCTAGTAATTCTAATTGTCCATCATCTTCACCCGTTTGTCAATCTGGATTATGTGTACAATGTGCGAACGACAGCAATTGCTCTGGAAATTTAAAGAAATGCCAGTTATCCACAAATACTTGCATACAATGTACTGCAAGTTCTGATTGTCCAACTAATGCCGTATGCAAAACTGGAAGCACTGTATGCGTAGCTTGCAATGTAGATGTAGACTGCATATGTGGAACATGTAGTGGTAATGCCTGTGTACCACGTAACACGACCCCAACTATCACTACTTTCGAGAGTGCCGCAGGAAATATGGGATTCTTCGTCCAATGGACACCCATAACCGGAGTTGGAATTGGAAGCATGACATATGATGTAAAAATTATCGGACCTAGTACTACATATACAACTACCGGTTTAACTGGATCATTCGGATATATTCCAGTTGCCGCCGGAATATGTTTTGGAGATTCAGTCACAGCTCAAATAAGAAGCGAATCGACGCCATGTGGTGTTAGCGCTTATTCATCTACTGTTTCTACCACCGTCACTGGACCAGCAGGCTGTTAAAAAATTTACATTGTTCAAGCCCCAGTCTATCCCCGGAACTCATAAAAATAATTTCAGCCTAAATAACCAACGTCTTATTATGATCCTGCTATATAGAACGACAAGATTAATGGGACGTCCGGCTATCGTTTATCCTCGGAACTCATAAAAATAATTTCAGCCTAAATAACCGACGTTTTATTATGATCCTGCGATACAGAACGAGATGATTAATAATTTAATTTTAACAACAATAAAAATCCAATTCAGAGATAAACGATAATAAATATAAGATGTCTTATTTTGATCCTGCGATACAGAACGAGGCCATAAGAAAGTTTGATGAAAGGAGAAATAATACCACAACAATAGTGATAGCCATAATCATAGTTTTAATATTAGTTGTAATTATGTTTATTTACTATTTGATATTAAGGGCTAGATCAGCTGCCGCGACAAAAGCAGCTGCTGCCACTACTACAGGCACTTCTACAAAATGTACTAGTAATTCTAGTTGTCCATCAACTTCTCCTGCCTGCAATACAACAACAGGATTATGCGTACAATGTGTAGACAATACTACCTGTTCTGGGGCTCTATCGAAATGTCAATTATTGACAAATACATGTGTACAATGTAATGCAAGTGCAGATTGTACAGCGCCTGAAGTATGTAAAACTGGAGGTACAACATGTGTAACATGCAACGTAGATACAGATTGTGGATGTGGAACATGCACTAATAATAATTGCGTATCAAATGTTCCAACCGTTACAAGTTTTACAAATGATCCAACCTATATCGGCGGTAATCCTACATTATTGCTTTCTTGGACGCCTATACCGAATGCAACATCTTATGATGTATTTATTCATGGTACTGGCATAGGCGGTAATCCTGCTTCATTTACAACCACAGGTTTAACTGGATCATCGGGATACGTATTTAATTATTCTGTATGTGCTGGAACAACTGCCTATGCGCAAATGAGAAGTAATACAATCCATTGTACTAGCGCGTATTCAGCTCAAGTTCCTCTCGTCATAACATCATCATATTGTTAATTCCATGATTATTTTATTGTTAATTCCATGATTGTTTTATTGTTAATTCCATGATTGTTTTATTGTTAATTCCATGATTGTTTTAATACCTAAATGGGTATCAAGACTTCTCATGTATTCTGGTTTTATTGTTTGTCCGCTGTTTTAATACCTAAATGGGTATCAAGACTTTTTATGTTTTGTTTTTACGAGTTTTCTTTTGTATTTTTATCTGGAAGAGACTTAGACGGCCAATCGGTAGACAGTGACTGCTTCAGTTCCGAGAGTCACATTGGTGTAGCTGACGTAGTAGTGAGAGCTTGATGAGATGGCAGTCACAACATTTCCGACGAGTGTCACCCCAGTACCTGCGACGACGGTCACGGTGTTGGTGCCGTTGGTGTTGACAACGTAGAAACTGTAGCCACGTCCAACTGCCGCATCAGGATCAGCGGCGACCAAAGCAGCCGCGGTGGGAGAGGTCAAAGAAATGTTCGAAGCGGGAGCACTCACCAAAATGGTACCAATCAGCTGGGCCGGTGTCAAGGTGGCAGTCGTGCTTGCCGTCACCGGCGTCAAATACGTGTTTCCGAACCTGCGGCTCAGATTGCCCACGCTCTGCTGAAGACTCGTGTCTGTAGCATTTCCTGGACCTTGGACATCGCCAGTCTTAGCCTGCCAATAGAGAGACATTCTGAATTAGTCAAACTTTTGAAAATTCAAAAATTCGCAGTCCAAACTTATGGCTTTTGTTTAGGTTTATTTTTCACAATTTTATTTTCTTATGCGTATTTTTTCGATAGCCCACAAGCCGTAGCTCGTTCATAAGTATTTTTGTTCTCATTTTTTATTCTCTATTTGATGATCCCTCTTAGAGCAATTTTACATCTCTCTAGTCCAGATCTCCTTATGCGTATTTTTCGATATATGCAAGCCTAATGGTTTTGTATATTTCAACCGTCCGATCTTATTTTTCTTTACCCACCCTAACTTTTTTCGCCCAGATCTTCGTATGCGTATTTTTCGATGTATGTAAGCCTAATGGTTTTGTATATTTCAACCGTCCGATCTTATTTTAACTTTTTTCGTCGAGATCTTCTTATATGTATTTTTCGATGTATGTAAGCCTAATGGTTTTGCATATTTCAACTGTCCTATTAGTCTTTCTATGAGAGTGATGCATTCATTTTGGTCGAGCTTTTTTATGTGTATTTTCCGATAGCTTATGGATCCTATTTGATCCATAACTATTATTCTTTACTTATTTCGCCGAGATCTTCTTATATGTATTTTTGTCAATATGTAAACCACATTTGGTTTACATGTACTTTGGTTTTGATTTTGTTTTTTAATGGATTTGTTGGGGCTGGCCGAAAACAATAGGTGCTGGTTGGGCAGGAGGAAATCTAGATTCAAGCGCCAAAACTCTTGATTCGAGAGCTCTAAATGCTACACCGATAGCTTCGATGTCTCCTTTAGTGGCCGCATTGCTAGCAATAACATTTATAGATATCTTATTGTTATTTTCTCCTTCAGTGATAGTCTTAATAAGAGTCTCCAAATCATCTATTCTCTTCAATAATGCTGAAGTATCTGATGCAACAGTAGGAACAATAGCTGCAATAGGAGCAACGGATGATCCTATTCCACCAAGAGGACCAAACACTACGGGAGAAGGTTGTGGAGTAATAGGTTTCGGTTGAGCAGCTTCTAATGCAGAAATTCTGTTCAAGAGTGGAGTGGGATCAAACTTCAATATAGTTGTAATATTTGTTAGTTCTTGAACCTTAGTATTGGTATCTGCAATTAGCTTTGCGAGAGATGTTGGATCAAAAGGTTTAGTATCACGGATAGACTGGGAGATAGAACTGACACTATTTTCTGTGGCAGTAATTCTTTCTAAGAGTGGGGTAGGATCGAAAGGCTTAATATCTTGAATAGCCTGAGAGATCGATCCAATGTTATTTTCCGCAACAGCAATTCTTCCAATAATCTTGCTATCATCGTAACCGACATATCCTAAGACTTTTCTATTCAAAGCCTCGAGATTCTCTTTCAGCGATGTAATAGATTGCGTAACAGAACTTTGATCTAGCGCAGGTTGGAGTGTCGCAATTTGAGCTACCGGTGCTTGAATTTGACCTGGCTGAATGCTCTTATAGGTTGATTCAACTTGAGCTAACCTTTCAAGAATAGGTTGAAGTTTGAGGGTTTGCATAGATGTTTCTATCACTTGTAGTTTCTGAACTAGAGTAGAAATTGACTGTTCGACGGATGCAAGAGATCTCTTAACACCTTCAGGATCGGCTTGCCTGTTCAATATCACAAATTTAGCTTCAAGAGAGGCTACAGATCTAGGAAGTGTAGAATTATCAGCATTTGATTTGATGCTATCCGCCAATGCCTTCAAGTCTTTGAGTTGAGTTTGAATATCCAAAACTAAAGCGTTTGTTTTTGCCAAGCTGTCGCGAGTAGCAGTAATTGCAATATTCAACTGGGCTCCATTCTGAGAAGTTTGATTTGAATTAGTATGATTAGAATTTACAACACTTCCAGCGGCTGTAGGATTATCGTCGACTGGATGATATTTGCCGTTAATAAGTCTTCTAACATCGGCCATAATAGAATCCCTAAATTGTTGAGCTTCACGTGCGTCCATTTTTGGTTTCTATCTTTTTGCAAAAAGTCAATTTGAATTGTTTTTATATTCGATATCGACTTATCCCACTGCGGATTTTTGTTTCGAAAATTAACCCTTATATCTTTTTTATCTACTTTATTATCAGGGATCGACTACATATTATAGATTATTGTCAGATTTTACCTGACAATACTTTAGAGATATTTTCGACGGCTATTGTAGAAACCTTTCTATTGGTATTTGGATAACATCCCCATTATCTGTATTAGATATTATTTCTGGATCGGCTGGCCTATTCCAATACCCTAAAACGTCTTGAGCCATGATAATAAATCCTCTCTTGGAGTATTTTTCTATACGATCTATATTTTCGGCGTAAGCTTGAAACGGAGACAACTGTTTACTCGAATCAGTATCCACGGAAGATTTGTTAATAACAGAATTCCAGTCCAAAGCTTGTACTCCGTAGCCATCGAAATATACTTTGCAAAAATTGAAATCGAACCGTTCAATTCCAAACGGCACAGTACAGTCAAGAACGATAATATCTACTTTTGGTCCATAGTCGAATTCTAATCTGATAACATATAATATCTTATTGGTAAATTTATATCTTTTAGCGGAATTTCCGGCATCAGTAGCTTTAACTATTTTGACTGTATTGGCTCCGATATAGCTCCTAACACATTCCCCAATATATATTCTCGTATCATTTTGGTATCCCACTTCTAATTCTTCTAACCTAGGTATTATTTGACTTAATTTGATTGATACATCCGCTATAGTTTTGCCTGGTGTTGCCAATATTGTTGCTTCTATAGATTGTACAGATTTACTTAATTCATGGTATTTATCAAAGCCCTTTTTCATATTATGTTTTAACATCCCCTCTAGCATATAATGATTGACATAAATATCAATATCGTTTGGGTCATTCTCTTCCCACTCTTCTCCCAAAACACATTTAAGAACAAACGATCCAGAAAATACTCCGCCCAGCGATAATATATTATACATGAAGCAATCACGTTTGTTTTCATAGAATATGTTATGTTCAACTCCACGTTTGAATGTCTTACTGATATTTTTCTTTATGGTCTCTACGATAAGATCACTATCTATTCCATCTTTGGCTAACTTAGATTGGAACAGAGGACTTAATCCGTAATAATCTAATTCTCGCAGAAAGTTCTCGTAATTAGATTTGCGTATAAAATTAAAAAAGGAATCTTCCTCCATTCTAGCATGGATTTGTAATGGATACCTTTCAAGATATTCTGGGTTAATTTGATCCCTAAGATTTCTATCATGTTCTCTGATTCTATCTATAAGACGTTGAACCTCAAGAAGCTCGACCATTGTTATATTTGGATTCGCATATATTTTTACTATTTTTGGGAAATTATCTCTGACGCATGACGTATCGCTTAGATTATTTTTCTCACCCAGGAGTCTAATTTCTTCGTCCATAGGAGTATTTATAATAATACGATTTTGTGGTGACAGGGCAATTCCGAACGATCCATCAATATACTTTTCATACAATACGTTTATTAAAGCATTTTTCAATGGAAACTTAACTATATTAGCTGTCGGTATAGAATAATCTTTTCCGTTTACTTGGAACCACGTTGTTTGTGGTACCTCAATTGGAATCTCAGGAATGAGTTCATCTTTTGGAGCTTCAATGGGAACATCCATTATTAATCAATCTTTCAAATTCGCTACGAAAATTTTACTTCATAATTAAAGTAAAAATCTATTTCATTTTTATTTATATCCCGTGCGGATCTAATATTTATTGGCAGGCTTAATTCAAGTTTATCATATTTTTATTTATTACCCTACAGCCCCAATATTTTATACCCCATGTGGATCTGATATTCGCTGGCGTGCTTAATTCGAGTTTATCATATTTTTATTTATTACCCTACAGCTCTAATATTTTATTTATACCCCATGTGGATCTAATCCCGGATCATCTAGATTGATTCAAATTAATTATTGCTTCTTGTCTGCTGCTCGTTTTACTTGTTCGATAGCCCTATCCTTGATGAATTTCAAATTGGATGGCAACAAAATATCAGATAACATTTTCATTTTGTCTAGTTCTGTCGCTCCTGTGACAAATGATATCTTTATTTTTGTTATTACGTTGTTAGTATCAACTTCAGCAGAAACCAAGGTTTTCTTGTCAGTAGTAGGATTTTCGTCTGTCTCAATAACGAGTTTACATAATTCTTCTTGAGTAAATCCGTCATATGCCTCGTTCTTTTGTGTCTCATCTTTTTGATCTTGATTTGGGTTTTGATTCTTATATCTGGCGAATAAATTGTCAGCTGTCATTTTTGATTGTCCTGGTGGATATTTTATTGTGTCTACACCAATATAGCCGATATCAATGTTTATCCCGTCAAATATCATTTGCCCTACCGATTTTTCCCTTCCGTTTACAATGGCTCCATTTGCATTTTTGTCTTCGTTTTCCTTTATTTCTTTCGATACTTCTATTGCTTCATTAAATTCACCGAGGATATCTCTGCAATGTCCACAATTACTTCTGCATTTAGGAGCCCCAGTAGAGAACTTCTCATTATCTCTTTCTTCGCTTTCCATCTCTTTTTGCTCTTTCTGTATTTGCTCTATTAACGTTTGCTTTATCTCATTTCTCATTCTATCTCTGTCATCTGCCATGCCATCTATGTTCATTGTCACTTTGGAGGTTAAACCTTCATGATCTATTTCTACTGGAATATCTCCTTCTAGTTTTACTGGTTCCTTGACTTGTGACATGGATGGAAGCAAAAGATCATCGATGTTTTCATTAAGCCTATTATAAATAACCCAGTAATAATTGTATCCTCCATGTTCACCATCTTTTCTCCTGTCACATCTATAAAACGGTCCAAATAAATTGAAATTATAGTTATAACTCCAGAACATACCATAAGCAACCAATTCTTTACCAAATGGACTAAATTGAGCTGCGTTCTTTGGAGCTAACCCAGCCTCTATCAACTTATTCATAGAAATTAAGACACTAGTTTTGGGAAACAAATCTGCAATATGCTTTTGAAAGCAACACACAGCAACAGGGTTAGTTTTGGGATCATGCTTTGCAAAAATACCGGCTTCGTCTAATTCGGTAATCCTATTTATCATTGTTTCTGCAATATATTGCTTCAATACTTCTTCATAATATCTCTCGCGTAGCGTTTCTGATCTGAAATCTACGGCAGGTTCTCCTATAAGTCCAGCCCTCTGGTTGTTTATTCTATATCTACTTCCGTATCTAATACAGACAATATTGCACATAGCGAGCCATGTCCTAGATAGATTTTCTCCTTCAAGCGATTGCTCGAATTTTCTCAAACCAACTATAGTTTCAAGATACTGCGGAGTAGACATAAAATGCTCAAATATATCTAACTTAATAATGTCAAAATATTGCTTGAGAGTCTTTCTTATCTTTTCTTTGGATTCTCCTACTATTTCATCACATTCTTCTTTAGTTATTTTAGGCTCACCAGAATTTGAATCTTCTGTATCGTCGATATCGAAATCAGACAGTTCAACCATCAATTCTACCATGGTTTGTTTTCGTATAAGCTTAGAAAAGACATCTTCATCCTCATCCTCATTGCAAGCCATGTTAATCGCAGATTCTACGCTGATAGTTCCAGAGACAATAAGAGGCTGTAATTCGGCTAACTTTACTTCTCGATCGCTATGTTGGCGAATTTTAGCAGATTCAATATTTTGGTCTAGACCGATAGCAGCGAAAAATCCTCGAATATCTTCATCTGTCACTCCATCACGTATAGACTTGGTTAACATGTTCGCCTCTAATGCTTCTTTCATTAGATCAGCTGTCGGATCGTTTCTCATTCCGTAGTGTTTCTCGTTCCTGTGGAATTCGCTTTTCTTGTTTGTATTGTTATGAGTTTCGTGAGACAACTTCGTCGAATTTGACTTCGTATCATTTGAATTTGCTCCAGAAGAATATGCAAATGAGGACGAAGAATCTGAAGATAAATTTCGGGTTAGAGCATTGAATCTTGACATGCTTGATGTTAAATGTGGCGAAGTTGTCTCTTGCCCGTTTGGGTTCTGATTATTCTTTTCCTGAGCAAACTTAAACATTCCATTATAAATACCCGTTCCATTATTTATTTTAAGCAGATTTTCTTCATATTCATCCATGTCTCGTCTTATGCCTGTTATGTTTTGTCCCGAATTATTTTGTCCCGATTGATTTTGTTTCAACCATTCTCTTTGCTGTTTTGCCTCATTCTTTTCAACTTCCCTTCTAGCTTTCCACACGGCTCTATCTATTTTAGATATTGCTCCTTGGTCTTTTCTTGATTCTATCATTTCTCTAATGGCGCCTCTCATTAATTTCTTTTTGGGATTTTGAGGTTTACTTTCATATGCGATATTTACCATAGGTTTGGGTCGTTTTTCATTCTCTGCTATCAATTCAGCCAAAAGAATATCGTCTTCTGACGGCTTGGAAGATTTTGCGGCTTTTGGTTTACGAGATTTACTATTTTTCTTCTTGTTACGTCCTTTCTTCTTTTGTTTGGGATCAACAGCATTCACTAATACCTCAGGCGCTTTCGACTCTTCGATAGTTTTCTCTATGTCCACAATACTAGGTTCATCAGACGATTGGCTATCTCTAGCTTCTTCTTCATTACTGTTAGAATCTAATTCTTGTTCGAGTATCTCAGTTTCAGCCGATTCGGGTTCTTTATCGTTGGCGCTAATATAAGTTTTCCACTTCTCAGATATAAAAGCATCTAATTCTCCATCAGTATGTTCTGTATCAGTAACTACGGGTGGTGTCGTGAGAGGATCAGATAAGGAACTAGATGTTTCTTTCTCAGATATAAAAGCATCTAATTCTCCGTCAGTATGTTCCGCATCAATATTTAATGTGGACATATGTTCTTGAGGATTACTTGTGACATTCACTCCGTAGTTATTGATGGGAGTATTTAATTCTCCATCAGTATGTTCAGTATCAGTAACTACTAAAGTGGGAATAGAGATTGTATTAGAATTACTTGTAACATTTACGATACTCTCTTCATCGCTGGTAGATATCTCTATTTGTCTCGGAATAAACAATTTTTCTGTTTTAGGACTTTCTTCTTTAGTATCTTTTTCATTCGCGTCTTGTTTTGTATCCATATATTGTCTATTCAGATTCTTTCTGTCATCAAAAAGCTCATCATCACTAGTGTTATAAACAATCTGCCGTGGAACGAAAACTTCTAAATCTGAGTCTGAACTAGACATTTTATCTCATTATACTTATACACCCCACCTGTCTTCTACTTAGATCCGAGACCGGAAATTTTATTTGGATTTTCACAAAATAAATAAATCGATTTTGAGATTTATTTTATATTAGACCAGAAGTTCCTGTAAACATAAATAACGATTTGTGACAAAAATCAATATAACATTGGGATTCGGAGGAAATTGGCGCGACTCTCGTGACATAGGAAAATATTAAATGGAATGTAAAAATTTGTGACAAAAAGCCAATTTCGAATATTAATGTGTAATATTAAAAAGCGATATTACAGATCCGATATATAATACCGCTAGAGATGTTGACTACTTGTTTTGTTGACGGAGTCAAAGTATCAATCGATGATTACAAAAAACAAGAAGGAAAAGATCCTCTATGCCCCATGTCACATAAATTAGTGGCTAAAAAGGGTAAGAAAGTCGTTCATCATTTTGCGCATCATCCAAATGATAAAATATATTATTATATTTTATTACCGATTCTTGAATTTTAGCGCAAAAATCCATTTAAGAATACCTGAATCCAGGTAAAACGAAGGGGAAAGCCGCAAAGAAACCAAACCAGATCATGGACGTTCCCAAATCTACTGAGGGTCAGATTATCCAATGGACAATGATTACAAACAAAACAAAAAATCCCGAGGCTGTATTTAAATGTCCGAAATGTAATAAAGAATCCTTTGTTCACTTAAATTACCAACGATCTGGAATTATCGCATGCGTTGGCAGAGGCGGATGTAATACTTTAGAAAATGTCGTTAAAGATATGTTAAGGGTCAGAAATTGGACTTTTATAAAAATCGAAAAGCTAGATATAGATGGAGATTCAACAATATATTTCACATGTAATAATGGTCATGAAACGAACCTTAAATGGGTTTCTTTGAGAAAAGGAGCATCTTGTAAACAATGCACAACGAATGGCAAAAAGAAAACAAACAAGCTAGTAACGGCTGCGGTCGTGAGACAAGAATGTGAATGTACTGGTTCCAGGGGCAAAGGAAAACCTCACGCTTGTCCTCATCACAATCATTTAGTCTGCCATCCAAATTCTGCTGTAGAATGGGATTATACCAAAAATTATCCAGTTAGACCAGAACAGATATCTCCATCATGTAGTGACACCTATGGTTGGATATGTTCTAATGAAAATTGTAACATGTCATATAATCAAATAGTTGCCATAAGAGTTGGAAGTCAGCAGTGCAGATGTCCTTTCTGTGCAAATCAGGCAGTATCCATACAAAATTGTTTGTCTACAACGCATCCGCATATATCTTCGGATTGGGATTATAAATTAAATGGTAATCTCAAGCCCACATGCGTTACTTCCGGATCTGGAAAAAAGGCTTGGTGGATATGTAGAAATAAGAAACATGAAAATGATACGGATGGAGTATTCCGTTACGAATCAAGTATAGCTCATCGTACTAACGGCACAGGATGTCCCAGTTGTAACACTAATGGTTATGAGCAACGTAATGGAGATCAGGAAGAATTTGTAAGAAAATCTAGAGAAATTCATGGCGACAAATATCAATATCCGGAAGAATATAAAGGTGGTCAAACTAAAATCAATATATATTGTTCAATCCTGAATGATAATGGATTGGTTCATGGGATTTTTCGTCAGAGTCCTAAAGGCCATAAAAGCGGAAGAGGATGCTCTAAATGTAATGCAGAGAAAAAAGAAAGTAAGAAAGTCGCGGAAGTTAATAAAATCCTGACCGGCATAGGATATGTGGAAAATGTCACTATGCTTTCTGAATGGAATGATGGAGGAAGATTGAAATATAAAAGCGTACTGAGAGTAGATAAATTTCTCATTAATGAAAAACTAATTATAGAAATAGATGGGAGCCAACATTTTGAGGAAAGGAAATATCACAAAAATAGAGAGGTATTTTTAGAAAATCTGAGAAGGGATTTTACTAAAGATAAATATTGCCTAGAGAATAATATCAGTCTTTTGAGAATACCATATAATATGAAAGATTGCAAAGCTTGGATAGAACAAACTATATCTATGTGTAGATCTGGCAGCCATATTTATTTTTCCTATAGACATTATTACGACGAAATTATAAATTTCGTGAACATAAGTAATTCTATTATTATCAAACTAGTCAACTGTCCACCATTAAAATTTAAAGAAAACCAATCTGTATAATTTTATCGGAAGGAACCGAAATCGGAGAATAACTTTTCTTAGAAGTTATTCAATAAAAAGCAACAAACAATATGTTAACTACATGTTATGTTGATGGCATTAAAATATCAATTGCGGATTACAAGAAACAGGAAGGAAAAGATGCTCTATGCCCCATGGGGCACAAACTGATCGCAAAGCGCGGAAAATCTGTAGTTCATCATTTTGCTCACCAAAATTTAGAGGCTTGCGACAAATGGCGCCAAGGCCTCTCAAATTTTCATGCACAATGGCAGCGAATTGTCGGCGATAAGAAAAACATAGAGGTATGCTTGGATAAAGATGGTAATATAACTGGTAACTCTAGTTTTCGAGGCTATTCTTCTTTTGCCAATCAATCTTCCCAACAGCAATCTTCTCAACAGCAAAATCCTACATATCAAAATCCGGGGTTGCAAGCAGTTTTTTCTAATATTCCATCAATCCCTACGATAACGTCTGAAAGTCATATTGCAGATATTATAAGACCCTATCAATCTACTAATCCATCAACATATATTAGACCACTAGTAGTAGAAATTCAAAATTCATCTATAGACAAGGCAAGTATCGATTCAAGAGAGAAATATTATCAAAATATGGTTTGGGTATTTAATTTTACTCCGAGAGTTGTTGCAGCAGGCAAACATAACAAAATAGTATTCGTCGACGGCAAAGTATCATATCTGAAAGAAAAAGTAACTTATGTTGCAATGATAAGTTCTCTAGATATGAGATTTCCTGGCCAACAATCAAACAATATAAATGGGTACAGAGGAGACCAATGTTTGGCCTCTGAGCCAACACAAATATATGGAATATTTATTATGATAAATACTAGAACCAAATACTGGTTCGAAACCGCTAAACCTACATATTTTGATTGTGGCTATGGAGTATTAAGATTAATA
>Ga0182030_10010904_pt1 | contig 18383 bp, 16 predicted proteins | sample 812S3MmetaG_FD_121299 | JGI IMG/M metagenome (GOLD analysis project Ga0182030, IMG submission 121299) | Permafrost microbial communities from Stordalen Mire, Sweden - 812S3M metaG (Illumina Assembly) | ecosystem: Environmental > Terrestrial > Soil > Wetlands > Permafrost | place: Sweden...
AGATCGCCGCTCAAATTGCAATGTCTTCGCGGATGCGAATTTGCTCATTTCCACTATCAATGATTGAACGCGCCGCCCGCAATGCTGTGCTGACGTTCACAAGACCTAGTTGCGGAACCGCTGTCTGAACATGGTCGCGTTTCAGGAATCGCTTGACTAAACAAAATACTTCTTTTGTATAGTCAAGCGTTTCGGCGCGGTGCGCATTTATTATTGCTTCGTCGACAAGTTTCATTCGCAACGATGTTGACACTCACGCTGAGTCTAGTCGCGAAATTTGAAACCTTCGTGAGCATCGACCGTAATGCTGATTGCTGTGGCAATTGGACCTGTTGGACGATAAAAAATTTGCCTCAGCCCATAATCATCTGGCGACAGAGCTACCAAGCCGGTTTGACAGCTTAGCAATTGATCCACTGCAAAATCTTCTAGGCACCAATTTTCTGCATAGCTAAGTGTGGTCGAAGGTGCAGTGGCGTGGAGTTGTTGGTAAGTCGATCCAGTCAGTTGAACTGTCTTACGGTGTCGGCGACGCTGTAATCGGTATCAATCCTGCTTACGACACACCAAATGCGGTGGTACGATTGCTCGAGGCGACCGACCAGGTAATTCGAGAGATGGGCATTGACGCTTGCTACACCAATCATATGAAAGCTGATCAAAACGATCTGGAAAATATGGCTTTTCTTTTGAGCTGCGCTGGAAATTGCAAAAAAAGATGACCCCGAAATCGAGATCATCTGTAAGGTTTTGCAGAGCCAACTAAGCGATTTTATTTACTGCTTTTGGGCGCGTCTTTGAAGTGTTGATCGTCTATGCAATAGCCGATTACTAATCCAGTTACTGCCCCGATTACAGCACCCCAGAGGAAGCCGCCCTTAAAGCCAAAAACTGGTGCTACGCTAACCGGCAATGGCCAGTATTTTATTATGACGAAACTCAGACCGCTGACAAGTCCTGTCAGAGTTGCCATCATCAGAGCGCTCCAGGCAGGCAAGCTGAAACTGTTGCTTTTCTCTTTAACGTTATCCATTGAACCTTAGTCCCCTCTGTGCTTAGCTGGAGCTAATCTAGCGCCAAACGCAATCGGCAATTTTCTATGACTGGCAGTATAGCATTTTTGATCGTCCGCATCGGCAGTTCAACTGCTGCCTGGCTCTCATCGCCCGTCAGATTGGAGATATTTCAGAAAGCGATGCCTAACTTAGAGCTTGAAATGTCCGCTCTCACCCAATAAAAGTCCCAGCCCGGCCACTGTTTTACCGTCGCGAATTTGACCGGATGTAACCAAATTCCAGGCTTGTGTCAAAGTCATTAACATCACTTCGGTTTCTTCATCGTCGTCAAGAGCCTTGTCGGCAAGGACCACATCGCTGGCTTTGTACATATACAAAATTTCGTTGCAAAATCCCGGTGCTGTAAAAAAGCGTGAAATCTCCCGCCATTGCGAAGCTATGTAGCCGGTTTCTTCGGTCAATTCTCTTTGTGCCGCTGGCAGTGGCGCTTCACCTTTTTCGATGCGCCCAGCCGGAAATTCAATCAGGTCTTCGTTGATTGAATAGCGATATTGCTTGATCAGCACAACCTGGTCTGGTTGTGGTTGGCAAAGAATGACGACACCACCGTTGTGTTCAACAACTTCGCGTGTGGTCTGGTGATCGCCATTTTTGAGAGCATCTACGCGTAAATTGATGATGTCACCTTGATGCACCATTTTGCTGGAAACAGTATGTTCACGAGTGAATAGAGTCACGTTTCGGTCTCCATAAAGCACAGGCAATCGCTTCTATAATATTGTTGTCGACAAAGAAGCGGACGTCGGCTTTTCATCCTAACAGGTATGATTCTGGATAGGATATGTATGTAGATGCAATGACGTGAAATTATAAGAACGCTAAAGAAATCGATGAACTATCTGGAATCAATTGCTTATTTAGACAGTCTTTCGCCCACCCTTGAAAAACCAAGCTTGGAGCGCATCACTCTTTTTTTGCAAGAACACAATCAACCGCAAAATCGCATTCCCTGCATTCATGTGGGAGGTACCAACGGAAAAGGCTCGACTGTAGCCATTCTCGACAGCACGCTCAGGCAGTGCGGATTAAAAGTGGCGCGATTTACAGGACCACATTTATTGCGCTGGAACGAACGTTTTCATGTTAACGGCGAAGCTATCTCTGACGAGGAATTTGCAAAGTACGCCACGAGGTTATGCCATCTATCTGAGACCTTTGCCCGAAAGCATCCAGATTTAGGCATTCTTACATGGTTCGAATTTATCACGGTTTTGGCTTTTCAATATTTCTGCGATCGAAAAGTTGATATATCGGTGATTGAAGTTGGCCTCGGGGGGCGCTTTGATGCCACCAATGCTGTCGCCAATGTTCTTGTCAGTGTCATTACCAATGTTGATCTCGATCATAAACATATACTTGGCAATACGGTAGAGTTGATTGCTTTTGAGAAAGCAGGAATTATCAAAGCTGGAATTCCAGTCGTGACGGCTGCGCGAGCAGGCGCCTTGGAAGTGATTTTGGAGAGAGCAAAAAGTCTCAATTCGGATGTTCAGGTTATTTCTGCTGAGAGCAAATTGGAAGACGAAAGTGATGCCATTGTCGATTTGAGTTCCTTGAATTTCTTGTCCTTGATGGGTGAACATCAGAAAGTAAACGCTCGTCTGGCGTACGCAGCTTTGAAATTATGCGGTGGCAGGATCGGGGACGTTATTGGCAAGCACCTGGCTAGCGCCTGGGAAGATGGTCTTAAGATGACTTATTGGGCGGGACGCATGCAATATTTGCCTGCGTATAATTTGATCCTTGATGGAGCACATAATCCAGCCGGTGCGGCTGCCTTGCGAGCGGCTCTGGACGCTAATTTTGCTGATCAAAAATGCTTGTTTGTGATTACTTGTTTTAGTAACAAAGATGCAACGGGAATAATCGCCGCGCTCGCCCGACCAGGCGATCGGGTCTTTTTCTCGGAGGCTGCGTCGCGTCGGGAAGTATTTTCAAGGGAAAAGTTTAATCAGTTGTCGACAGAGCTTGGACTGGAGTCTCTTCAATTTGAGACAATCGCCAGCGCTTTGACTTCTGCCTTGGACCTGAGAAAAGTCAATGAAGTAATCGTCGCTACAGGCTCTTTTGCCACGGTGCGTGAAAGTATGTTGGCACTTGGTTGGCTCAGTGTTGAAGATGGGTGCAAAGAATCGGGTAGAATCGAAGATGCAATTGAGGTTGTCTCCCACAAAAACGAGCTGTACCGGCATTGACAACTAACGTTTTAACTTACAATTTGTCAGGGGCTGTGCGCCATCAGGGATTACCGGTAGCCGGGGTGGTTGTCTCTTTGTATGACGCCCTCAGCGAAATATCTGGCGCGCCATCGCCGTTGGACAATCTCATCAGTCAGCAAACGACCGGCAGTCGCGGTGATTTTACCTTTGCCGTTCGTCCAGGCAAATATCGAATTGAAGTTCAACCGGATACCTCCACTCGATTTATTCGACATACATTGTCTGAAGTGCAAGTTGCCGCTAATACTGTTTGCAATGTTGGTTTGACGACCGGCAGCATTATTAGCGGCAAAGTTGGCACTACTAATGGTATCAATGTGCGCAGCGGTGAAGTTGTCGCGCTCGGAATCGAGCCTTCGTCCTACCGCGCGTCGGCAATTCTTGAAGAAGATGGCTGTTATACTTTGACACTGCCCAAAGGTAGATATCATCTGGCTTTTCGCACATTGCCCTGGGAATATCTCAGCGAGCGTGACCCTTCATCTTCACGCAAACGCATCCGCATCGCGCATGATTTTGATGATGAAAGTCTTGGTGAAGCCTTTATTGCGACATCCATAGCAGTGTTGAATGTATCGCGAGACGATACTTTCAATTTGACTTTGCCAGAATTTGTCACCTACGAAGGCGACGTCACTGATATTTATGGGCAGCCGGTTCGTGGAGCCAAAATTACGGTCAAACCCAGTCTTTCTCAAGAAGATCAAGTACTGCAAGAATTAGGACTGAGTGCCACCGCTTTAACTAACCGCGCTGGTAAATTTGCAATCAAGTTGCAACCTGGAATCTTCGATATTATCGTCACACCAGACGAAAGCGTACATCTTTACGGTCTTGAAGATAAAAAAGTGACTGTGAACAAAGACACGCATTACAATTTTCAGGTCGCTGAAGGTTTTAGAGTTTTTGGCGAAGTCTTATATGACTACAAGCCTCTGTCTCAGTGTCTTGTGCGAATCAGCGGCGTCGAGCACGATGTCGAATTGCTCACGAAAACAGATAACAAAGGTGAGTTCTCAGCGGGCTTGCCGGCTGGAGAGTATAAAATCATTGTCAGTGCTCATCCGAAGCACGGTCCAACCGTAGACTTGAATGGCTCTGAATATGCTGGTCTTGCGCCATGGACGAGAATGGTTACTGTCGATCGTGATGCTTATATTGCAGCCGTGATGGAAGAAGGAACGGCTTTATACGGCATTGTCAAAGACGAGCAAGGACAGCCAAGAGCAGGCGTAAGCGTTTCGGCTTTCCCTGAGGCACCACGCAAAACTAAAAAGTCAGACCACATGAGTGGAGCTTTGAGTTCAGCCACTACTGACGGTGAAGGTCGCTACTGCATCTTCCTGTCGCCAGGAGTGTACTGGATTGCTGTGCATACTGATGTTGCGAGCGTTCGCAAAGTCGAAATCCAAACCGAACCTATGCAGCTAAACATTGACTGGCATGGCTGGTGTCAGCTGCGATTTGAAGTCACCGGCGACGACGGTCACCCCATTCCTCGCTGTCGCGTTGGCTACGGGCCATTTGGAGCGCTCGAAGAAAGTGAAAAACTGGCTGAAGAAGTGTCATTTGGAGCGCAAAGTTCTGAGCTGCAAAGCAATGTTCTCAAATTCGAGCGTTCAGCCCGAGTGATCAATGAAAGCGAGTTGCCGCGTGGTTATTTGCTGACGAGCGATGAGGGAGTTTGCCAAATAACGCTTCCGGCAGGCATCTACTCGTTACGATTTAACCCGCCTCAAGAAGGCTCGTATTCGGAAAAGTCGATTCGTCAACTTTCAGTCAGCGGCGATACGACCAAACATATTCATTTGCCTTTGAAGAAAGTGCTTACAGAAACCGAAAGCACGACTTAAGCGGTGACGTTTTTTTTGTTTCTTGGCTGATTGACCAACCAAATTTACTATTAAATTGCGCAAAGTAAACCCGGATTCTGAAAAACTCAAAGAGCAAAGGTTTTTTGTTGCCTTTGCTCTTGAAATGAATGGACTTTTTGAACTTTGTGAACTGGTTGCTCAGGCAGTTGCTGCAATGAAGTTGTTAGACCAGTCTGTAGTTACAGGAATAATCGGTATTCTAAAAACGCAAGAACTTGATTGATCGCAATTCTGCCAGTCGGCAGCGATTACGCCTGATTTGTACAGTTCCTGGTGAGTGGCAAACAAGCAGCGTTTTTGCAACGTGACATTATTACTCATTCTCATTTGCAACTGCATCTGGTGCGCTTCGTCTCTCGATATGATGAAAATTTTGTCGATGGCATCTTCTTTGAGAGCGACTTCGAAGCGAGCAATCATGTCATCATTGATGGTCGGATGATTGATGATACCGACTCTTTGAGCGGATTCATTGGCTCTGAATTCAGCTCTGGCGTCCAATCTTTTGTTGCCGCCTCTCATGGTTGTCCAGTTGAAGTTGCTGACGCCGCCTTCTTTGACGCCCATCAAATAGAGCATACGAATGTTGGCAATTTCAAGGAGATGACGTTGCATATTGGCATCGAATAAATCAATTTCTGGCTCGTTCATCCCTGACAGAGAGCGCGTCATGGAAGAGAGCATGTAAACCAGTGGTTTGGTTGGTGTCGTCCACCATGGCAATTTGGTGCCGTGACGGTGGCACAATAAATAATCGAGATAAAAGAGTTTGCGCAGCCGATCGCGAATCAGCACTGGCTTGTCTTCCCCGGATATGAACCAGGAAATATGTTTTTCGAGAAGAACTTGATGTTCATCAATTAGATTGAAGATCAAGTGATCTCTGTCATTTAGTTGGATAGCCATCTGTGCGGTCCTCGCCATTGGGGGTGTATTTCTTGCTGGTGTGAAAACTTACTTGGATTCTTTACTAGTGACATACGCACGAAGTGCGTCACTATATTTCGGGGCGTGCATTCTGTATGTTTTGCGCAGGTCTCTATCCATTGCAAGCAGACTTTGTCCTTCTGCTTTAAGACCGCTTGCTCTCTGATTCACTTCGGCCAGTTCAGCTCTGAGGTCTTCAATGGTCTCAGCTGGTTTACGTGGCTTGATCATATCGGCGAAGCATTCAGCTTCATCTTCAAAAAAGGATGCTTTATTATCCCTATATTCTTGAACGCCAGACCAGTTGGCTTGTACTGGCATCGAGCGAAGTTGCTTAGCCAGTCGTCTGTAACGTGTGGAGATTCCTGCATAAACTCTCGTTAGTGCCTGGACTCTTTCCAGCTCTTGATTGAGATTCTGGTTGAGAATAAACTCTTCCTGCTTCGTCGGCAGTGCGGCACCAATTGCATCGTCGAATTTTTCGAACCACTGAATTATTGGTTTGCTTGTATCGCTAAACATTGCGCCAGCGCCAGCACCAACCATCGGTTTGTCGGATGTGTCGATATGAGCCGATTGCGGCAAATGATGCGGAGTGTTTGTGGCGTTGATGTTGTGTTGGAAACTGTCAGCGCCTGGCACAGCATATGCTGGCAAGCTCACAATAAGGGTTGAGAGCAGCGCAGTCAGCTGGCTGATTACTTTGATATTCAGTAGTGGTGATTTGCTTTTCATGCAATCAATGTACTGAAAAGTTCAGGGACTGGATATGTGATTTCTACGTGATTTCAAAATCTTTTTCAAAAAAAATGCCCCTTTCGGGGCAAATTTATCGTAATTTCACGCTCTTTAAAAGCAATCCTATTTGCCTATGAGCGGCTGAACCGGTAAACCGTCTCTTGCTGAGAACTGTGGAGTGGTCGGTACTCCAGGCAAATCAGGAACTGCAGTCGGTTGAACCTCATTGTCTTGTCCATACACAACAGTAGCTGGAGCATTGGTATTGCCATTATAGGTATTCATCTGGACGATTTTCCAGATGGTGAAAGCACTCAAGAGCATCATCAAGCCCATTGCTGTACCGAGCACTCGTGAGCCTGCGTAAGGCATACCTAGCACCATGCCGTACGAAGCCATGGCCATCCAGATAGTGGCCATGCAGACTCCCAAAATGACTAGGTAGCGACAGAATGTTTTCACTGTCGGCAATACTGGCACCCAGGTGTAATTTGCTGTTGTTTTAGGATAGCCAGCTGCCGGATGATCGCCAGTGATCGCTTTTTTGCCGTTATTCATTGTGGTTATCGGATACGGAGCCAGAACGTTGTTTAAGTTCGCGAGATCGGTATCGCTCAATGTGACATTCGTTGTTGCTTGATTCGTCTGCAGAACACTATTGAGGGCAGGAATTGCGGACATGGCGGTTACTTCAGTTGGAGTGAGAGTTGCTGCATTGAGAGTCATCACCATTTTCAAGCCGCGATTGTCGCCGTTTGGTCCGATTTGTTGATGGTATATGTAAATTATGCCCTGGTCATGACTTTGACCGACGGGGAAAATATTACCGGTTGTCGGATCGGCTCCCGGGCTTGGCACACCTGGTGCTGTGCCTGGGTCACCCTGAATCTCAGCTGGCGGCGTAGCGCCGCTGCCAATTGGTGGCAAAGGACTTGTGGCAGGAGTGGCATTAGGGCCAGTCCATTGCACCACTGCATTTGGTGCCTGCAAGGGAGCGGCAAACTGAGCGTTGGCTTTGTCGGCGGCTGACAGGCAAGCTGCCAACAGCACGGTCAAAGCACCTGCTCTCAGTGTTCTTTTTATAAACTTACCTTTCATCTGCCTTCTCCGTTGTGCCTTCTTTCTATGCTGGTCATTGTCTTTAAATTTCTATTCGTCTTCGTCTTCTAGATTAGATTCGGCTTCGTGAGAGCCGTTTTCATCGATATCGCTGATTGGCTCAGAGGTGGTGCTTATGGTGCCTGCGCTGCTTGGTGTGTTGATTGAGTTGTTTTGATTTGCTCCAATTTCGCGGTTTGGTGATTTCGCTCCCACAGCCTCAGGAGTGATATTCATCAACTGAGCGGCAAGATTTTTAAGCTCATCTAGTGATGAGAAATTGAGAGAGCGTTTGTCTGGTGCGGTGTGCTCGTTTGTAATCATGTCGGCCAGATTAGTGCTGGTGAATTTCCCGACATTGTTGTGACCACCATCAGCTGGCGGATTAGACGGAGGACCAGCATCGCCAAGAATATCGCTGGTTTCGCTTTCGATGAAATCGGTCAAAAATGCTGGCGTATTTGGATCTTCAGCCGGTTTGTGAATCGGTTCGTAGGCCGTCAGCAACTTCGGTCGGATGCCGTGTTTGCCAGCTGTGACGGATGTGATGATAGGCGGTGCCATCGGTCGTGAAACTGGTACATAATCACCAGCTGGAATTTCCAGCATTTTGACGCCTTCGTCTTCGATGGTGGAAACTTTCGAGACCATATATTCTTCTTCGAGAGATTTTGGTTGCGGCACGTCTTTGCTGCAATTGCGATCTGGCACAGGCTCGAATGTATCGACGATGCGACCGAGAGTCATCTCCATTCCCAGCCCACGAATTTCACAACATAGTCCATCGAAAGCAGCTGTGCGCCCTGGTGGTGAAATATTATTGCCCTGGACAATGTCTGCGTAAGATTGATGCCGCCCCTGAATGTCGTCGGCTTTAATTGTCATCATTTCATTGAGCAAATTGGCTGCACCATAAGCTTGAATAGCCCAGACTTCCATTTCACCCATACGCTGACCGCCATGATTGGCTTTGCCGCCGACTGGTTGTTGCGTCACGGCTGCATATGGACCACCAAGACCCGAGCGAGCATTGATTTTGTGCAATACTAATTGATTTAGTTTGAGCATGTACTGACGCCCAATTAAAACCGGACGATCGAACGCTTCCCCAGTTTTGCCATCATACAATTTGACTTTGCCGTCTTCGCCCATCCATTCATATCCAGGCGTTTTGCGCACTTCTTTGAGCGCTTCAGAAACCAATCGATAAGAGGCATCCTCTGAAATTGATTCGTCAAACTGGTGAATGCGATAGTAGCGATTGAGGATACTGGAATAAAGTCCAAGCTGAGTATCGAAAACCTGTCCCACATTCATACGACTGGGCACACCAAGTGGATTCAAGACCACATCAACTGGAGTGCCATCGGGAAGATAAGGCATATCCTGGTCGGGCACGACAATCGAAACGATGCCTTTGTTGCCGTGACGTCCAGCCAGTTTGTCACCCACTTCCAGCGGACAAAGTCTAGCTACTAAAACTTCGATTTCGCAGATGATGCCTGCTTTTAGCTCAGGCGTGGTTTCCGGTGTAAAGATGCGAATGTCGATTACTCGACCGCCGGATCCGTGCGGCACACGCAAACTGGTATCGCCCATCTCTTCGGCCACTTTGCCAAAAACTGCCTGCAGTAGTTCTTCTTCGGCGCTCATCGCTCGGGCTTCCTTAGGCGAAAGCTTGGCCACGAGAATGTCGCCAGGATGAACATAGCTGCCGATTTTGGCGATACCGCGGTCGTCTAAATGCTCTAAATCTTTGAGAGCAACATTCGGTAACTCAGGCGTAAGAATCTCTGGACCACGCAAAGTTTGATGCACTCCACAGGAGTGCTTCTCAATTTCTATGTGGCTCAGTCGGTGATCTTTCACTAGGCCTTCCCGAATGACAATCGCGTCTTCGAAATTTTGACCCCTCCAGGGCACGAACGCAATGAGGAGATTACGACCCAGGGCTAATTCTCCATTATCAATTGCTGGACCGTCGGCAATAATTTGCCCGGCGTCGATTTTTTGTCCTTCCTTAACTATGGGGCGCTGGTCGAGAATCGTGTTCTGGTTGGTACGGTCGAAACGAATTAACTGATAGTTGCGTGCTTCGCCGCCTGCCTGGGTAATGACGATTTCTTGACCGGTCACGCGAGTGACTGTGCCTGCGCGTCTGGCAACGATACTGTGTCCTGACGAGCGCGCCACGATTTTTTCCATGCCTGTGCCCACACGCGGGCGCTCAGGCTTAATTAAGGGCAGGGTCTGCCGCATCATGCCTCCGCCCATTAAGGCGCGGTTGGCGTCATCATGCTCGAGAAAGGGAATCAAGCCCGATCCAACCGAGAGAAATCCTTGCGGGGCAATGCCGATCATATCCACATCCAGTGGGTCGACCTGGAAAAAAGACTCGCCGCGTCTGGCCGAAACCAGTGGTCCGCGAATCGTGCCGTCGGCGTTGACCTGCGTATCAGGCGGAGCAAGAGTGTATTTCTTATCGTCAGAAGGTGTGAGAAAGACGACTTCGTCTGTTACCTTGCCAGCCTGTACTCTTCTGTAAGGAACAGTCATAAAGCCGTCATCATCGATACGGCAGTAAGACGCCATATACGAAACCATGCCGCAGTTTTTACCTTCTGGTGATTCAACCAGGCAGACGCGTCCAATTTGGCTGGGATGAACGTCGCGCATTTCAGTTGGAGCAGCAGCTGGATCGATACCACCTGGACCAAACGAAGTGATACGCCTGCGGTGTGATAGTTCCGAGAGCGGATTTTGTTGGTCGAGATATTGAACGAGTGGGTTGCCTGAAAAGAATTTGTTTAAGGCATTGGCAAATGGCCTGCAATCGACGAGATCGTTGGGGCTGCCAATTTCTTCGTCTTCATTTAATTCCAATCGAGTTTTAATTGAGCGGATTATCTGACCAAGAGCTGGTCTCACACCGCGCGTGAGCACCTCGCCAACACCGCGCAAATGCCGGTTTTCCAAACTGTCGATCATGTCAGTCGTGCCCATGTCGTGCGGTAAGGATAATAAATATTCAACTGCGGCAAGCATGTCATCGCCCGAGAGCTGTTGGGATTGTCCGTCAATTCTCAGTTTGCTATTGATGCGTCGGCGTCCGAGGCTGCCCATCGAGTAGCGCTTTTTGTCGGTCAATTCTTTGATGGCAGTGATACCACCGCTGGCACCACCAGAACCATCTGGTTTCCAACCGCGCCCGACAATGCCAAGGGCTTCTGACTGTGTCAATTGTTTCCAGTCGACGCGGCTGCGCTGTAACAATGAACCAATTTTCTTTTCAATGGTGGCAGCATCCACTCCCATTGCTATAAGCACTGTGGTCGCTGGAACCCAACTGCGTTTGGGTAGTTTGATACGACATTTAGAACGACTCGTTTTTGAATTACTACCGTCAATTTCTAATTCGAAACTAACTGGTGCACCTTGTTCGGCGAGCATCAAAGCTTTGTATGTGCTTGGTCCTGGATTGGTGAAATATATGCCTGGTGCGCGCACCAGTTGTCCAAGAACAACGCGTTCGGAACCATTGATGACGAAGGTCCCTCGGTCTGTAATGACGGGCACGTCGGCCATATAGGCTGTCGATTTACGCATTTCGCCCGATTGAGTATCGCGTAACCAAATTTCCATGAGCATGCGTCTGGCGTGCGTCATATTGGTTTTTCGAGCTTGCTCAGGAGACGTTGGATAGCCAGAGTCAGGCGCGTAATCTTCAAAACGCCAGTGCGCTTTGCCGTCTGCACCAAGAAAGGAAATTTCAAAACGAGGACTGAAGTCAGAAGCAATGGGAGAGATTTCAGCGAACAGATTTCCCAGAGTTTCTTCCATGAAGCGTCGATAAGACCGCCTTGGAAACTCGGCTAAATCGGGTGCCTGAAAGTAGAAACTCATTTAGTTAGCGACTCCCGTGTCGTTAGGTGGAGTTGTTTCAATTGTCCCACCGGCGGCGTGCATTTGCTGCTTGCGCAATTGTAGTGCGTGACTCAGATCATTACTGTAGTCCTGGTTCTTGGGAGCAAGGGCGCTGGCCAGACGAAATTCAGGGATTGCCTCTTCCAGCTTGTTCACTGAAATGAAGTCTCGAGCGAGGCGCCAATGAATTTGAGGATTTTGCATATTTGCTGGCAATATCTGTTGCAGTTTGCCGATTGCAGTTACATAATCGCCACTGGCCTCGGCTTGAGCTACTTTCGCTAAGATGTCGTTGCTAGTGGGGTTCGCAGTGGCCGGTGCAGCCGTTTGAGGGGCTCGATTGCCTCCTGCAAAGGGGTTATTGGCAGAAATTGGTGTGCGTGATTGAGCTGCTTGCACTGCTTCCGGTGATTCGTCGTGGGTTCTAAAGGTCAGTTGATTATTGGGCAATGATGGAGCACCAGCTCCGCCCTCAAACACGTTTTTATTACTGCCAGCTCCTACATCGTTATTCCCAGTTGGCTGACCATAACCCGGGGGCATCCCTTGAGGTAGTTGAGGTTGGTTGACAGGTGGTTGTTGCACTTGTTGTTGTTGCATCTGCTGTTGCTGCAACTGCTGTTGCTGCATTGCCTGAGCTTGCTGCTGTTGTTGTAATTGCTGCTGCTGCTGTTGGAGTTGCAATTGTCTTTGCTGCTGTAGTAGTAGTTGTTGTTGTTGCTGCGCGGAGCTGTCGTTGCCACCAATGCTGCTGAGACTCCCGCCGCCGCTTTCTAATTGCTTGAGGCGTGCAGCGGCTTCTGCATTGTGTTGCGGATCAAGTAGCACGCTCTGAAGATAGGCTCTTCGAGCTCCCGCGTAGTCCTTTTGTAATTCCAAGATCCGACCATACAGAAATTGATATGACGCATTTTTCGGCTCGGCAAGCACGGCCTGATTGATCTCGGACAGCGCTTCGGGTACCAAGCCCTGCCCGGCTAGCGTCTCTGCCGCCGCTTTATGTTTGTCTGAAACTTGATGATTTATCGCGCGATGCAAGCTGTTCATGCCCATTTCAAAAGCTGAATTTTGTGGGTCGAGAGATTGCACTCTGCGATACTCGCTTTCTGCACCAACAAAATCATTTGTGAGCTGTAAAGCACCAGCTAGACCGATGTGATTTTCGGCTACATTGGGTGCAGCTGCCACCTGTTTGCGCCATAGCTCAACAAGGGCTGCGCCAGCGTTTGTGTCGTTAGCGTTCAGTACAAGTGCTTTGCGTAGCGAAGCAGCCGCGCCTGTGTTATCCCGGGTCGCCATTTGCAACAAGCCTATCTGCCTGTGAGCATCGCCTGAATTTGGATCTTTAACGATGGCCTGCCGATAATAACTATAAGCGCCTTGTGCTGAGCCGTAGCGCAACGAAATATCGCCCATTTTTACATAGGATTTTGCAGATGGCTCGAGCTGCAAAGCGGCGTTGTATTCGATATAAGCGCCTTCGAGATCGTTTGCGTCGACCAGTTGATCACCAAGTTTGATACGAGTATTTGGATCGCTTGGATTAAACCCAGCTTTTTTCAAAGCGTTAACAAGACTCTTGCCTGCAAGGCCATTGTCAGGTGCTGCAATCAAAGCCTTGCGAAACGAAGTTAAAGCGGCACTGAGATTATTTTGTGCCAGCAGCTGCTGACCGTATGTGGTGCGAGCTGCTGATAAATTGACGCGAAAATCCTTGTTTGTGGGATCCATTTGCATGGCTTTTTCGTGAGCCTGTATGGCTTCAACCCAGTGTCCCTGTTGACCAAAAACAACGCCTTTATTATTTTCTTCAATCGCTGCGGCTTTTTGTTTGAGAATAGCTGTGCCTTGATTTTCCCTTGCTTTTAACGCATCGAGCCCAGCTTGCTTTTGCTCTTGCTCAGCTTTCTTTGCGTCTTCAGCCTTCTTGGCTTCTTTCGCTTTATCTTCTTCTCGATAATCGGCTCTGCGTTTCCAGCGCGTTCCACTCAGAGGAATATCGACCTTTTGACCGTCTTCAGGGTCTTGCAGGTCTTTCTTGCTCGGTAGTGGAGTGGCATTCAATTTGGTGGCATATGCGTTGGGTTCACTGATCGACATGCTTGCGAAAGCGCTCAGGCTCAAAGCCATCAGAGTAAAGCCCAGACCGGAAAAACGCCTGTCAGAATGAGTGCAATATAAAATTGTTGAACGGGTGATCATGCTGTATTTCTTTTAGATTTCTTTGTGGGGCTCAATCCCGCGCCTCTTGTAATGTGAGTACAGTTTAACTATGTAGCGTAGCTCAAGTCTATTGGGGTTTATCCCCCTAACTTCGTATTATTCCCACAATTTCTTACAAAAGGGCTTGGCAAGGCGTATAGGAAACTGGCGCCAGCTTGCAAATACTTGACGAAGCCAAACGCATACCGTACCTTAGCGTTTAATGGTTGAATTTAATAATCCAGATGTCAGCTATTCGTTCCGTTGTTACAATTAAAGCGTGTGTGACACTATGATGTGGAGCACCAACTACTAGGAACCGGAGTTCTCTTGGACGCAGCACCATTATCCCCCGTCGTTCGGCATTCAGTGTTTAGACCTCGAACAGTACTTTGTGAAAGACATGAGTTAATCCGATTCGGATTAAAGCGTGTTGTCTCGGAAGTGGTAGAGATTGTTGGTGAAGCCTCGGACGGAATGTCCGCCACTGAAATGATTCGGCGCTTGAAGCCGGATTTCGTCATTCTCGATGTTGATCTCGATGTTTTAAATGGTGTTGAAGTTTGCAGACGTATTAGCGCAGAACTGCCTAATTCCAATGTTCTCATTTTGACTGATTCTTACCATGCCACCAAATATCATAATCAGTTGATGCGGGCTGGCGCTCGTGGTTTCTGTTTAAAGAGTTCAGGGCCACGCACTCTGTTCGAAGCAATTGAGCAAGTGACTCGCTCGCTTCCATATTGTGATCCAAAAATTACGCAGCTCGTTAAGCAAAGTGCCGTCAGCTCCGCTCCCAATTCGAATCTGACCGACCGCGAAATTGAAGTATTGATTCGTTTGGACCTGCGCAATAAAGAAATCTCCGAAGAACTGGATATGAAATTGCGCACCGTTGAAAAACATATCGAGTGCATTCTTGCCAAATTGAAAGTGCCGACGCGCACGGCTGCAGCATTGAAAGCTGTTCAATTGGGTTACGTTCTTTTGCCAAAGATGCCCGGTCGCGACCCTGTCACGGGCGTTACGCATGAACAGACTGTGGCCGAATTGCACGCCGAGCTTGCTATCGCAAATGAACATTTGAAGGCTTTGTTGAAGCAGAATGAATTGCTCAAAGAAGCCCTTAATGAGCGCATGCGCGGACAACACCCACCACAACAAAGCACTTAGCCACGGCTTCTCTATTTGTTCAAACTATCGAGCGGACAGGGCTTGATGGCTTGTTTTGCTGCCACAAAAATCGATCGGTCTACATCCTATTAGGCGTCTTGATCTAATATGAAGTAGTCTGACTAATTTGCTCAATGGTCAAATTCCTTAAAAGTTCAGACCGGAAACCCGCTTGATCTAAATGGAGAGGGAGCCGTGAATAGTACTTATAGACCACGCCGCAAGGCTCTCTATAATACACCTTCGACCCGGACTGTCTTAATCTGGTCGCTTCTCTTGCTTGCTTTTATGGGTTATACAGTTTTCTCAATTGAGCAGTCTGTCTGCATCGACCATTGCAAAAATTTCAACGGTCAAGGAACTGAGGTACCAGCTGGTGGAAAATTATTCAATCAAGAAGTAATTCGCTCTCAGTATCCCGCTGACGCACAACGCTGGTTCTGATTGAGCTTTCTTTCTATGTCTGGAGTAACGCCATCTCATCTTTAATCGGCGAAGAACGTTTAAATACGCCATCCGGGTCATAGATTACGCGGGCTTTATTCTCATTTGGACTTGTCAAAAGCCTGGCTTTGGTATGCTCATTCAGTCTGAGTGACGAGATGACGACTGTGTTCAAGCGATTCCTGACCTTAACTCTTCTGGCGATATCGTGTGTGTTGCCAGCTTTTTGTGCCGACGAACGACTTGCTGCAACAGGTACGCCGGCTGCCACAGTGAATTCATCATCGGCTCTAGAGGGCATTGTTAAAGCCTCTCAATCTCCCCAAAGCCCTGTGCAAGTGATCGACGTTAAGCCAGCTTCGGGCAGTCAAATGCCTGCTGCCGGGGTGACTGCAGCGACGAAAGATAAGCCAGTGCCTTTTGCGATTGGCAGCTCGTTTAGTCGAAACATTCAAAAAGTGACCGGAGTAAATTTCATTACTGGTATCGTTGCTGGTGCCATTGCTCAGGCGGTTTTGCACCATAAACTGGGAGGGAAAATCAAGGTTTCCGTGAAGACCTACAGCCTGAGCGACTTAATTGCCGGTAAGGTGGAATCAGTTTCTATTGAGTCACATGGCTGTCATTTGCATGGCGTGCCTTTGGGAGATTTTTCCGCTAGTTCAAACGATCCTATTTGGTTTGATTATCGCAAAGGCGCAGGACATGTTTACGGTTTGAAAAATCCAGTGACGCTGGCGGTGAAAGCCGAACTCAATCAAAAACATGTTTGTCGTGCTCTGGCAGCCGAAGCCGTTATTAAGTCGATGCGCGGATTGAAATTGGACTTGCCAGGTTTAGGAGCGACTCAGCTTCAAGTGCTCAATCCTAAGGTGTCGATGACGCAAGGTCTAATCAACATTCACGCCTTGCTGGTGACGGAGGGGGCAAGTGCCGATACCGGAATCGATCTAGAAGTTGCAGCAACTCCTAAACTGGTTGGCTCTAAAATTGTTTTAGAGAACATGCATGTGTCGTGTCCTGAAATTGAAGACCCACAAACGTTTGCGAAATTTGCAGAGGAACTGTTCAATCCCATTGTTGATTTTGGTCGATTCGACCGCTCCAATTTTGCGTTTCGTTTGACGTCATTCGAACTTGCGCGCGATAAAATCATCGGTAATGGCTGTCTTCTTCTGGTTCCCAAAGCAACAACTAAAACTGCAAATGCGTCCAAATCTGTTAAGTAGCCTGGAGGCTTTTATTTCATGATCAAATTTATCATTCGGATTTGTCTGACAGCAGCAATCTTCATGTTCGTGCTTCCACAAATTCCCGGCATTCACTTTCACGGTCACTTCTCGACGGCTCTTCTTATGTCGATTGCTTTCGGTATCGCTTCTTTCCTTGTCGACTTGATCACAATGGCAATCTCAACGATGCTCACCATCTCCACTTTGGGGCTGGCTTTGCTTGTTTTGATTCCCTTGTGGGCAATTGGTTTCTGGATATTGCCTGCTGTCGCTTTGAAAGTCACCGCCGATTTCATGCCTTCTAATTTGACAGTAGAAGGCTGGATGCCCGCGATTCTTGGTGGTCTTGTCCTGCTCGTTGTTAATGCAGCGACTGGCAGACAGTTGACACAAAAAAGCTAATTGAAAGGGTGCACTCGCAATTGAAATTGTTTTTTAAATTAGCACCGTATCTGGTACTTGTGACCGTCGTTCTTAGCGGTTGTACCAATCGAGAGATACTTCATGGCAGTTCTTCAGAGCGGCCACCCAGTCTGAAACTGGCAAAACGACTGGCTGTTAGTTCAAAAGTAAAGATGGACGACTCGGCAAAAGAAACGCAGTCGTCGGCGGAATCTTCCGGCTTTGAGTCTCAAAAAACAGACAAGGAAGATACGACTGCAACTACTGAAGCCAAGGATGAACCGGTAAAAGAAGGAAAAATGCGCATCTGGTTTGCCAGGGAAAGCAAAGGTAGTGTGCAGCCTTACGCGGTCGAGCGCGATATCGACAGGAAAGAACCATTGCGCAGCGCGGTCAATCTGTTATTACAAGGACCAACTGAGGCCGAGAGCAAAAACGGGATCAAAAGCGAGGTGCCGGTTGGCACTGTGCTAATCAGTTTGAAGAAGAAAGACGATGTAGTCGAAGTGAATTTATCCAGGCGTTTTGGCGCTGGCGGCGTCGATTCAATTGAGACACGGCTGCAGCAACTCGAATTGACTATCAAAGAGGCTGCCGGTCATGACAAAGTCTTTCTGGATGTCGAAGGCAAACGATTGACTTCTGCCGGTGACGGGCTGGAAGTCAAACAACCATTGAATTAGCTAATCTGGAAAAAAGTTAGTGCTGCTCGAATGGCGATTTCATAGCGTCAAAAATCTTTTGCATCGCAGAATCGCTTTGGCCGCCGTCTTTACCGCCGCCGCCACCTGTCATATTGCCAAGCATTTCTTTCAGAATGCCACCGAAGGGAGAAGACTGAAAAGCCTTCATTATGTTTGCTTCGAAATCGCGTATGCCTTTTTCCACGGCTTCTCTCCGGTTGACTGATATATGTGGATACAACATAAAGCTTCCCTTAAACCTTGTCAAGCAAGTTTTATCATTGGGTTATTCTTAATAGGTAGTTGGGGTTAACAACGCTGAGCGCTGCGGCCTGTAACAGTCCTTGAAGTAGCCGCGACCGTCCGGTTTAATCTCTGCTATTATTAGAAG
>Ga0182030_10010907_pt1 | contig 18378 bp, 15 predicted proteins | sample 812S3MmetaG_FD_121299 | JGI IMG/M metagenome (GOLD analysis project Ga0182030, IMG submission 121299) | Permafrost microbial communities from Stordalen Mire, Sweden - 812S3M metaG (Illumina Assembly) | ecosystem: Environmental > Terrestrial > Soil > Wetlands > Permafrost | place: Sweden...
ACCATCGCCAGCCTCAAACGCGCGCGAGCAACGCCACTGCCCCTTCGCCGCAAACTGCTCCCCAGCCCTAACCCAATCCCTCCAACCCGTGAGTCTTGAGAGTCGCCATGACTGGTCGATATCGATGCACCAACGGCGGCGATAGAGATTGGCCACGGCGAAGGCCTCGGCGGCGTTTGTCACCGAATGAGTGGTGATTAGGCGCCAGTGCACCGGCGTCTCTCCGGCCGGGGCTATGTCCTCGCGCACGTCCACCAGCGTGAGCGTCAGGCTGGTGGGCAGGTCGTCAACGAGGTTGTTCCTCGGCCGGGCGATGGAGGCGGTCATGAAGCGGGCCGTCAGCTCGGCGGTTCTGGCCTTGCGTCCCGGCTTGGCCGGCAGGTCGAGCACGGCACGGCCGGCCACGGCCAGGGTGTCGATCTTGGCGAACAGCCGACCGCCGTCTTCCAGCGCCCGATCGTGGGCCGCCCGCACCAGGAGATCGGTTCCCTGCGGCCGACGGGCGAACAGCGCGAAGATGTCCGCCTCCCGGTCGGCGATGTGGGTGAGCTTGGCCGCGCCGGCACAGACCGCCGCCGACCGCCGCGCCCCCTCGATCCAGCGCTGGCTCTCCTTGTCCTCTAACGCCCTTTTCCGTCGTCCTGCCGCCTTGCCCTCGCTGCGGCTCAAGAACCCAGCGTGCGCCAGCCCCAGGATCACCCCTTCGTCGGCATCCACCGCCAAGGTCGGGTGCAGATAAAGACCGCCACCGCCCTCGGAGCGGACCACGGTCGTATCCTGGATCGCCAGCACATGGCGACCGCCGCAGCGCTCCCCCGTGCGGCGCGCCGCTTCGGCGACCATCATCTCAGGCGTCACCGCCTCGTTGCGCAAAAACCGCGTCAGGCGGATCTCTCCCGACCGGCTCCCTCCAAGTCGGCGAACCCGAAGGCTTCGCCCGCCCGTCTCCACCAGGCGGGCATGCAAAAAGGCCCCCCTTTTTCCAGGCGGCGATCGCCAAACCGCCCCAGCCCATATTCCGCCATTCATCATCTCCCAGCTGAACCAGCAAAGAGAATCAAAGCGAACGTCCTCGCGCAATAGCAAATGTGTGAATGCCGTAGCCCGCCTGAACGCCGGGGTCTCTCGCGGAGAATTTGATGATGGGCCACGCCCACGATCCTCGAACATCGCAGTTTCTGGAGCCAAATTTGCTACTCGCGATCGTTCTCCAGAGTGTGAAGCTTGGGCCTTAGACCCGACATGCCGGAAGGCTGAACGGCCAATCGAAGTATTTGCCCAAGGGCCTGACCGATCTGCGTCACGTTTTGCTGAAGTGCCGTGACGTTCACTGACTCAGGCTTAGGCCCTCCCGGTATTGGCATTTTGATGCGGCCCAGGGTCGATCCCGGAAGTGATCTCTCAGAATTTGGCGGTGGTCGTTCGCTGATGCGTTGTTGCCCTCTATCCAGTTCGAACCCCAGCGCCTTGGCCTCTACCCGCCACGACTTGAGCAAGTCATCAATATTGACGTCATGACAGGCGCGGCGCGTCCGCTGTTTCGCAAATTCCATAACTTTCGGTGTTCTGTACCCAAAGGCCCGGACAGCCTCCACTATCGCCTGCTGTCTTTTCGAAAAGGCGTGTTCGATCTCACGAGGTATCGCGGCAACGCGAAACGCTTCACCCTCCCGGTCGATGCGGTGCCCCAGCCGCTCCAAGCCGTCCGCTAACTCGCGACCGTAAATCGCCCCTACGGTCATTTGCGCCTTGTAGAGCTCCCGGCTGACGATGGCGCCCCAGGTGCCGTCCCGGCGTGGGGCGAGATTGAACACGAAGCTATGAGTATGCAGATGGGGATCGGACTCACGGCTGGAGTGATGATCGAAATTTGCCATCAGGAGGCCGGCAGTATGTTCACGAATTCTACTGCCGGCGCCACGCCGCGCCCAGGCGGTGGTTCGTTCCAGATGCCTCGTGGCCGTAAGGACGGCCAACCGGTGGGATTGTTCTATCCGCTGGCGCTCCGGTTCATCGGACAGGGCCCATAGGACGGAGACCGACTTGGGTGCGCTGAATGTCATATCCCAGCCGGCAGTATGTTTGGGGACGTGGCCTCCTTCCCGCACAAGTTTTTCGCCGGTTTTCGGATCGTGACCCTTGAGCGCTGCCTCGAACTCCGCCCGCGTTACCGGACCTTCAAGGCTCAATCGTTCAGCACCGTCTCCAGCCCAACGGCCAGGCGGTTCCTTTTCGCCGGTATAATAATCGTCGTTTGGCAGGCGGGTATAATAGGAGAGTGCTGCCTTGGCGCCACCGCGTGCTGAAATCGACGCGACCATGACTAAAGTCTTGTCCGCCAAACCTGGTTTGCCAGATCCTCGTTCAGAAGTCGTTCTGGTGCCGGGGACGCGACGCCGTTTGCGCCCTTACCCGGCGACGGAGGTGCCAGCGTCCAGTCGGCGGATACGATCGATGGTCTGAAGGCCGGCAGCTTTATATAAGGAAGTTCCAGCTCATAAACGGCATGGCCCAGGCCGACGAAGAGCACGCGCACGCCACGCCCAGTTGGACCTAGACGAGATGCAAGCTCAGATGCCGCAACCACGCGCCGCCTTTCTCGATGAATGCTCTCGGTGACGCTGATGCGTCCCGCGGAACGGGTGGCGCTTCGAACTGGCCGCTCGACTTCCTGTTCACCAATCAGCCTACTGATGTCCTCCGCTGCCTCGCTGGTGTTGATGCGGGTTATAACCTTCGTTCCAATCATCCCGAACCAGGATCTGGCCTGGTCGGGACCGTAAGCAGCACGGATTTGGGCTGTGTCCTGGGCTCCGATCACCACGGTAACGCCCTTGGAGCGGCCAAGCTCCAGAAATGTCGGGAACTGCTTGATCGGCGGAAGTTGTGGAAATTCATCGAGAAACAGCCAAATCCGGCGGCTTCGACTTTCGGCCAAGGTCGGGCTCCCGACGGCCGAGGCCAGAAGACCCAGCATGCTGCCGATCCAAATTTGTGAAAGCTCTGGATAGCCGGGATCTTGCTGCAGGATCAGCGGACGCCGCGCCGGCGGGTTATGCAGCCAATCGCGGATCGAGAATCGACCTGCGAACGAATCCCGCCACGCCTCCGCCAGAATGGAGACAATGCGCATGTGGGTTTGGAACGTCGTGAGAATGCTCAGTGTCGTCTTGCTGTCGGGCTGAGCCAGAAGTCGAAGCGCGTTGGGATTATGGTCGACGGCGAGCGCGGTCAGTGTCGCCACATCGGCAGTGACGACGCCTTCAAGATCGGACCAGCCCCAGTCGCGGCCTTTGGTTACCTGCAGATGCACAAGGCAAGCGACGAAGATCTCCTGAGCCGCTTGCGACCACATCGGATCGGAACTGGGTGGGATGAACCGTGCCGCCAGTTCGCGAGCGTCCTGTTTGACACAGCAATCGGCGGCCACGTTCCAGACCAGCGACCGCCGGTCGTGAGGCGCCACGAACAAGGGGTCCGGTATTCCAGGGAGTCCAGCCATCATGTCGCCCTTGGTGTCGAGAACGAGCACTCCGTCATCGCGCAGGATCGCTTCGAGGATCATATGCAGCATCGTTTGGGTCTTGCCGCCGCCGACGCCGCCGAGAATTAGAAAGTGTCGCGTCTCGCGATCACGCCCCATCGCATAGGGCCGCAACAGCACAATGCCGGGACCGTGAATCGTGCACTCTTGGGCGCATGCCTTGGCAAAGGCTTTATGCCCATCGCTACCGATAAACAGCCGCAATCCCCGGACGATTTTAAAGGCAGGCTTCTCGACGCGGACAAGCAGGGCGAAACAGAACAGCGCTACCAAACCGATAAGCCCGCCAATCGTGACGGTCGCTTCCCGCAGCGCAAATCCCTCCAGCGAATGGTAGGCAATGAGCTGCTGCCGGCAGGCCTGCCAATAAGCACGTGCGTCATGATCGCCGAAGAGCGAAAGGGCCTCTTTTTTGAAGCAGGCCTGCACATCTGCAGCGGAGAACCGCGTGAGTGTTCTATCGGCAAGCGTTGCCATTGGCGGCCAGCGGTCGAAACCGAGATTATAGGCAACTACCATCAGGCCAAACCCGGCGAGTGCTCCAATGAATGCGATGGGCTTCAGATGGCGGATCATGTTCTTCGACCCTCGCCTTCGCCGGTCAATGCCTTGAGGAGAGCTTCGAACATCGCGAGCAAGCGGCCTGCGGATTGATCGATCGACTGCGTCCTCGCGCAGAGATCGCGGACTTGCTGCTCTATCGCCACAATGCGCCGCTCGATCATCATCAGTCGCTCGGCCAGCGCCTTGTTGTCGGCGCCCGTCAGACCAGCGCAGATAAGCTCGTGGGCGATGTCGGTGACGTTTGCCGATTTTGGATAGGCTCGAGCCTGGAGCTGCTCGAATTCGGCGGTTGTCATTTCAATCAACACCGATTTGATTTTGTCAGCCATTGCCGTTCCCCTCGCCAATTTTGCTGCCGACGTTCGATCAGCAGCGCCGCGCTCTTCAGCGACCCCTATTCGGCATCGAAGGACAAAATTAATGCCGTCGTTTGCGGCCCCTTGGCCGTAGCTCAGACCGATTCAAGTAGGGTCGGCGGGGAGAGATTTTCAGCTTCGACTTGGGCGGCAAAGAAAACTTAACCGGGGCTTCATAATCGCGCGAACTTGCGCTGCGTCCCGGTTCGTCTTGCAGGACAGGGGCGGTGGTGCGGACTTAATGCGAGAGATGAATGACTCCCGTCAGTCGACGTGAGCCATCGTAGACAGAACGACGCTGTGGCCGCGGAAGTTCATTCGGGCCCACCTCGGTTCCGCCGGTTTGAAGGATCAATGTCAGTTCAATGATCAAGCCGAGGAGGCCCCGAGCGGGTGGGGCGTAAAGAGCGTTGGCCAATTCCTCTCTTCTCTTCCAGGCTTTTGCCTCATTTGCATCGGCAAGGTTGCGGCCGGTCGTATGCGACCCAGCATCTCAGCGCACCGGTTGAGGGGCGTGACCGCAGTGAAGTGCAGCGCTGGCCGGCCCTGAGTAGTTTCCGAGTCTACCGCTTCCGGCAGTCACTCGTCACATTCCACACAGTCGATCAAGCAGACCTATGCCAGCCCGAGTATTTCTCGTCCCAGCACAGTTCCGACCCGCGATTTGGGTTCACTTCAAGGGAAAATGCGCAATGAAAGCCTTCGCTTATCATGGTCCAGGCATCAAGGCCCTTAATGACCATTCTGAGCCGGTGATCACAGAATCGACCGATGCGATCGCCAGTATCGCGAAACCGACCATTTGAGGCCGATGCAGGCGCTCAAGGCGAATATCGAGGCCCAGAGGCACCGAAGACATCATCCGGCACCCCGGATGGTGACATTGAAACAGGACGATCCTCATGACCTATGAAAGCGTCAACCCTTTTAACGGGAAGCATATGAAGAGCTTCGCCGAAATCACCGACGCGCACCTCGAAACGGCGTTGGCGACAGCCGCCGCCTGCTTCGAGACCTGGCGGCACAAAAGCTATGCCCACCGCGCGGTCATTGTCGCCAAGGTTGCAGCTCTGATGCACGAAAAGGTGGAGGAGCTTGCGCGCACCATGACGCTGGAAATGGGCAAGCGGATCAACGAGGCGCGCGGGGAGGTGGAGTTCAGTTCACAGATTTTGGCCTATTACGCCAAGAACGCCGAGCATTTCCTAGCCCCGGTCAAGCTACACCCGACCGTCGGCGACGCTCATATGGAAAGCAGCCCGATCGGCGTGGTCTTCGGCGTCGAACCCTGGAACTTTCCCTATTACCAGCTTGCCCGCGTCGCGGGTCCTCATCTCATGGCTGGAAACGTTCTGGTGGTAAAACATGCGGGCTGCGTGCCGCAATGCGCAATCGCCTTCGAGAAGCTATGGATCGAGGCCGGAGCGCCCGTGGGCCTCTACACCAATCTGCTGATCTCACACGATCAGTCGGACCGTGTTGTCGACGACCCCCGCGTCAAGGGTGTCGCCCTGACGGGTAGTGTCGCGGCGGGGCGCAGCATAGCGGCGCGTGCCGGACAGAACCTCAAGCCGTCCTCAATGGAGCTCGGCGGCAGCGACGCCTTCATCGTCCTCGAAGACGCCGACCTGGACCATACGATCAAATGGGCGGTCTGGGGACGCATGTATAATGATGGACAGACCTGCTGCGCTGCTAAGCGCTTTATCGTCGTCGAAACCCTGGCGGATAAATTCCTGGAGAAATTCAAGGCCGCGCTGGGCGCACTAAAGCCAGGCGATCCCCTGGATGAAAAGACGACGCAAGGGCCGTTATCCACCGAATCCGCATTAGTGCAGCTTCTGGCTCAGGTCGACAGCGCAGTCGCTCATGGGGCGACGCTTCTTATGGGCGGCAAGCGGATCGATCGTCCGGGCTCGTTCATGGAGCCCACAATCCTGACGGACATCAAGCCGGGAAACCCAGCTTTCCGCGACGAATTCTTCGGACCGGTCGCGCTGTTCTTCCGCGTCAAGAACGAGGACGAGGCGATCGCACTGGCCAATGATTCCGACTTCGGATTGGGCGGTTCGGTCTACACCAAGGACCTTGCACGCGGCAGGCGCGTGGCCAGCCGGGTCGAAACCGGAATGATGTTCATCAACAACATCTCCTGGTCGGATGCAGAGTTGCCGTTCGGCGGCATCAAAGACTCCGGTTACGGGCGCGAACTGGGCGATATGGGCATCCAGGAGTTCGTGAACAAAAAGCTGGTCCGGTACGTATCGGCCGAAGCACCGCTCTAAAGTCTCTTAACCGTCAAACCCGGCAAACCTCAGCCAATATTTCCGTATATGCGAGTATGGCGGCTGAGGGACTTGGAGAGCTTTTATGTATGTCAATGTCGCCGTCCTGAAGGAAACCCGACCGCACGAACGGCGCGTGGCGCTGGTTCCGTCCGTCGCGCCCAAGCTGATCAAGCTGGGGGCGAAGCTGCATATGCAGTCGGGCGCGGGATCGGCAATCAGTATCGCCGATGCCGCCTTCACGGATGTCACGTTCTTCGACGACCGTCGCGAACTGGTCAGTAACGCCGACCTGGTTCTTGCGGTGCAGCCGCCGGCGCTGGACGTCATCGATGCGATGAAAGCAGGCGCGATCCTGGTCTGCTTTGTTTATGCGGAAAGGGAGAAGGCTCTTGTACAGCGCCTGCTGGACAAGAAGATCACCTGTTTTGCCATGGAACGTATTCCGCGCATCAGCCGGGCACAGTCGATGGACGCCCTATCCAGCCAGTCTGCGCTGGCCGGCTATTATGCCGTGCAGCTCGGCGCCACCCATCTCGCCCGCATCCTGCCCAAGATCACCACCGCCGCCGGCGCCATCGGGCCGGCCAAGGTTTTGGTCATGGGGCTTGGCGTCGCCGGGCTGGAGGCGATCGCCACCGCGCATCGTCTTGGCGCTGTCGTCGAAGGCTATGATGTGCGGCCCGAAACAGAAGAACAGGCACTGTCCCTGGGCGCGACCTTCGTCCAGACCGGGGTCGATGGCCGCGGCAAAGGCGGATACGCCCGCGAACTGACCGCCGAGGAAAAAGCCAAAGTCGCCGCCGTGGTGACAGAGCATATCCAGAAATCGGACCTCATCATCACGACTGCCGCGATTCCTGGAAGGCCATCGCCCAAACTGATCAGCAAGGCGCAGGTCGCGGGCATGAAGGCGGGCGCGGTGATCGTTGATCTTTCGGCCGAGGGCGGAGGAAATTGCGAAGACACCCAACCGGGTGAGACGGTGCGGATCGGTCAAGTGACCATCGTCGCCCCGCTGAATGTGCCATCGCTGCTCGGCGAGGACGCCAGCGAGCTCTATGCCAAGAACCAATACAATCTGCTCGCTCTCATGATGAAGGACAACATCATCACGATCGATTGGAGCGACGAAGTTCTCGCCAAGACGGCGCTCACACACGCCGGGAAACTTCAAAAGGACGACGCAAAACCAGCCGCGAAAGCGGCCTGAGCGCAATCGGAGATCGCCATGGAATTCCAGATCCACATTACCGGTTTTGTAGCCGTCTATATTTTCATGCTCGCCGCGTTCGCCGGATGGGTGATCATCGGGCACGTGCCGGCGATTTTACATACGCCGCTGATGTCGGGCTCCAACTTCGTTCACGGCATCGTCGTGGTCGGCGGCATCTTCGCACTTCTGAATGCAAGCACGATACTTGAGCAAGGGATCGGCTTCTTCGCCGTTTTGCTGGGTGCCGGCAATGCCGCGGGCGGGTTCGCCGTGACCCAACGCATGCTCGCCATGTTCCAGACAAGCGATCAGAAGACCACCAAGCCAAAGCATGGGCAGGCGAAAGCCGGCCACGCCAAGGCGAGTTCCTCCGCAGCGCGATAAGGATCCCCGATGCTTATCACCGTTTCCCAACTGATTATCGGTATCGTCGATCTCGCGGCGGCATTCCTGTTCATGTATGGCCTCAAACGTATGTCGTCGCCTGTGACGGCTCCGTCCGGCATCTTAGTCGCCGGTATCGGCATGCTGGGAGCAGTGCTTGCCAGCTTTCTCTATGCCTTTAGCGTCGAAACGACAGCCAAACCGCATTTGCTGATGAATCTCGGGCTCGGCGTTGCCGCGCTTGCCATCGGCGGCGGCGTCGCGTGGTGGGTTGGTAAGAGAGTGGCGATGACCGCCATGCCGCAGATGGTGGCGATCTATAACGGCATGGGCGGCGGCGCTGCCGGAGCGATCGCCGCTGTCGAGCTGTTTGGCGACAAGGCGCACGGCGCAACGCAGTTGGCCGTGACCTTGCTCGGCGCTTTGATCGGCGCGGTGTCGCTATCCGGTTCGCTGATCGCCTGGGCCAAGCTCGACGGCGTTCTCAAGAAGCCGCTGCGGATCAAGGGTCAGCAAATCATCAACGCGACGGTTTTGCTGGGGACCATAGCCGTTGGCGGAACGATCCTCTTCGCGGCGCTTGGAGGCACAGTCGGCTTCATCGCAATGCCGCAGCTGATTTACCTCTTTTTCGGCCTTGCACTGGTCTTCGGCATCCTGATGACCCTGCCGATCGGCGGCGCCGATATGCCGGTCGTGATCTCGATTTATAATGCCTTCACCGGGCTGGCCGTCGGGCTGGAAGGGTTCGTACTTGAGAACCCGGCACTGATGATCGCCGGCATGGTTGTCGGCGCTGCGGGTCTTTTGCTGACTTTGCTGATGGCCAAGGCGATGAATCGATCGGTCGCCAACGTGCTGTTCACCAATTTCGGCGATGCCCCCAAGCAAAAGCAGGGCGCGATCAAGGGTAGTCTCAAGCCCGTCGAGGCGGGCGATGCCGGTATCTTCATGCGCTATGCCAGCAGCGTCATCATCGTTCCTGGCTATGGGTTGGCGGCTGCTCAGGGTCAGGAAAAACTCTATGAGTTCGTGAAGCTGCTGATATCGGATGGGGTCTCGGTGAAATTCGCCATCCACCCCGTTGCCGGGCGCATGCCGGGCCAAATGGACGTGCTCCTGGCCGAAGCCGGGGTGCCCTATGACCTCATCTTTCAGCTTGAGGACATTAATGACGAGTTCAAGACCACTGATGTCGCTCTCGTGATCGGCGCCAACGACGTCGTGAATCCGGAGGCGCGCACTGACAAAGGCTCGCCGATCTACGGCATGCCGATCCTCAACGCGGACATGGCCAAGAAGGTCTATGTAGTCAAGCGGGGAGAGGGCAAAGGCTATGCCGGCATCGTCAACCCGCTGTTCTATGGCGACAATTGCGACATGGTCTATGGCGACGCCGCGGCCGTGATGGGCAGCATGATCGAGGCCGTGCGCGGCTTGGGCGCGAAGGCCGCTTGAATGCTGTTCCGTTCGAAATCCACGCAGCACCGAATAACCAGGGGCCATTCATGACCAAGATGCACGTCGCCGTCGTCGAACATTTCGGAAAGCCCCTGGTTCTGCAGGAATGGGATATCCCCACCCCGGGCCCGGGTCAGATTCTGGTTAAAACCGAAGCCTGCGGCGTATGTCACACCGACCTTCACGCCGCGAAGGGCGACTGGCCGGTCAAACCCAGTCTGCCATTCATTCCCGGCCACGAAGCGATCGGCCTGGTCGTCGCGCTCGGCGCGGATGTGACGATCGTCAAGGAAGGCGACCGAGTGGGCGTGCCCTGGCTCTATTCGGCCTGCGGCCACTGCGAATACTGCCTGTCGGCTTGGGAGACGGTGTGCGCCGATGCGCAATTCGGCGGTTACACCAAGAACGGCGGCTTTGCCGAATATATCCTCGCCGACCCCAACTATGTCGCGCATATTCCGGCCGGGCTTTCAGCCCGGGAAGCCGCGCCGATCATTTGCGCCGGCATTACGACCTATAAGGGTATCAAGGAGACCCAGGCAAAACCCGGCGAGTGGATCGCCATTTCCGGCGCCGGCGGCTTGGGTCATCTGGCGATCCAATATGCCAAGGCGATGGGGCTGCAGGTCTGCGCTGTCGACATCGACGATGGCAAGCTGGCCCATGCCAAGAAACTCGGCGCGGATTTCGTCGTCAATGCCAAGACCGGCGATCCGGCCGCCGCAGTGAAGAAAGGAACCGACGGTGGTGCGCATGGGGTGCTGATCACGGCTCCCTCGCTCTCCGCTTTCAAGCAGGGCGTCGGGATGACGCGCAAGCGCGGAACCTGCGTTCTGGTGGGATTGCCGCCGGGCGAATTCCCGGTTCCGCTTTTCGACGTCGTGGCGAACTGCATCACCGTCCGCGGCTCGTTCGTCGGTACACGCAAGGATATGGCGGAAACGCTGGCTTTTGCCGCTGAGGGGAAGGTTAAGGCCGATATCGAGCTCCAACCCTTGTCGGCGATCAACCGGGTTTTCAACAGGCTCGAGCATGGCGACGTGCCGTCGCGCGTCGTGCTTGATTTCGCTGGCGGCTGAAACAAATCGAAGGGGCATTTGTTGTTCCCGGCATCAGGCATATTGCCGAAAGGAGGCATCATGATCGACGACAAGCCTACCAAAGCGGGTTTAGTCGATCCCATCGAAGAGAGAAAGACCTTGGAGAAGGATCATAAAATGAAGCGCAGCGAAACGGGTCCTTCTGACCGGCAACGCCCAGAAGAAACGCCGGCGCGCAAACCGCTTTTTGGTCGATGACGTAAAGCCAGAGGGCCGATCCCGTTGGTGGGGGCGACCCGCCGCGGCTAGTCAAGTTTGGCTGGACTCAACCGGGGGAGGGGGCTGGATGATTCGCACGTCCATCGCCGACGCGCCGATAGCGATCCCTCGGTCTTGGAAGATGTCGGTTACACGTCTTATCAACTCCGACTGAATAGCCGGGGCCTGGGCGAAGTCGTCTATCGCGAAGGCCAATTCGTAGCCGATCAGCGAATCTGAAAATTCGCGAGCATAGGCGGTCGCGCTTGTCAGGGGCGCAACGCCTCGACAATCGCTGGCTGCCGCCTGCAGTGCTTCGATAACCCGCACCGGCGCAACCGAATAACCTACCGTGAGACGAAGAGTACGGAAATGGCGACCGATCGGGCGCGAGTGGTTGGTTACGACGGCTTTGGAGACGACGCTGTTCGGTATCACGATCATATCGTTTGAACGCGTCCTGAGCCGGGTTGCCCGCCAATTGACCTCGATCACCTGGCCGTAAACATGGTCGGGAACCGTTATCCAATCGCCCGCTCCAAAGGGACGTTCGACGTTGATGGCAAGCCCGGCGAAGACGTCGGCGAGCGTATTCTGGAGCGCCAGACCGAGGACGATCGCCAGCACACCGGAGGTTGCCAGGAACGAAGAGATCGGTTGTTTCAGAACGGTGTCCACAACGCCGACGAAGGCCAGAACATAGATGAGACCGGCTGCGAGGTCCGCAAAAAGGCGCCGCGCGTGAGGTTCGCCGTTGTCGGGAAATATGGTGCGGCTAAGGACCAGATTGAGCAGGCCTTTGAGCAGCCAGGCGCCTAAGACCCACCAGGCGATGCCCAGCAATTCACGCGGCAAGAGGGCTTCGCCCGAAGCGGCCTCGAAGAAGAAATGACCGAGGGGATTTCCGCTTCGCGGAAACAGCGCGGTGATCAGCATGAGCGCAGCGCCTCCTAGAATCAGGGAGCGGTATGGTCGAAGCCGAGGCAGCCAGGCGCATGCGAATAGAAATATCGTACCCGCGAGGATGCCAATTTCAGTCGAACCGAACATCTGGCTTAAATCTTTCCGGCTGTCTGAGGGAACGTCAGCGGCTGCGGTGGGACGATTGAGGTTGCCGAAGTCGGTTGTCGGATCGAGCGGCGTCGGGAAAGAAAAAGGGGTTGGTCGTTCCCGACCAACCCCTGATCTTTTATCATTTGATAGGCCTTTTTAGCGATGTCCGCCCCCGCCGCCGCGTCCGCCACCGCCACCGCCCCTCGAACCCGAGGGAATCGAAGGCGTCCCGTGCGAAGAGGGAGCCGCTCTGAATGCCTGCCCACCGCTATGGCCACCGCGGTCGCCGCCTCGGTAACCGCCGTCCCGATAGGGGCCTACATAATAGCCGTCGCCCCAGCCCCCATAGTCGACGCCGTAAGGCTCATAGTAATCGGCGCCATAACTGTAACCATATCCAGGACCGACCGCGCAGCCGATCGGAACGATAGCGAGTAATCCGGCAACAATTGCGGCCGACGTCCAGCGTAAGGGGATGATACTCACTTGGTCACCTCTTTAGTCTCGGTTTGCGGCCATTCCATCAGTCCGAATGGTGCCCCGAAGGGGTCGGCGACGATCGCGATATTACCGCCATGGCGATCGAGATGCGGCGCGACCAGCACGCGACCGCCAAGTGCTACGAGCTTTTGCGATGTCGCTGCTGCGTCGTCGACGCGAATATAATTCAGCCAGTGTGGATGCATGCCCGACTTATTGGCGGGCAGGGGATTAGCACTCGCACGCGCGTAATTTTCTGTTGCGAGGGTCAGATGCTCTGCGCCATCGGGGGAGGGCGTCTCGAAGACTTCATAGTCGAATAGCGTCTGGTAGAACGCCGCGTCGGTACCGGGATCGCTGGTTATCAGCGAACTCCAAATCCATTCTCCTGGTTCCGCCAGGACGTCTGGAGTGTCGCCGCTGCTCGAGGCAAGAACTGCAAATACGGCGCCCTGCGGATCGGAAAAGACGGCTTGACGGCCCCGATCGGGAACGTCGTGCGGCTCGCGCAGAACCTTGGCTCCGTCTTTGACGGCTGTAGTTTCCGCCCCATCGACGTCTTTGGTCGCGAAGAAACTGAGCCAGGAGGGCTGCAGGTGCTGACCGGCGGGGATTTCCTTGTGCACAAGTCCCGCGACCAAATGGCCGTCGAGGGACGCTTCGGCATAATCGGTGATGCCGGCTTTAAAGTCGTGGAATTTCCAGCCGAACAGTTCGCCATAGAAATGCTCGGACTGAACGATGTCGGGGGTCACGAGTTCAACGAAAACGACCTTGCCGACGTGATGTTCCGGGCTGGCTGCGGTCGAGATGGGAGGTACGTCGGATGTTGCGGCACCTGCCGGCCCTGCTGCGATCAGCCCGAAAAATACGACCGACAGACCGCGGCTAATGAAATATCGGGTTCGATCCTGTCGTAGGGATTGCGGCCCTGTCGTGCTCCACAGGCTTGCGCTGTTCTGTTCTCGTTTCTTGGCCATCATGGCCTCCTTTCTCGATTGATCCGAAAGTCTCGCGTAGCTGGCGCGCTTATGGACGGGTGTGTCTGTGTGCTGAGCGATAATGCTTATGAAAGCCGCTTTCGTAGGCGCGATCGACGATTGTCGCGGCATCATAGGGTGGGCTGTCTTTGACCTTTTGACGGTCGACATCGAGGATGACCAATCTGTCGTACCAATCGACCTCGCTGGCCGAATGCGGCGATATCAGGACCTTCTTTCCCGGCCACCAATTCTTGGTGTCGACGATCAGATAATGAACGCTCCAATCGGCGTCGGCGATCAGGAAGTCCTCGACGTGACCGATCTCGCCGTCGTGTGCACGAATATGATAGCCGGTGACCGACTCCATGCTGCGCAGGTGCGGATCGTCAATTGTCCCATCGTCCCGCTTCCAACATCCCGGCGCAGCGGACTCGGCATTCATCGGAGGCACATAGCCGTAGCCTCCCATATTGAACCCGGTACCCCAGTAAGGGCTCCAGCCGAAGTAGTCGTAGATGCCGGTTTCCATCTGGCGCGATACGGGTTTGTCGGTGTCGATATCCGGGCTGTCTTTGACCTCCTGCTTGGTCAATCGTACTGAAAATTCCTTCGTGCTGGGATCGGGGTGTCCGAGGACCGAAGGCGGCAACAGGACTTTGCGGCTTGATAGCCATGTGCCGGTATCGACGACCAGCCAGCGCACGAGCCAGGTGGCGTCATCGAAGAGAAAGTCGCTGATCACACCTATTCGCCCGTCGCTGGCGGCAATCGCAAAACCCTTGATCGTCGAAGCGTTCCATAACATTGCGCATTCCTCTCGATTCACCTTTTCCGCCGGTCGCGGGGTTCATGTGATCTTGTTCAGTTGTGCTCCGGGCGAATCTTGTTCCAGGATTGGGTCAGTTCACGCGATGCTTCTTCGTATTCGCGTTTGGCCTTCACCCAGCCTTCGTTGCTCGCCGTTTGCAGCTTGCGCGACGCCGCTTCGGTTTTCCGCCAGGCTTCGTCCAGATCTCTTTTGGCGGCTTTATCCGCGTCCTTGCCCTTTGCCTCGGCCTGTTGGCTGAAGTCGTGCAGCTTCTGCTGCCAATCCCGGACGTCGTCACTGGCTTTTTGTGCGTAGCTGTCTCGATCCGTCGTGGACTCACTCACAGTCGCTACTCTGACAGGTGCACTCGACCCGGAATTTGTTTCGGCTTGCGCTGTTTGCGTCAGCGCAGCTGACAACAGCAGGGGGCCGATTATGATCATGGTGCTGAGAATATTCACGGGGATCTTCTTTTCAGGCTTAGTCATTTACCGACGTTTCCTCTCTCGGCTTGCTTGGCCGCGATCCTACGACTCGTGGCCGCAACAAATATCGATGGCTGTATCGGATGGGTTGATCGAACCGATATTGGTCGGTCATAGCCGAAGGGCTGGCATAGACAGATCAAGCATCCCCGATTGCAAAGTCCATTTTCCAAAACAGCACCGCGTTAATAAATCCGAGAATAGGCCACAGTGTTCCGTTGAAGTTAGCCTCGGAAAATACTCAGTCTGCAGCTTAGCCGGATCGAACCAGCTCCGCTGAAATAGGCTGTCGTTCTTTTGAGCCCGGATGCCGGGCTATTTGATCAATTTAACTTTGAAATGATCGGTTCCCCGATCCCCACATGGTCATGCCTCTAAACCTCCCCGGCGTCGTTGGGTGAGCGGAATGCGTCATTGGAACGGAAGTCCGATTGCAGGGTTGTTTCAGCGGGCCTTCCGCTGCCCACCCCGTGCACGGCGCGTTGGCGGGAAGCAGTTCTAATTCATTGTCGGTTCACGTCTTTGATTGCGGTGTCCGCCGCATTTCCGAAAATCAGGTGCGGGTCATTTGAAGATTCCCTTTTACCGTCTTTTCCACGGGCGGCCAGATGAGTTTCCCCTGGCGTCGCAGGACCCTATCCGGGCCGAACTTCTTAGTATCGAGCGGCTGGAAGTACAGGCGCAGGCGCTTGCCGAATCTCATCGCGCTACATTGGGACCGAAAGCCGGCCGTCTGCTTGGGCCTCGTCTTTACGATAACGCAAAAGTCCTGACCGAGGCCTATCAGAACATTGCACAATCGGCGAAGTCGGATGATCCGATTACGCCGGCTGCCGAATGGATGCTCGATAATTTCCATATCGTCGAGGAACAGGTTCGCGAAATTCTCGACGATTTGCCGCCCGGTTTCTATCGCCGATTGCCAAAACTGGCGGAAGGTGCGCTCGCTGGATATCCCCGCGTATTCGCGATTGCTTGGGATCTCGTGGCCCATACGGATAGCGGCTTCGATGTCGAGCGCCTGCTGCGTTACGTGACGGCATACCAGCGCGTTCAGCCCCTCACCATTGGCGAGCTTTGGGCCATTGCAATTTCGCTGCGCCTTGTGCTGGTCGAAAACCTGCGGCGATTGGCGGAGACGATTGTCAGCCGGCACACAGCCTACCAGGCGGCCAACGCGATCGCCGATCGTCTGATCGGTGTGGGAGGCCAAAAGGCGGAAGCAGCCGAAGACGTGTTGATCAGCGTAGTCGAATTACCCTTGTCGAAGCCGTTTGCTGTGCAACTGAACCAGCAGCTTCGCTATCAGGCCCAGAGCGTAATCCCGGCACTCAAATGGCTGGATGAGCAGTTGGCGGCTGAGGGAACGAACGCCGATGAGATCGTGCGGGAAGAACACCAGATCCAAGGCGCGATGAATGTAACCGTGCGCAATATCATTACCAGCATGCGCTTGGTTTCGACGATCGACTGGCCGGAATTCGTCGAAAATGTGAGCTTGGTCGACGAAGCCTTACGCGCCCAAAGCAAATTCGCCGAAATGGATTTTCCGACGCGCGACATGTATCGCCGCGCCATAGAGGAATTGGCGCGCGGATCTCAATACTCGGAACTTGAAGTTGCTCATCGCTTAATCGATGCAGCGAAAAAGGCAGCCGCGCAGACACCGTCAGCCGATCAGGCCGAGAGGCGAAGCGACCCTGGCTATTATCTGATTGCACGCGGCCGTCGAGGGTTTGAAGCCGAACTCGGATTCCGGGTTCCAATCCGCCAGTGGCTGAGCCGTGCCAACGATGCGCTCGGAATTTACGGCTATATCGGAATGATCGGCCTGGCGACAGCAAGTCTCCTGGCTGTCGCGCTTGCTGGGGTTGCCCAAAGCGGTGGTGTCGATGGCTGGGCCATCGCGCTGCTCGCAGTCTTCGGTCTGATTCCGATATCGGACTTGGCGACAGCCTTGATCAATCAGGCCGCCATTGACAGGTTCGGGCCTGCGATTTTGCCCGGGCTGGAATTGCGCGATGGGGTGCCGGCCGATCTCAGGACGATGATCGTCATCCCGACATTGTTGACGTCGGCGGGTGATATCGAGGCGCTCATCAAGCATCTCGAGGTCCATAGCCTGTCCAGCCCCGACGGTGATCTTTATTTTGCACTCTTGTCGGATTGGGCTGACAGCGACAGTGAAAATGCCGACCGCGACGCAGAGCTTGTCGCCTGCGCTGCAGCGGGAATCGCCGAGTTGAATCGACGCTATGGGTCGGGGGCCGATGGCCCACGTTTCCTGTTGCTTCACCGCAAGCGCCTATGGTCCCAGGCTCAGGGCAAATGGATGGGGTGGGAACGCAAACGCGGAAAGCTTCACGAACTCAATAGGCTGTTACGCGGCGCTACCGATACTACCTTCATCCCGGTCGGCGGTCAGCCAATTCGCGTTCCCGATGGCGTTCGTTATGTCATCACGCTGGACTCCGACACCCGTCTGCCGCGGGTCGCCGCCAAGAGGCTTGTCGGCAAGATGGCGCATGCTCTCAATCGGCCGGTAATCGATCCGCTCGCCTCGCGGGTCGTCGAGGGCCACGGCATTCTGCAACCGCGCGTCACGCCGTCCCTGCCGGAAGGACGCGGCGGGTCATTGTTTCAGCGGGCCTTTTCCGGCGCGAACGGTCTTGATCCATATGCCTTTGCGGTGTCGGACATCTATCAGGATTTGTTTTCGGAAGGGTCATATGTCGGCAAAGGCATCTACGATGTCGATGCGTTCGAAGCTGCCCTTCACGGCCGCATTCCCGAGAGCACGGTGCTTAGTCACGATTTGCTAGAAGGAATCTTCACCCGCGCTGCCCTGGCGTCGGATGTCGAGTTGGTCGAGGAATATCCGACCCGCTACGACGTCGCGTGCGCCCGGCAGCACCGCTGGGTTCGCGGCGATTGGCAGTTGTTGCCCTGGATTTTGGGTAAAGGGCGCGAGATCGGGGCGCATCCGAAAAAGGCGGCAGTACCGCCGATCGGTCGCTGGAAGATGATGGATAATCTGCGACGCTCGCTATCGGCGCCGTCGTCTCTTTTGGCTCTCCTGATCGGATGGACTCTGCCTTTGGTGGGCGGGGTGCTTTGGACGTTTTTCATTCTCGCGACCATCTTGCTGCCGCTCATTTTACCGGCATTGCTCGGGATCATCCCGCATAGAGTCGGCATATCGAAGCGCAGCCACCTGAGGGGCATCGGTGCGGATCTGGTGCTAGCCTTCATCCAGGCAGCCTTTCTGATCACTTTCCTGGCCCATCAGGCATGGGTCATGGGCGACGCAGTGCTGCGGACGATCTTCCGGATGTTAACCGGTCGTCAACTGCTTGAATGGACGACGGCTGCCCAAGCCGCCTATCTGCGCTCCGATTGGAAGACCCTGGTAGGGCAAATGGTCGGTAGCATCCTATTCGCCTGTGCCGCGCTCGCGGCCA
>Ga0182030_10010908_pt1 | contig 18378 bp, 15 predicted proteins | sample 812S3MmetaG_FD_121299 | JGI IMG/M metagenome (GOLD analysis project Ga0182030, IMG submission 121299) | Permafrost microbial communities from Stordalen Mire, Sweden - 812S3M metaG (Illumina Assembly) | ecosystem: Environmental > Terrestrial > Soil > Wetlands > Permafrost | place: Sweden...
CCTGATGTTCCATCTGCCGCGCATGGGCGCGGCCAGCTGGGGCGCGAACCTGGACGGTTCTCCGGTGGTGATGGATACGGATCACAAGGAAGGGCCGGAGCCGGAGACGATCTTCATGGTCCCAATCGATCATTGGTCGGATGGAACACCGGCACATGCTCATTGATCGGACGGAAGCCGGCGCGGAGAAGGTTTTGTTTCGCTGCTGACCGCAAGTTTTACCACGAAGAAGGAGGAAATCATGAATCTCACCGAAGAACCCGAAGTGATCGAATGGCCTGCGACGCACTATGTATTCGTCGAGAAGACCGGGCCTTTCATGAAGACTGCGCCAGAGGCGTGGGGCACCGCGCACAGCCTGGTTCCGCAGCTCAGCGAGAACAACCAGATCAAAGGCTATATGAGCCTCTACAAGATGAGCCCAAGTGTCTATCGCGCCGGTTTTGCGCTGGAGGCGGCGCCGGTGAAGCTGCCTGATGGCCTGCAGTACGAGCTGTTTGAAGGCGGCCAGTACAGCAAGTTCGTGCTGACAGGGCCGTTCTCTAACCTGCCCGCGGCCTCGGGGCGGGTGTGGGAGATAGTCTCGAAAAGCGACATCATGGTGCGGCCGGACTTTGCGATTGAGAGCTACGTTACCGACCCACGCGTGACGCCGGAGGACAAGCTGATTACCGAGATCCTGGTGCCGACGGCCTGAGCGGCTGCCTCTTGATAGGCCGTCTTAGGTATCCATCCGGTTTCGCGCTTTGCAATAAAAAAAGGAGGTTTGAAATGTCTTCAGGAACACTTATCGCGGTTCACACAGAGGCCGCAGCACAGGAAGCTTCCGGCGCAAAGGACAGGGCCGAGATTCTGGCCTTGATCGACACGCTGGTCCGGGCCAATTACGAAAAAAGTGCCGCGCTGTTTGCCGCGCAGTTTACCCCCGATGCGGCCATCTTCAACCTTGCGCCGCCTCTCATTCATCATGGCGTGGACGTTGCGGAGAAGCAGCAGTGGATGGACTCCTGGGAGACGCCGGTCGGGCTGGATACGCGGGACTTTGCGGTCACCGTCAGCGGCGACGCCGCCTTCTGCCACGGCTATATGAGGCTGCATGCAACGCGGCCGGGCATGCCGCCGGTGGACTTCTGGATGCGGGAGACGCTCTGCCTGGAGCGGGCTGCGGGCACATGGCGGATTGTGCACGAGCACGCGTCGGTGCCGTTTTACATGGATGGGAGCCTGCGTGCGGCATTTGATCTGCGGCCGGAAGCTTTGCCGGGGTGACCCTTCGGACTCCTGATTTTTGCCCTGCAATCCCTCGGCGGCTAAAGCCGGTGTTCATTCCAAATGGGCTCGTTCGCACGGGCTGAAGCCCGTACCCTTCAGTTTTCGGCTCTATTTGGCCGGCGGCGCTTAGAATGGTTGCGGGAGCGAGCATGAATGTGAACAGTGAGTCTCCGCACCGGCGCTGGAATCCGCTGCGGCAGTCGTGGGTGCTGGTGTCACCGCATCGCACGCAGCGGCCGTGGCAAGGGGAAGTGGGGCAGAAGGCAGCACCGTCTGCAGTATCGTACGACCCGGCGTGCTACCTGTGCCCCGGCAATACGCGGGCGGGCGGGGCGGTGAATCCAGCGTATGAAGGCGTGTTCGCGTTTGTAAACGATTACGCGGCGCTGATGCCTGAGCCTGCAGCGGAGCCGGACGGCGAGCAGGAAACGTCGCCGCTTCTGCGCGCTGAGCCGGCGCGAGGGCTCTGCAAGGTGCTCTGTTACCACCCGGACCACTCGCTGACGCTGGCGCGGATGACGCCGGCTGAGATTCGCCCGGTGGTGGACGCGTGGGCTCAGGAGTTCGAAGCGCTCGGCGGCCTCGACTGGATTCGCTACGTGCAGATCTTCGAGAACCGCGGGGCGATGATGGGCGCCAGCAATCCGCACCCGCATGGGCAGATCTGGTCGACGGACTTTGTGCCGGATGAGCCGGCCGCTGAAACCAAGGCTCAGCGAGAGTACATGGCGCTGACCGGCCGGTGCCTGCTATGCGCGTACCTTGAGACTGAGCAATCAGCCGCCGGGAAGTCCGGGGCTGACGGGCCGTCGCGGATTGTATTTGAAAACGAGCATTTCGCGGCGCTGGTGCCGTTCTGGGCGGTGTGGCCTTTCGAGGTGCTGCTGCTGAGCAAGCGCCACGCCCGCGCGCTGCCGGAGTTTACAAGCGACGAGCGCGACGGGCTGGCTGAGGCGCTGAACCGGCTGACGGTGCGGTACGACAATCTCTTCGAGACCAGCTTCCCCTACACGATGGGCTTCCATCAGGCGCCGACCAGTGGGCACGGCCTTCGCGGAACTAGTCATGAGGAGTGGCACTTCCACGCGCATTTCTATCCGCCGCTGCTGCGCTCGGCGACGGTGCGGAAGTTCATGGTCGGGTTTGAGATGCTGGGGATGCCGCAGCGGGACATTACGCCGGAAGGGGCAGCGCAGCGGCTGCGCGAGACGAGCGAGAACCACTTCTGGCCGCGCGGATAAGGCAGAGTGTACGGGACGGATAATTTCCGGTGTGCCGGTTGGACCAAGGTATTCTTACCGCATGCTTCCCCGCCGGAGAATTCCCACTCTTTTGCTTCTGCTCGCGCTGGCGGCCGCTGCGGGTACGGAATCTATTCAGGCGCAGGGGAGCGGCAGCGCGCCGCATCGGCTCTCCCAAGAGTCTGCTTGATCAAAGTGAACAGGAGTGCAGGCTAAATTCCCCATGAGGATTGGCCGTAGAGCAGCGGCCGGCTTTTGCTGGTCTTCCAGAAATAGGCGAGCACGATTACGCTTGCGACGGCAGCGTATGCACACCACACCGAAGTGAAGGCGTACCGCTTAATTGCGATAACGACGAGAAGAATGGCGAGGTTCGCTGAACCGAAGAGCACCATCGCTCTGACTTTGGAAAAGAATAAGGACCCGCACGTGGCAATGAGATATAAGACTGCAACGGTCGTATAGTTTGTGGCCTGGTTGATATAGACGATGCTATGTTCCCTGACAAAAATCTGCGTTGGGTACGCTGCCAACGCCCACAAAATATACAGTCCTGTAGCAACGCCAATTGCGAGGAACGGCAACATTCGCCTTCGGCTCCAACCATCCGGTTCGAATAGAAGCACACCCAATGGCAAGAGGAACGGCAAAAGTCCCTGAGCGAATAACATGTATGCCGCGCCCATTCTATGTGTCACGGCGGGCGAGAGAGTTCCATCCAATCCGAGCCAGACAAATCCCTCGATGAATTGATGAATTGCGAAGAGCAAGGGAAGAGCTGCGAAAAGCCATTCTCGCCTGTGCTTGACCTTGGTTAGAGTGACGACGCCGACGGTTCCAAGAACTCCGCTTCCGATAAAGTTCGCAGCTGCTGAGAAGCACATGGTCCGTCTACCCCGTAGGTGGATTATACGGAGCGTCGTGGAATGCAGCAGCGATGTGCTGAATCCACGGATCCACTGATAGGATCGTCGCGGTAAGGGGATTGTCGACCAGGGATCGGTGGCGCGCTGAAGCCGCCGGGATCCATCAGAGCACGGAGCATTTGATGGCGCTGCAGGCCAGGTTCATCTCCAGACGCCAGTCGACAGCGCGACTTGGGTTGCTCACGATGACCGCTCATTTGCGATGTGGGATTCAGAGACGGGACCCCGGCTGCAAAGAAGCGCGGCGCCGAGAAGCCGCCGGTAGGCGCCATACTGCATTCTGGTGGAATTGGGATTGACGAGGCTGGAGAAACCGCCTGATTTTCCACAGCGCGTGGGGCGCAAGTATGTGGATTTACAGTGAGATTCCGTGGAAAAGGGCGGCGAATCTTCATAATATCTTTATAGCCAAACCGCTATTCTTGAATACACTCTAGATAAATAGAACCAACTTCATCCCTTTCACGTTGCAAAACGAAGCTGAATCCATCAGCAAAGAACTTCAATCACGGGACTTCCAACGATCTGTGAGGAGCATATGAATCATACTTTTCGGAGCAGTGTCGCACGGTGTTGTCTGCTTGCCATGGCTGTGCTTGTGTGTAGTTTGCCAGGCATTTCCCAGCAGACCCTTGGTTCCATCAACGGTACGGTAGTCGATCCGTCGGGCGCGGCGGTTGTCGGCGCAACGGTCACAGCCACCAATGCGGCCATCAACGTGACCTCGAAGGCGACCACTTCGGGCAGCGGCTACTACCAGATCTTCAACCTGCCCATCGGCACCTATGTGGTGACCGTGGCAAAAGAAGGATTTGAGGCCACCAAGCTGGAAAAGATCCCAGTGCAGGAAGCCCGCGCAACCACCGCGAATGCCTCGCTCAAAGTGGGTGCGGCAAACGAATCGGTGGAGGTAAGCGCCACCCCGCTTCTCAACGCGACCGACGCCACCAACGGCTACACGCTGGACTCTGCAGCGATTGAGCTGACGCCGCTTGCCACCGGCAGCTTTACGCAACTGGCCGTGCTTTCGCCGGGCGTGAACGCGGAACTTCTGGCCAACCTCGACACCAACTCCGGCCTCGGCAACCAGCCCATCTGGGCCAACGGCCAGCGCGACACCGACAACACCTTCCAGGTGGATGGCGTCGACTCCACCAACCTCTTCAACGGCAAGAGCTCCAGCGGTGCGGCCTCGCAGCGCATCAACTTCAACATTGGAACTGACCCGTCTGCCGGCGGCGAGCACTCGGTCGGCAGCTCGGTCTACGGCTCCAACGGAAACAGCCTCCCCTCGCCTCCGCCTGAGTTCACGCAGGAATTGCGCGTCAATGCCTCCATGTACGACGCCCAGCAGGGCGCCACCAGCGGCGCCCAGATCGATGTCAATACCTCCACCGGCACCAACACCTGGCACGGCCAGCTCTACGGCACCTATGCCAACAACCTCATCAACGCTTCGCCCTTCTTCTTCAACCAGCAGTACCAACTCGCCACGGAAGGGGTAGGAACCTTCCCCGCATCCATGGCCAATCCGTTCCTCCGTCGCTGGACTGCCGGTGTTACGGCGGGCGGACCCATCAAGAAGGACAAGCTGTTCCTGTTCGTCGCGTATCAGCGCCGCTCCAATGAAGACCAGGCCACTGGCTTCTCCCAATTTACGGTTCCGTCTGCCCTCACCGATGACCGCTCCACCGCCGGCCTTTCCAGCGCCGCCGCCGTGTGGGGCGCCACCGTCTCGCCTTCCGCCATCGACCCCGTTGCTTCCGCGCTGTTCAATGCCAAGCTTTCGGACGGAAGTTTCCTTATTCCATCCGCAGAGAGCTCAGCCCCTTACCAGTACGGCGTAAGCAATGTAAACCTCATCGGCACGGCTGCGCTCAAGGCTGACCAGGGAACCATCGCCCTCGACTACGACGTCAACCCGACAGACCGGCTCTCCACCAAGTACTTCTACCAGAACGCTCCCATCACCAAGCCCTACGGCTTCTCCCAGACCGGCGGTTTCCCGGTCACTACCAACAACGGGTCCCAGGTGGCAGCCATCGACAACACCAAGTCCATCGGCTCCCGCCTCAACTGGGAGCAGCGCCTTGGCTTCGTCCGCGAGGGTTCATACACCTTCTTCACGCAGACGCTGCCCGGCGGCAACCTTGGCGTGAACGGCACGCCCACAGCACCATCCTCCGACTTTCAGGCCGGGCTTCCCGGTCTCTACCTTAAAGATTTCGCCGACAACGATCAGTACTCTCCCAGCCTCAATGTTGGCCCGGAGAACTCGTTCGTTGACATGGGGTACTACCAGAGCCGTCTCAACCCCTCCAGCAACCTTATCTTCACGGCCGGAAAGCACACCATCGTGGCCGGCGGCGGATACAGCTACACGCAGCTGAATATCACCAACAACCGCGACGGCATCGCCGAGGTCACCACCAGCAGCTTCAGCAACCTGCTCAAGGGCAAGGTCAAGGCCTCTGACGTAATTGAGAGCATCTCCAATGGCCACAACAACGCCGATCGCTACTACCGCAACAATGAAGTCTCCGGCTATGTGCAGGACAAGTGGCAGATTGAGCCGAGCCTGAGCCTGACGCTGGGAGGACGGTACGACTACCACGGCGGCCTGACGGAAAAGTACGGCAACATGTTCAACTTTGACGGCAGCCTGTACAACGTCACGGGAACATCGACGACCGGATTCACCGTCAATAACGCCGGCTTCATCGTTGCCGGAAACAACAAGTACTTCCCCTCCTCCGGCGTCAGCGACTCAACCCTCACAGGTCGCCAGTGGGGCATCTCTCCCCGCCTCGGCTTCGCATGGTCGCCCGAGCAGAACCACGGCAAGGTTGTCATCACCGGCGGCGCCGGTATGTATTACGACCGCGGCGAACTGTTCAGCTACCTGTCAGAGCCCGCTGGCGGCAGCATCGGCGGTCCCTTCGGCGCCACTGAAGCGGCTCCGCTGGTGGGCTACGTCAACGGAACCGGCACCAGCCTTGCAGATCCCCTTGGCGGAGCCGTTACGGCCGCAATCCCGCCCAGCGCCAATCCGCAAATCATCACCCAGGCGCTCCAGAATCAGCTCAATATCATGACCGGCCAGAGCAAGTATTTCGGCCCCAACTGCGGCGGCATCGACAACCAGGAGGGCTACCAGGATTGCACGGCGACCATCTACTTTGGCGCCTACGACCGCAAGAACGTGCTGCCTTACACCATCAACTACACGCTGAACTTCCAGTGGCAACCCGCCAGCGACGTGTCCTTCTCGCTCGGCTATACCGGAAATCGCGGTCGTCACGCCGTCATGCCCATCCCCGCCAACGAACCCGGCATCGCCACCCCCAGCAACCCCATCCACGGCGAAACCTCCACCTATGGCTTCGAAGTCCTCAACCAGAACTCCTCGAGTGACGGCTACGACTACGACCCCATCCCCGGCGAACCCTGGAACACCAACAGCGGCGGCAACACTGACTTCCGTGCTCCGTATGTCGGCTACAACCCCAGCGCAACCTTCTTCAAGACCGCTGGCGTTTCCGCCTACGACGCTCTCGAAACCCATCTCGAAAAGCGTCTTTCGCACAACTTCCAGCTTGGCGCCAGCTATACATGGAGCCACGCCCTTGACGAGCAGAGCGACATCGGCCTGTTCTTCACCGGCGACGACCCGAGTCACCTGCGCGATTCGTGGGCCTCATCCGACTTCGACCGCACCAACGTCTTTACCACAAACTTCCAGGTGCAGATACCCAATACAGCCAAAGCGCACTCGTTGGCTTCCTACGTTGCCAACGACTGGCACCTCACCGGAATCGGCGTCCTGCAGAGCGGCGAACCGTACTCTCTCTACGAGTTCTACGGCGCCGTCGGCAGCATCAACTTTGGAAACTACCCCAACCTGGCCAACCCGGTCCTCGGCATCAAGGACCCAAAGAATCCCAAGAGCGCTTTCACCGGCAACCCTGGGAAATTCCGCGCTGGCTCTTCCTACATCCCAACCCTCGACCCAAACCAGATTTCGATTGATTACCTGAATCCCGGCACGGATGGCATTCCAACTTCGCCTTCCGGTCAACCCAACGACATCTACGAAACCAACTGGAACAAAGGCGAACGCAACATCTTCCGCCAGGCCGGTCAAAAGCGCCTAGACATGTCTTTGCGCAAGAGCTTCCACTTTACTGACAAGGTTGGCCTTCAATATGAGTTGAACGCCTTCAACCTGACAAACACTACCAGCCTCGACGTCCCGCAGGACCAGGCGCAGATTCGCCAGAACGATGCCTGCTCCGACACCGCTAACGCCGTCTCCTATAACAACTGCGCGCTGGGCTATGTGAACTACGGCCAAATCGTCACCAGCACCAGTGCGGTGGATCAGCTATCGGCCAAACACAATCTCGACCAGATTCCTTACACCACCGGGACGGGCAAGGGAATCCAGGCCCCCACGACGATTCCCATCGGCACAACGGATGCCAACGGCGTTACGCGTTGCGTCGCTTACAACGCGATCAGCAACACCCAGGGTTGCCCCAACAACGCCGCCAACTTCGGCTCCGTAACCAGCGCCATCGGCGGCAGCCGCGCCTTCACCATGGGGATCCACGTCACCTTCTAACCTCGCCGCACGGGCGTAACTGGCCGGGGCTCCTTCGGGTGCCCCGGTTTTTTTGAGCCTTCAGCGCGCCATCTGTCTGGAACCGCCAGATTGAGGCGTGGCGGCTTGGCTCCGCTTTGGGATTGCAAGTGGACAAACGCAATGAATGCGGGAACCGCTTGGTGCATTTCGGGAACGGTGTTCTCAACTGGGAGGCTTTCCTGTTGAAATCCTGTGGACAACTCGGTTAGAGTGGGCTCCTCAGCCGATCTGTTTCATTGTTGTCCTTCCAGAATCCGCGTTCCTTGAGGTGCATCCATGGTTTGCCCGAAGTGCCAGTCCGAGTCGCTCTCCTTGATCGCCGCCGAGGTTCGCCTTTACCGCAACCGGATGCGGACCATCAGCCATCCTCCCATGACGCCGCCGCCCGACGTTCGCGTCTGCCTCGACTGCGGGTGGAGCGAGTTCGCCATTCCGGCGGCATGGCTTTCCGCGGGCTGGTTGCAGTCGCTGCGGCCGGAGCCGGTTGGAGTGGCATCTTAGCGGTCGGCGTGGCGGAGTGGATGGGATCAGGTGGAGACCGCTGCGGGCCTGAGGCCCACAGGACCGCCAGTCTGGAGACCGGCGCTACCGCTGGTGGTGGCGCTCGAGCGGCAGGGAATTGAGCGCAGAAAAGGCCTCCAACCGAAGCTGGAGGCCTTTCGTGGCTGCTTGCTTGTGCTTTTCTCTCTCGATCTCAAGCCCGGCTCCCGGCCACCACAACCCGTCCGTGCCCTGTCTGGGCGCCGGGGAACCCTCCGGGTCGGTCACGCCTTTTTTCTGGCGCATGGGCGGGAAAGCACCGAGCCCAGCTCTACCGCGCCGCTGGCGCCACAATCCGCACGCCCATGCTGTTCAGCTTGGTCCGGGCCTGCGCTGCTTCCGGCGTCTGCGGATGCCGCTGGATGAGGGTGCGCAGCTCATGCACGCCCGCGTCGCGCTTGTTCAGTTGCAGCAGCGCCAGACCCTTGCGCAACTGCGCAGCCGGGGCCTTGGGGCTGCCGGGAAAGCCTTCGAGCACCGCGTTATAGCTCTTCACCGCATCGGAAAAATTCAGCTGCCGATAGGCGATCTCGCCCAGGTAGAACTGCGCGTTCCCGGCAAGGTCATCCATCGGGTAGTAGTGCAGCACATCCTGAAATTCGCTGGCGGCCACATCGTAATGTGCGGCGTTGTAGTCGCGTACGCCCGACTGGTACGTGTCCTTGAGCGGCGGCGCGGCGTTTGCCGGCGGCGCACTGGGGCCCGCGGCCATGCCGCCTCCACCCTGTGGCGGCGCTCCCTGATCAGTCCCCTGTCCGTTAGGCGCGGGAGCCGCGCTCTGCGGCGGCGCCTGCATTGTCTGCAACTGCGCCTGCATGTCGGCCAGCGACTTGTCCAGCTTGGCGATGCGCGACTTGAGCTCATCCACTGAATCGTTCAGGCTCTGCACCTGCCCGGAGACCGTGTCCAGCTTGCCGCCCGTGGCCTCGGTCTGCGCGTTGATCTTCAACTGCAGCGCGTTGATGGTCGAGTTCATCTGGTTGGCATTGTCGGCGGTCTGCTCCACCAGGTGCTGCATCACGCCCATGCGCGTATCCACGGTGGACTGCAGCCGCTGCACCATGTCCATCAGCTGCTGCACCTGCGTCTGCAACTCGATGATCTCTTTGGAAGCGGCGTGTGCCGGCACAGGGACGGATGTCACCACCAACGCGTACATCACGCATGCGGCAAGAGGGGTGCGAAAGGCCTTGGCTATTTTCATTTTTCACCTTGTAGGAGAGCTAACAGCTTAATGCTGACAGCTACCAGTTTAAGACCAGCAGCTACACTTCCGCGAGAGACAAAACGCCGGTCTTCCACCCTGAGGCGAGAGACCGGCGTCAGCCGTCAACATTCTACTGTCAGCTGCGAGCTGTCAGATGCGTTTTACCGGTCCAAGTTTACCGGTCCATGGTAAAGCCGGCCCTGCGGTTCTGCTGCCAGCACTCTTCGGTGGATTCGGAGCAGAACGGCTTCTCCTTGCCATAGCTCACCACGCGAATGCGGTTGGCCGCAACGCCAGCCGACACCAGCGCATTCTTGGCTGCGTCGGCACGGTTCTGCCCCAGCGCCAGGTTGTACTCGTTGGAGCCGCGCTCGTCGCAATAGCCGCCAATGACGACCTTCACATTCGGATGGCTCACCAGGAACGAGGCGTCCTTGGCAAGCACTCCTTGCGCGTCCCCGCGGATGTCGTAGGTGTCGTAGTCAAAGAAGGCATCCTGCACCTGCGACTTGAACTCCTCTTCGAGACTCATGGAGCTCGAAGGCACCATCACCGCTGGCGCCGAATTTACCGTCACGCGCGCCGTCGCATCCGTGGTACCGCCGGGGCCCGTTGCCACCAGGTGATAGCTGGTGGAGCTGGTCGGCGTGACCGTGCGCACGCCGGAGCTGGGCACGTCGCCAATGCCGTCGATCGAGATGGTGGTGGCGTCCGCCGTGCGCCAGGAGAGCACCACCTGGTCGCCGGCCGAGATCACCGCGGGCGTGGCCGTTATCTGCGCTGCCGGCGCGGGTACCTGAGCCGCGGGCGGCGGCGCAGTATCCATCGGCGGCGGCGGCGACTTCTTCTTGCAACCTGCGACTGAAAGCAAACCAACAAGCAGAACAGCGGGAACCAGCAAACGAGATCGAACGTTCAAGGGACTACTCCTTCCATAGGTTCAAAAATTGGGTTCAAGACTACGTGGACCTTCGCAATTCCCGCGGCCGGCCGTCTCTCTCCCTGTGTCGATTCAAGATCTGCGGGCTGAGAGGGGATTCAAGCTGAGCGCTGGATAGATGGCCTTCATGCAAAAGAAGAAAACCTGGAAGACAACCAGGAAGAAAACGTTGTCGTAAAGGCCGCCTCACTTCATTCACCCGCAGGCGAAACTGTCAGCACGGCGTGAGCGCGTTGACTCCTTTTGAGCTGTGGGTGAAAGGAGCTTACTACGACCCTTAAATCATAGTTCATCTGCGCCGGTAGACCCGTTCATGCTGCTGCGGCGCGAGCTGTTGCAAATATGTGGCGCGTGCGTGCAATTCACCGGCTTACTTCCAACTCCAGTTGGGCATGGAATTATTGCCGCTGCGCGTGAGCTGGCGCTGTTCGGTTCCATCGGCCAGCATCGTCCAGATTTCGGTGTGACTGCCCATTGTGCGTTGAAACACGATGTGGCGGCCGTCGGGAGCCCACGAAGGAAAGTCGTTGCTGCCGGACTGATGCGTGACCTGCAGAAAATCCTTGCTGGCCAGGTCGATTACATGAATGTCGTCGCCGCCCGGATCGCCTGGCCCGTACTTGCGATTCCAACTGAAGGCCAGCAGCTGCCCATTTGGCGACCACGACGGCGAAACCGCATACCCGCCATCCGTAATGCGCTGCACGTTCGATCCATCGATGTCCATGGTGTAGATCTGTGGCAGACCGGTGCGGCCGCTCACCCAGGCAAGCTGTGCACCTGTTCGCGGATTAAAGGTAGGCGCCACGTTCGGCCCCTTGAAGCTGGTGAGCTTGTGTAGATTGCCTCCGCTCGCATCCGCCAGCCAGATCTCCGGATTGCCGGTGCGCGACGACGAGAAGGCCACCTTTGACCCATCGCCCGACCAGGCCGGCGACTGGTTGGCGCCCCCGGTGGTGCCGGCAGGGAAGGCGACGTAGCGGTTCAGCTCAAACGAGTACATGCGAATGTCCCAGCCGTTGCTGCCCAAGGATGCAAATGCCAGACGGTTATTATCCGGTGAGATGCGCGGCGAGATGGAAATGGTGCCCAGGTGTGTGACGGCGTGCTGATTTTGTCCATCGTAATCCATCATCCACACTTCTTTGGTGCCGGTGCGGGTGCTGATGAAGTAGATCTTCGTCTCGGCAATTCCGTTGATGCCGCCGCCCAGGCGCAGGATGATCTCGTCGGCAAACTTGTGCGCAATCATGCGCGCCGCTTCTTCGCTGGCCGCGTCTGTGTACTGCTTGCCCAGCACCTGCGGGCTGCTTGGATTGCCCGTATCGAAGAGCCATCCGTTCACCTGCAACTTGCCGTTGGCTGCCGAGATAGACCCGAAGGCCACCATGCCGGCTTTGGCGGGATCTGCCGCCCACTGCTCCAGGTTGAGCTCCTGCGGAGAACCCGGAGTGCCCTGCGGCGCCATGCTCTTCGACACCAGGTCAAAGATGCCGGCGCTGCCCAGATCGTTATAGAGGGCCGCATCGAAGACTGCCTTCAACGCAGGCGTCTGCGGATCACCGCCACCGGGCTTGAACTCAGCCGCGCCAATGCGGATGCGCGTGGCGCCCATGTTGGTGCCGGTATGCACCCAGTCCTGAGCCTGAAGTCGAGGCGCCGCAAAGCAGAACAGGAAGAGCAGGGAAGTACAAAAGATGCGGTAAGAAGCCTTCATGCGTTCAATAATCCTTCCTCGAACCAATGGTGCCCAATGAACCTCGTTGCGGGACCCTCAGAAACTCCGTGCCCCGTCGTATTCACGTTCTTTGTGAATTGGGCGGGAAACCTCAGCCGCCGGGTGCCCCATCCAAGTTGCGGCTTCATCGCGACTTGGTTGGGAAAGCATGAAACTCCTGCGAGCGAACAGCGAGCGTCTGCCCCACCGCAGGTGGTCAATACGTACAATCATAGGTGACATCCAGCCACTGATCGTTCGATTGCGAAGGCAGGTCCCCGAACGAGTCAACCCGCTGTGTCGCCAGCAGGCAGCTGCGATCCAGCGTCGGGCTACCGCTCGAAGTGCTCACGCGGAAAGCCGACGGCACACCCTGCCGGTTCACCTTGAAGTAAATCTCCACCTTCGCGCCCTTGGCCGTCCCCGTATCCACCTGGTAGCGATTCCAGTTCTGAGCTACTTTCCGTTTGATGCCGTCAACGTACCACGGGAAACGGTTGCCGAAGTCGCCATTGCTCACGCTCACCGGCTGGTCGGTCTGCGACTGCTGCGCCATGGTCGATCGCGAGAGCTTTGAGCCAGCCTGCTCACCGTACTGCACGCGACTCTCGGGCTTCGGCGGCGGCGCCTTGGGCGTGGCCTTTACCGGCTTCAACTCTTTCGGCTTCGGCTCCGGCCCCTTGATGGGTATAGCCGTCTCGTCGATCTGCTTGGCCGCCTTGGGTGCAGGCGGCGCGGGCGCTTCGCTGGGCTTCTCGCTGGGCAGCACATTGTCGTTCTTCGGCTGATCGTTCGGCAGCGGAATGGCGGCAGAATTCAGCGTCACCTGGATCGCACTGCCCGGCCCAGGATTGCCCCAGTTGTGATGAATGCCGGTATAGAAACCATAAAACAGGATGCCGCCGAACAGCGCCGCATGAAGCACGATGGATCCGGTTGCAGACACGCCCAGTCGGTCGCGCCGCATCTCCCGCTCCAGTTCTCCACCGCCGTCCAGTACAGTTTCCATCGATTGCGTTGCCTTCAAAGTCGGATCAAAAAGTTCGAATCAAAAGCTCAAATCAAGAGCTGGAATCAAGAGTTGGAATCAAAAACTGCTCTGTCATCCTGAGCGAAGCCGAAGGATCTGAGGTTGTCCTTCCAATGTTCATACCGACAAATGGGCTGTCATCCTGAGCGAAGCGTTCTTCAGCGGAGTCGAAGGACCTGCTTCTCGTCCTCCGCCCCTGGGCGCCCGACGCCCTCAACCCATCCACCATCTAGCTCCCCGGCGCCGTCGCCGCCTTCGCCTCCAGCGGCTGCGTCACAATCGACACGTTCGTAATCCCCGCCTGCTTTACCGCATCCATCAGCGACGCAAACACCCCAAATGGCACAGCCTCATCCGCGCGCAGATAGATCACCTGATGCGCCGGGTCGGTGCCTTGCTCATGCAGCTTGTCGCCCAGGTCGTGAATGTTCACCATCTTGTCGCCGAGGAAAACCTGCTGGTCCTTGTTGATGGTCAGGACTAAACGCTGTTCCGTGACTTCCTTCACCGTGCGTGTCTTGGGAACCGACACATCGATCCCCGACTGCAGCACCGGCGCCGTAATCATGAAGATGATCAGCAGCACCAGCACCACGTCCACCAGCGGCGTCACGTTGATCTCCGCCAGCGAGGAACTCGTGCGGCCCGTCGTGCTAGTAAAGGCCACGTTCCACCTCCCGGCTGGACTCCTGTCCCGCAGGAATGGGCCCGGTCGGAATCGGACCGCGGGCGGTGGTGCGCTGAGGAATCTCTTCGAGCGAGTTCAGCAGTTCACGGCAAAAGTCGTCCGTAGCTGCGGCAAAGACCCGCACCCGCGCGGTCAGCTGGTTATAAGCCACCAGCGCCGGGATCGCCACAAACAGCCCCGCTGCCGTGGTGATGAGCGCTTCTGAAATGCCCGGCGCCACCGCCCGCAGCGTGGCTGAGCCAGCAGTGCCCAGCCCATGAAACGCGTCGATGATGCCAACCACAGTGCCGAACAGACCCACATACACCGTCGTCGAAGCAATGGTCGCCAAGCCAGTCATGCGCCGCTCCAGGGCCGTGATCGCCTCGCTTGAAGCAGTCTGCGCCGAGCGCTCCAGCGTGTTCAAATTCCGCGGCGGCCCCGCCCCGCCCGTCTGCCGCTTGTAGGTCTCGTAGACGTCTTCAAATACCTGCGCCAGCGGGCTCGCCTTGCAGTCGGCGGCCAGCGCGGAGATCTCCTGCAGGCGCGTCGCCTTGCGGAAGGCGCGCAGAAAGCGCCGCGTCTCCTTGGTGGCCCCGCGGAAAGTGAATATTTTGCCCAGGATGATGGTCCAGGAATAAAGGCTGGCCAGCAGAAGCAAAACCAGAACGCCAGTCGCCACAGGGCCGATGTTTGCAAGCAGCTCAGCAATTGCGCCGGTTCCCGACGTCGCTGGTGGAGCGGCGCCACTGTCAGCCTGCAACAGGACGAGCAAGGCAGTGGTAAGAATCGTCATTCACCTCAGTCTTAACGGTACCAGACGGGCAAGCGCCTTCCCAGTTATCGATGTGGTGCAGGCCCTGCGTATATAGATGCGCGCTGGAACTAAAACGAGAGCCGAATCCCCCGTGGGAAATTGAGAAGCTCCCATTATTGACCGGCCATCAAACGCTCCGTGCCCCGTCCTTTTCACGTTCTTTGTGAAATGGGCGGGAAACCTCGAATCCCAATCGGGCACGTCACCAGCGCTTGATACTGCTACGGCCGCGTAATCATCACCGAAGTAGCCTTCATGAGCGCCGCTGCCGTCTGCCCTTTGCGCAAGCCCATCTCCCGCGCTGCGTCCGCCGTAATGATCGACGTGATTCGCTGATCCCCGATCGCCAGCACCACCTGCGCCAGTATCCCGCGAATCTTCAAATCGACAATCGTCCCCACCAGTTGGTTGCGCCCGCTCGTCATGCGGAACCGCTCCCTCGACTGCACGCGTTTCTTCTCCGGCTTCGCCTCTTCGACGCCGCGCGCCAGCGGAGCCAGCGCCGCAGGCCGTATGCGATGGTGCCCGCCGGGCGTCCTTACCGTCTTCAGCGTTCCGGCCAGAATCCACTTCTTGACTGTTGGGTAACTAACGCCCAGCGCCGCCGCCGCCTGCCGGGGCGTCAACATGCTCTCCAACTCGTCCATGCGCCCCTCCTCGCTCAGTTCCAAAGTATAAGCGCGCCGCGATCTATACGGCCAAATCAATCGCCGCAGACTCGACGCATTGGCTGTGGACTTTACCCGGCGCCGCGACCCTTTCCTCAGTAATCTTTGTCAGCAACCGTACCAAATCGACTGCATCTATTCGTATAAAATCGATTCTTCCGAAGCCATCTGGCGTCTGCGGATGGGCACTCTTCATAGAGTCCATTTGCACATCGGTTCAAAGAGCGCAGGAGCAGATTCCCATAGTCGATCTTATTTTGGAGGAAATATGCACAACAGCAAGCTGGTTCTTGCAACGGCGGCTCTCGCCTTTTCATCGACGCTGGCGTTCGGGCAAGTCACCGCGGTCGACACCAAGACGCAGCCGAAGACCCCCGACCCCTGCACAAGCCCCCACGAGTTCACCACCACCGACTGTGCGCTGACCTGGCACGGCATCACGCTGTACGGCGCCTATGACGCCGGCGTTGGCTGGGTCAGCCACGGCTTGCCGGAAGACGGCTACAACTATGAAGGCGAATCTCTTGTGAACCGAAACGGCTATCAACATCGATTCCTCTTCGCCCCCAACAACCTGCAGCAAACGGGTTTTGGCATCCGCGGTAAGGAAGAGTTCCTCCCTGGCTGGTCCGTTGTGTTCAACGCCTCCACTGGCATCAATCCGCAGTCCGGCCTGCTCGCCAACGCGTCCCAGACCGACATCGTCAACAACGGCCTTCCCAGGGCGAGCTATTCGATAGCCATCGACGGCGCGCGCGCGGGCCAACCCTTCAATGACGAATATTATGCCGGTATATCGTTCAAATATGCCGGGGTGCTGACCTTCGGCCGTCAGCGCTCTCTCGGCACCGATGCGATGCTGCTTTACGATCCGGCGGGCGGCAGCTATGCCTTTTCGTACATCGGGTATAACGGCACCATGGCCGGCGGCGGCGACACCGAAGACAGCCGTTGGGACGACGCCATGAAGTATCGCATGACCTACGGCCCGGCCCATTTCGGCGCCATGTATAAATTCGCCGATGGATCTGCCGGCTGCTTCTCGGCGTCCTCCACCTGGACTGCCGCCAACTGTACGGCGGAAGCCGCGCATAACAACGCCTATGGCTTCGACCTCGGCGGAAAGCTCAGCAAAGTCTCTGCCGACCTCGTCTACCAGCATTACAACGAGGCGATCAGCGTATTGAACCCCCTGCTAGGGCCTCAGAGTCTTGCGGCGTCGTATCAGTCAACCACCGACAGCATCAATACAAACCCCATCAATGGGACCAATCTGATCGCCACCAACAACACCGTCTACGGCATTGTGACCGACAATAACGCCGTGATGGCCGCCGCCAAGTATGCTTCGGAGCAGTTCAAGGTCTTTGTTGGTTACGAATACATCTGGCAGAACAACCCGGTCAACCCGTTGGGCGTTGGCGCCTCAGACCAGGGCGGCTACTTCATGAGCGGCGTCGAAGACAATAATCTTGACTCTGAAAAGCTGGTGCAGATCTGGTGGACCGGCGCAAAGTACACCTATAACAGCAAAACCGACGTCACCTTCGCCTGGTATCAACAGCGGCAGAACGACTTCCGTGTCCCGCAGACCTGCTCGGCCGCGGCCGGTTTCCGCGCTTCCTGCGCGGGCAGCCTCAACGAGGGGTCGCTGTACCTGGACCATCACTTCACCAAGCGTTTCGACTCTTTTGCCGGAATTGCATATTCCTTCGTGAGCGGCGGTCTGGGAATCGCCATTCCTCATGGCCCCGGCGTCCCCTATAACTCCGACAACAACTTTGCTCCAACAGTCGGGAGCCGCTTCTCCTTCTGAACCAATTACAGAAGCCGGGGAGAGAGCACAATCCTCAGGGCGCGCAAGCGCCGTCTGCCCCACCGCAGGTGGCCTACTTCAGCAACTCATCCTTCTTCACATCCAGCCCCGTGCTCTCAAGCTTCAGCCGCACCGGCAGCCCACCCACAGTCGGCGCCGCCGCCCGCACAATCTGCTCAAAGCTCGCGACCGCTTTCGTATCATCCCACACGCCGTCTCCCACCACAAACGCAAGCGTCGTCCCGTCGCTGTGCTTCGTCAGAAACACGTCCGCGCCGTTGCCCTCGAAGAATCCCTGCTCCTTGAGCGCGTTGCCCAGCGCCTGCGCCTCCGCAGCGGTCACTATGCCCATGGAGTAGACGCGGTCTCCACCTTCAAACTCCGCAATCGCGACCTGCGACTCTCTCTCCACCACGCGTTTCTTGTTCAGCAACTGCACCTTGACTGGAAGGCCGCCCACATCGGGCGCTACCTGCCGTGCAATCTCCTCAAAGGAGTCCATGGTCGAAGCGTCATTCCAACTGCCCTCCTTCACAACGAACGAGATCACGGTGCCGTTCGCGCCCTTGTCGAGCACAACAGTCTCTCCCTTGTCGAGGAAGTAGCCATCGGTCTTGAGATCGTTGCCCAGCGCCAGTGCTTCGCTCCTGGCGGCGGTGCCGGTGTAGAAGACATCGTCTTTACTGCCGACAATGACTTTGGGTCCCTCGTGTTTGTAAGCCGGCATGAACAGCAGAACAAAGACAGCGGCAACGGTGGCCATCAGAAAAACGAAACCTACCCAGAAGGCAGTCCATTTCGAGCCCAGCCGCCCACCCTGCGCAACGTGCGCGGCCACCGCGCGGCCCTGCAGAGCTCTGGCGATCTCACGCATTGCCAGAACCAGCACAAC
>Ga0182030_10010909_pt1 | contig 18375 bp, 13 predicted proteins | sample 812S3MmetaG_FD_121299 | JGI IMG/M metagenome (GOLD analysis project Ga0182030, IMG submission 121299) | Permafrost microbial communities from Stordalen Mire, Sweden - 812S3M metaG (Illumina Assembly) | ecosystem: Environmental > Terrestrial > Soil > Wetlands > Permafrost | place: Sweden...
TCACGTGCATGGTGTCGACGGGTTCCACCGGCACATCCAGCAACGCCCGGTCGCCGATCTCGCGCACGTCCGCCTGGCTCATCAGTCCCATGGTCCAGCCGGTATCGTCATAAGTGCGCAGATTGGCATCGGGGAATTGCTGCTTTTCGAGCAGGATCTTGGCCAGCCGTCCGTAGGGCTGGTTGCGCTTCACCACTAGCGAGCCGGCCGGGAAAGTTTCATCCTTTAGTTTGATTTCCGCCGTGGAGCGGCCCACCTCCACGCCCTGCAGACGCAAAATATTGACAATGAACTCCACGCGCGTCATGTCCCGCTGGCCGGCCGGCAGGACGTAACCGAACGGCGCGTCCTTGCCGCCCGACTCCACCGAATTGCGGCTCTTGGTATAGAAATTCTCCAGCACGGTTTTGGCGAAGTTGGATGTTAGTTCGAGCGCGCTCAATACTCCAGTCTCCATGTAATTGGTGTTATTGCGCTGCGACCACACCACTTCCTTATAAGGAGGGATCGGCCGGTACCACTCGCGCGTGGTCATCGACCCGCCGCCGGGCGCTTCACCGCCGCCCGCCGGCGCGTCCACCGTGCGCTTCATGGTATTGGCGCCGCCGTTGCCGAACGTCTCGTACATCCGCAGCATGCCGTTATGGTTCGACGACATGAAGCCCAGATACCCCGGCGACCACATATCTACAAACGCGTGCGTCCAGACACCCGGCATCCCATAGCTCATCATCTTAGTCATCTCGAAGTTGGAGAACCAGGGAAGCTCGCCGTAGAGAATCGGGTCGAGCGTGGGATTCTGCGGCGCCTGCCCGCTGAAGGTATACATGAAGGGTTCGGACTCATGCAGATCGTGCATGATGGGCGGATGCCAGTCCAGGTAGAACTTCAGCCAGTTGCGCATAGTTACCTGGGAGTAATTGATATCGCGATTATTATCGTGATAGATATACTTACCCCAGTACGGTGGCCCCGCCAGCCGGTCGGCCTCGGTCTCTTCGCTGATCTTGTGGCGATAATACCAGTCGACATAGCGGTCGCGGCCATCCGGATCGAGCGCATTCACCACCATCACGATTACGTTGCGCCGGATGCCTTCATACAGCGGCGATTCGTCCACCGCCAGCCGGTAGGCCAGTTCCATGAGCATCTCCGGCGGTCCCGTCTCGGCACTGTGCAATCCGCCGGTGAACATATACACCGGCTTGGCCAGCCCGATGATACGGTGCGCCTCCACGTCGCTAAGCCCGCGCGGATCGGCCAACCGCGCCAGATAGCCCTTGTAAGTGTCGAGATTCCGTATAGTATCTTCGTCGGCCACCACGGTGACCAGGCACTCGCGCCCCTCATCGGTACTGCCCGCGGGGAGAATCTTCACACGCTTGGAGGCCGCGGCCAGTGCGCGGTAATAGCGATTCAGGTCGGCGACGCGGGTCAATTTCTTCGGCATACCGGGGTAATATCCCAGTATGTCCTTGGGGCTCGGCACGCCGGCCGCTTTCGGTAAATGGTCCACCAGCGGGCTGAGAAACTCCGGCATGGTGGTCCATTCTTTCACCAGTCGGGAGAAGTCTTCGTCTTGGGGCTGCTGCGGCGGTTGCGCCAGTGCGGCAGCGGTCATTCCGCCCGCCAGTACGGCGAACGCAAGCAAACGTGGGGCTTTCATGGTTTCATAAGAATGTATCACACTAGGTCCAGAACTCCTGATGTCGCCCCGCAATTTCAGCCCGGCGGGAAAAATGGGCTGATCCATTCCTTTCGATGGCGAGAGCTTCGCGGGTGGGGCAGGCGGTGCTCGCCTTCGCTCGATCCTATTCGAGCAGCGGGCCTAATTCAGCGCGGGCGGGCGAGCACCGCCTGCCCCACCTGGTGATGTTGAACTATGCCGTCCATCCGGCCCTGCTGGCGGACCTGCTGCCTCGCGGCTCGGTAACAAGTCTCGTGGAATCGTCGCGGCGTTTTCCGAGCCGCGCGCGTTAGCAAGCGTTCCTTGCCACCTGAAGTGAAATGTTTGCGGCGTGTGCCGATACCCGGCGAGTGAATTTTACCCCAGTTTCTCAAAGACCAACTCGTCGCCGCGCTCGGTGCCGGTCTGCCGCGCCGTACCGGCGGGAAGCTCGATAATGGAATGCGCCGTCAGGCAGGCCGAAAGACGCCATGGCGGCACGGCGTTGCGCACCTTGCGCACGCGATTCTTGCGGTCCACATAAACCAGATCGATGGCGAATTTCATGAAGAACGTGTGCACCGATTCACAGGGCACAATCCAGAGTCCGGCGCCCGGTTCCAGGCGCTCGTGTTTGAGTAGCCCGGTGCGCCGCTTGGCGCTGGTGTCGGCAAGCTCGACCGCTTCGCCCAACACCGTGCCGCGGGTTTGATTCCGTACCAGAATTTTCATCGGGACAAAATGGAAACGGCGCTGGACGGTATCCAGCGCCGCGTTCCGGTGACTACGCTTTGGGTTGCTTGTTGAGCTTCTCGCGCTGCTCTTTCAGCACCGCTTTGCGGCTCAACTTGATCTTGTTGCCTTCAAGCGCCAGGACCTTGACCAGAATCTGGTCGCCTTCCTTGAGCTCGTCACGCACTTCGCGGACGCGGTTCTCGGAGATCTCGCTGATGTGCAGCAGACCGTCGGTGCCCGGGAAAATCTCCACGAAGGCGCCGAAATCCACTAGCCGCACCACTTTACCAAGGTAGGTCTTGCCGATTTCGGCGGTGGCCGTCAGGTCGGTAATGATCTGGATCGCCTTGTTGGCCGATGCCTCGTCGGCGGAGGCCACGTGAATCGTACCGTCGTCTTCCACGTCGATCTTCACGCCAGTCTGCTCGATGATCCCGCGAATCACCTTGCCTCCTGGTCCAATGACGTCGCGAATCTTATCGGTCGGAATGTGCAGGGTGTAAATCCGCGGCGCGTATTGCGAGATGGCCTTGCGGGCTTCCGGCAGCGCCTCGTACATCTTGTCGAGGATGTGGAGCCGGCCGCGGCGCGCCTGTTCCAGCGCCTCTTTCATGATGGCGACGGTAACGTGCGGGACCTTGATATCCATCTGCAGCCCGGTAATGCCTTCGCGCGTACCGGCCACCTTGAAATCCATGTCGCCGTAGTGGTCTTCGGCGCCGGCGATATCGGTGAGAACCGCGTACTCCTTGCCTTCCATCACCAGGCCCATGGCGATACCGCCCACGTGAGCGGCCAGCGGAACGCCGGCGTCCATGAGCGCCAGCGAGGCGCCGCAGGTGGTGGCCTGCGAGCTGGAACCGTTGGATTCCAGGATGTCGCTGACCACGCGCATGGTGTACGGGAAGACTGCTTCCGTCGGAACCAGCGAACTGAGCGAGCGTTCGGCCAGGGCTCCGTGGCCGATTTCGCGGCGGCCCGGACCGCGCATGAATCCGACTTCGCCGACGCTAAACGGCGGGAAGTTGTAGTGCAGCATGAAGCGCTTGCTGGCTTCGCCCGGCTCCAGCAGCTCAATGCGCTGCTCGTCGTCTTTGGTGCCCAGGGTTACGGTCACCAGCGCTTGCGTTTCACCGCGGGTGAAAAGAGCGGAACCGTGGGTGCGCGGCAGGACGCCGGTTTCAATGGTAATCTTGCGGACTTCATCGAACGCGCGGCCATCGGGACGGCGGCGGTCCTTGAGCATCTCATCGCGGAAAATGCGCTCGCGCAACGCTTCGATGCACCGGACGCCTTCATCCTGCTGCTCTTCCGGCAACTCGCTCACGGTCTTCTTCTTCAGTGCGCTCACCAGGGTATGGCTGTCTTCCTTGGAGTGCGTCTGGGTATTGAGAGCGGCGATGAGTTCGGCGCGGATGGCGGTTTCAATCTGCTTGTAGAGTTCCCGATCGAGCGTGTGCGGCTCATACTTGAACTTGGGCTTGCCGGCGAGCGCGACCAACTGGCGGATTCCGGCGGCGATCTTCTTGCAGCACTCGTGGCCGAATTCGATAGCGCCGAGAACCTCCGCTTCGGAGACCTGCTGGGCGCCGGCTTCCACCATCACGATGCCTTCTTCGGTGCCGGCGACGACGATGTTCAGTTTGGATTCGCGGCCCTCGGTGTAGCTGGGGTTGGCGATATACTGCCCGTCCTTCATGCCGATGCGGACACCCCCCAGAATGTAGGGGAACGGGAGATCGGAAATGGCTAGCGCCGCGCCGGCGCCGCAGATGGCCAGGGAATTGGGATCCTGCTCGGGATCGGCCGACAGGACCATGGCGATGATCTGGGTTTCGTGGGAGAAACCTTCGGGGAACAGAGGACGCACCGGACGATCGATCAGGCGGCTGGTAAGAACTTCTTTTTCGGAGGGACGTCCCTCACGTTTGATAAAGCCGCCCGGGATTTTACCGGCGGCATAAGTGTATTCACGATAGTCCACCGTGAGCGGAAAGAATCCGGCTCCCGGTTTGGGCTGATCGGCCATGCAAGCGGTGACGAGAACAACCGCGTCACCGGAACGAACGACAACGGCGCCGTTCGCCTGTTTGGCCATTCTGCCGGTTTCGAGCGTAACAATCCGGCCGCCCAGGTCAATTTCAACTGTGTGGTGCATAATCTTTCTTAAACCTCCAACCTCGGCCGGACACGGCTCGATGAGCCCCCGGCCAGTCACGAATCGGCCACCCGCTAGCGGGCGCCGTTTGAGACTGGAGTTGACAGGATGGGTGGTCCGCCACGTGGAGAGACAACAACGCCTCCGCCCCGTTCGGACCGGGTTGGAACCAATTCGGAAGCCCCCCGGGAATTTGGGACCAATATCAGGCTGCTTCCGACAAATGGACTAACGGCGGATGCCTAGCCGGAGCAGGAGTGCCTTGTAACGGTCCGTGTCGGTATCGCGAAGGTAGGTCAGAAGCCGGCGACGCTTGGCGACCAGGGTCAATAATCCCTTGCGGGATCCGTGGTCCTTTTTGTGCGTCTTGAAATGCTCTGTCAGCATGGAAATACGCTGGCTTAACAGGGCAATCTGTACTTCTGGCGACCCGGTGTCGGACTTGTGGCGCTGATTGGTGGTGAAAATCTGCCGCTTTGCTTCAATCGCCAGTGCCATTCTTGGGGTAAAACTCCTTGTCTTCTCTTAATCTCGATTTGGTACGTTAATTAGAATAACACAAGACGGAAGGGATTCGCGGGGGACGTTTGCGGCCGGGTGCGCGACATAGAAGTGATAGATTCGAAGGAATGCAGGCGAATCGAGGAAATCCGGGCGTAGTAGTACGCCAAGCTGAGCCGCGACCGCAAGGGAGCGGTGTTTGAGGTATTTCATTACGTTCGCCTGCTACGGCGCGCGCCTACACGGCGACGAATCGGGATCGGTGGATCGGCATCACAATCTGGTGGGCAGCCGGCGGTTGGAGCCCGATTCACAACGCGTCATGGCGGAACGTCGAGAACTGCTCCAGGATCCCTATGTGCTCGACGAAGCGGGCCGGGCAGTAGTACTGGCGACCATCCAGGGGCACTGCGCGTACCGCGGTTGGAATCTGCTGGCTGCGCACGTAAGATCCAACCATGTGCACGCCGTTGTGGAGGCGGAGACTCGACCCGAGAAAATCATGAACGAGTTCAAAGCGTACGCCAGCCGGGCGCTGAACCGGCTGGCAGGCGACGGACCCGATCGGAAACGCTGGGCGCGCCATGGAAGCACGCGTTGGCTATGGAAGGACGAGGATGTAAGGCATGCTCTTCAGTACATAATCGACGATCAGGGCAAGGCCATGGCGCTGTTCGTCGCGGAAGAGCTTTGACGCGACGCAGGTATCCGCTCCCTTGCGGTCGCGGCTCGGTATCGGTCGCGGCCCGGTGTCAGACGTTCGTCTCCACTTCTATGTCGCGCACCCTTTGCGGCCGGGTGCGCAACCGCTGACTGACCCCGTGACCAAACAGGGGAAAACCGGAATCTCACCACGGAGAGGGCACAGAGATACCCATCCGTCACATCGCCGCGTGCCTGCGGAATACGTCCACGATCAGCCGCGCGCCATCGTAGCTCCACACGCTCATCCACCGGCCCACATTCGTGCCCATCATCAACACCGTCAGCACCAGGAACCCGGCGCGCGCAATCTCCTGATAAATCACCGTCGGAATCCGCAGCGCCAGCAGCATCTTCGAGCCGTCCAGCGGAGGCACCGGCAGCATATTAAAGAGAGCCAGGTACAAGCTGAGTTCCACGCCGCGGAAGGCGAAATTCGCCAGCCACGGGGCCGCGCCGTGGCAGAGCACACCGAACGCGCCCAGTATCACCGCCATGATCACATTACTGAACGGTCCGGCCAGCGACACCAGCAGAAGGCCGTTCAATCCGCCGCGCAGCTTGGCGGTCTGCGTGTAGACCGGCCTTCCCCATCCCAGAAATCCGCCCATGAAGAGGGTACTGAGGAACGGCAGGATCATGGTGCCCAGCCAGTCGACATGGGCCAGGGGGTTGAGCGTGACACGCCCCTGGAGGCGTGGCGTGTCGTCGCCCAGTTTGGTGGCTACCCAGGCATGCGAGAACTCGTGCGGGGCGGTGAGGATCCAGAGCAGCAGGACATTGGTGACGGCCAGTTGGAAGTTGAGGTTCATGGTCAGTTCCGGCGCACGATGGCCGCCCAGAGGCCCAACAGTGCCACAACCGCTAACACGGAGAGTGCCGTCTTCCAGCCGATGGCTTCTATTGTACGACGGCGGGCGGGATTCACAGCGGTCCGAATACCCGGGGGACTCGAACGAGTCAGATTTTCCGGCTCAGCCCCAGTTCCTCAGCCGCCTGCGCCAACCGCTTGTCCAGTGTCCAAAACTCGCATTTCGATAGCATTGCCGAGGCCAGCAAATGCACATCGATCCAGCCCAACCCTCGCCCCCACAGATGACGATCCTCAAGTAGCCGTAAGACCTCGGCATTGGACGCCACGCTCGCCGGAGGCAGCGTTTGCAGGTCGGACAGTACTGCGGCCCGATTCTTCAGGCTGCCGCACGCCAGTTCTCCCGATACAAAAGGATGCATCAGAACCAGCCCTTTGACCAGGCGATCCGCCAAGGCCGGATCTCCCTGACGGAAGTGCTGAATCCAGACGGACGTGTCGACGAGCACCATCAGGCAGTTCGCCGCCGCGGGACATTCGCCATTTTGGGTTGAGTGCCACCGAGCGCGGCGAGCCGTTTGCCGGCCTCGCGCGCAATCAGGGCCTCCAAACCGGCCCGTACTAACGCCGTCTTCTCCTGGATGCCGGTCGATTCCCTGGCGCGCTCCAATAGGCCGTCGTCGATGATCAACGTAGTACGCATATGCATGAGTATGCATCATCCAGGCATATGGATCAAGGTGGTCCGGCCCCGCTCTTGCGGCAAGTCAAGGGCATATTCACCACCGAGACACGAAAGCGCGCAGTCGCACAGGAAGGCGAGGAAAACGGGGCCGCGTGCGTCTCACCGTGCCGAATATCCCTCGCCCTGGGGGGCGAATCGTTCAGCCCACCACGAAGCCCCGCAGAAAACTCTGTGCTCTCCGTAACCTCTGTGTTCTCTAAACTCATGGAAACGCGTCTATCCCCAACCGGCGCACACGCCCCGTTTTCCCCTTGGTCTTCCTCTGTGTCTCTGTGTCTCCGTGGTGAATATACGCTCCCTCTCACCCGTGGTATCATGAGATTTACGCCATCAATTTCTTTCCCTGAGGTTCATTCCACTTGGCTTTAGTAGAGGGTTGCAAGCACTCGCTGGAAATTTCCATTCCTGTCATCGATGTCGAAAGCGAGTTGGGACGCGTTACCGCCGACGTCCAGAAACGCGCCAAACTCCCGGGCTTCCGGCCGGGAAAAGCTCCTGCCAGCATCATCCGCAAGCAGTTCGCCAGCGATATCCGGCAGAAGGTGCTCGAGAATCTGATTCCCAAGTTCCTCCAGAAGCAGTTCGAGGCCGAGAATCTCAACGTGGTCGGCACACCCGATATAAAGGATGTGCATTTCCACGACGGCGAGCCGCTGCACTTCAAGGCGGAGTTCGAAGTGGTCCCCCAAATCGAATTGGGCGACTACCGCGGCGTCGAAGTGCCCTATGGCGATCCGCAGGTCACCGACGAGGATATCGATAAGCGCATCGCCGAGATCCGCGAGCAGAAGGCACAGTACGTCAACATCGATCCCCGTCCGGTGGAGGACGGCGACCACGCCGTGGTGTCCCTCGAAAGCCTCGGCGGAGTGGAGGGCGAACCCGTCAAGTCCGACGAAATGGTGCTCGAAATCGGCGGCACGGATACCTTTCCGGCCTTTACCGAGAACCTGCGCGGCGTGAGCCCCGGTGAAGAGCGCGAGTTCGAAGTCGCCTATCCCGAAGATTACGGCGGGAAGCGACTGGCGGGCCATACGGTCAAGTTCCACGCCATATTAAAGGGAATCCGCCGCAAAGAACTGCCCGAGGTGAACGACGAGTTCGCGCAGGATCTGGGCGATTACCGCGACACCGGCGAACTGCGCGAGGCCATCCGCAAGAACATCTTCGGGCAGAGAGAGTTCGATGCCCAACAGGCCGCTAAGAACAAAATCGTCGACAAACTGGTGGATGCGCACAATTTCGCCGTCCCCGAGGTGTTCGTCGAGCGGCAGGTGAAAGGCCACATGGAACAGACCTTGCGCGCCATGGCGGCCGAGGGCGTGGATCCGCGGTCCATCAAGCTCGATTGGGCCAAAGTGATGGAATCCCAGCGGGAGAAAGCGTTGCGCGAAGTCAAGGCATCCATGCTGCTGCAGAAGATTTCCGAGCGGGAAGCCATCGTGGCGACGCGCGACGAGGTGGATCGCGAAGTGGATCGGGTGGCCCGGCATCAGAAAGAGCCGGTGGCCGCGGTACGCATAAAATTCGAAAAGGATGGCACCATGGACCGCATTGCCTCGCATATCCAAACGGAGAAAACGCTGAGTTTCCTTTTCGAACAGGCCCGCAAGACGGCGGAAGCGTAGTTTCGCGCGCATGCAAAAATTCGGGAACAAGGTTAACGTTACCTCGGGTATTACCCTTTTCCGATTACCTACCTTCGGAGTACATTGCTAAGAGAGCCGGTTCAGGTGATAATGAAGACGAAGTTAATTGGAGGTTCCCGGCCGCCAGGCCCCCCGGCGGAAGAGGAGAAAACTGCTTGAAACGAACCGGATCGGATGATGCTTTACGGTGTTCGTTTTGCCACAAAAGCCAGGACGTGGTCGGAAAGCTGATTTCATCCCCGAGCGACTACCCGCGTGCCTACATCTGCGATGAGTGCATCGCTGTCTGCAACTCGATTTTAGAGGACGACAAGGTCGAGCCGCCCTCGGGAACACCGAACAAGATTCCGAAACCCTTAGAGGTCAAAGAGTTTCTGGATCAATACGTAATCGGACAGGAAGCTACCAAGAAAAAACTTGCAGTGGCGGTCTACAATCACTGCAAGCGCATCCACATGAACCGCATGCGCAACTCCGACGTGGAGTTGCAGAAGTCCAACATCCTGCTGATCGGGCCCACCGGGACTGGCAAGACGCTGCTGGCGCAGACCCTGGCGAAGATCCTCGACGTACCGTTCGCCATCGTGGACGCCACCACTTTGACGGAAGCCGGCTACGTGGGTGAAGACGTCGAGAACATCATTTTGAAGCTGCTGCAGGCAGCCGATGGCGATGTGCAGAAGTGCCAGCAAGGCATCATCTATATCGATGAAATCGACAAGATCTGCCGCAAGGACGAGAATCCGTCGATCACTCGCGATGTCTCCGGCGAGGGCGTGCAGCAGGCGCTGTTGAAAATTCTGGAAGGCACCGTGGCCAACGTTCCGCCGCAGGGTGGACGCAAGCATCCGCACCAGGAATTCACTCCGGTGGACACCACCAACATCCTGTTTATTTGCGGTGGCGCATTCGTCGGCCTGGAGAAAGTGATCGCCCGGCGTACCGGCAAGAAGTCCATGGGCTTCCTGCAGGAAGACGACAAAGCCACGGTACGGAGTTCGGGCACCAGCGGCCGAAGGGACATCGATTTGCTGTCGCACGCGCAGCCCATCGACCTGATCAAGTTCGGCTTCATCCCGGAGTTCATCGGCCGGCTGCCGGTGACCGCGGTACTCGAAGACCTGGACCGCTCAGCGCTGATCCAGATTCTCTCGCGGCCCAAGAACGCCATCATCAAGCAGTATCAGAAGCTCTTCGAGTTCGAGAATGTGCGTCTGAAATTCAGCGACGAAGCGCTTGAAGCGATCGCCGACCTGGCCATGGAGCGCAAGGTGGGGGCGCGTGGTTTGCGCATGATTCTCGAAGACCTGATGCTGGACCTGATGTACTACCTGCCTTCCTACAAAAAGGTGCGAGAGTTCCAGGTCACCAAAGAAATGGTGCTGTCGCAGAAAATCAGTCTTACAATACTAGAAAAGGCCGGTTAACCCCAGGCTTCCCGAAAAGCTCTCCATGTAGACCAGAGAGGACCAGGGGGCACGCCGAGCTCCCTGGGGAGAATAATGCTTACATCGAAGGAAAAACCCGACACAAAACGTCTGCCGATGATGCCCATCCGCGAAGTGGTCATCTTTCCGTACATGATGACCCCGTTCGTGGTAGGGCGCGAATCGAGCGTGAGGGCGCTCGAAGAAGCCATGGCCGGCGACAAGAAGATCTTCCTGGCGGCCCAGCACGATGCCTCGGTGGATGAGCCCAAACCCAACGAGATCTTCAGTGTAGGCACCATCGTGAACATCGTGCAGAGCCTCAAGCTGCCGGACGGCAACATCAAAGTGCTGGTGGAAGGCGTGGAGCGCGCCAAGGTGGTTTCGGTTTCCGATGAGGACGGCTTTTTCCGCGCCATCGTGCGCACGTCCAGCTACCGCGTGGAAACCGGCCCGCAACTGGATGCCCTGGTCAGCCGGGTAACGGGGCTGTTCGAACAGTACGTCAAACTCAGCCAGAATTTGAATTACGAGCAGATGCTGCAGGCCATCCGCGGCGGGGACGAACCCGGCAAACTGGCCGACACGGTGGGCGCCAATCTCCCGCTGACGCTCGAAGAGAAGCAGGAACTCCTCGAAATCTTCGATCCCATCGACCGGCTGACCCGCGTGGCCGAAATGCTCGACATCGAAATCGAAAAGCTGAATGTGGACCGCACCATTCAGGGCCGTGTGAAGCGCCAGATGGAGAAGGCGCAAAAAGAGTATTACCTCAACGAGAAAATTAAGGCCATCCAGAAGGAACTGGGCCGCGGCGAAAAGAGCGAAATCGACGAGCTGAAAAAGCGCATCGAGATTGCCGGTATGACCGCCGATGCCCAGGAAAAGGCCATGGCCGAGTTGAAGCGGTTGGAAAACATGCCGCCCATGTCGGCTGAATCCACGGTCTCCCGCAACTATCTCGATTGGCTGCTGGCGGTGCCGTGGAAGAAAAAGTCCAAGGAAATCCGCGACCTCAAATTTGCCGAAGGGGTGCTCGAATCGGACCATTACGGCCTGGAGAAGATCAAGGAACGCATCCTCGAATTCCTGGCGGTGCGGCGCCTGGTGAAGAACCCCAAGGGCTCCATCCTGTGCTTCGTGGGACCTCCCGGAGTGGGCAAAACTTCGCTCGGCATGTCCATCGGGAAAGCTACCGGACGCAAGTTCGTACGCATGTCGCTCGGCGGCGTGCGGGATGAAGCGGAGATTCGCGGCCACCGCCGCACGTATATTGGGGCGCTGCCCGGCCAGATTATCCAGATGATGAAAAAGGCCGGCACGCGCAATCCCATCTTCATGCTGGACGAAGTGGACAAGATGTCCATGGATTTCCGCGGCGATCCTTCGGCCGCGCTGCTCGAAGTGCTCGACCCGGAACAGAATTTCATGTTCGTGGATCATTACCTGGACGTGGAGTACGACCTGAGCCAAGTCTTCTTCATAGCCACGGCCAACGTGCTGCACACCGTTCCGGCGGCGCTGCAGGACCGCATGGAAGTGATCCGGCTCTCGGGGTACACGGAGCTCGAGAAGATGGAAATCGCCAAGCGGTTTCTGGTAAAAAAGCAGATGGAGCAGACCGGCCTCACCGGAGCGGAGATCGCCTTCGCGGATTCCGGTGTGAACGGGTTGATCCAGCATTACACCCGGGAAGCCGGCGTACGCAATCTGGAACGCGAGATCGGCAACGTCTGCCGCAAGGCCGCGCGGCAGCTAGTGAACCATCAGGGCACTAAGGACAAGAAGGCGCTCCCCAAGTTGGAGATCAACGAGGAAAAGCTGCCCGACCTGCTGGGCCCGTGGAAATTCCGCGACCAGAGCCTCGACAAGAAGAACGAAGTGGGCGCCGCCACCGGCTTGGCGTGGACCGAGGTAGGCGGCCAGATCCTCACGGTGGAATGCACCCTGATGGAAGGCAAAGGCAAGCTGACCATCACCGGCAAGCTGGGCGATGTGATGCAGGAATCGGTGCAAGCCGCCATGAGCTACATCCGCTCGCGGGCGCACACGTTCGGACTTCCGCGCGATTTCTACCGCAATCTCGACGTGCACGTCCATATTCCCGAAGGCGCCATCCCCAAGGACGGCCCCTCGGCCGGCATTACGCTCGCCACCACCATCTGTAGCGCGTTGACCCGCATTCCGGTGCGCGGCGACGTCTGCATGACCGGCGAGATTACCCTGCGCGGCAAGGTACTGGGAATCGGCGGGTTGAAAGAGAAGTTGATGGCGGCGCATCGTCATGGCATTCTGGAAGCAATCATGCCGCGGGAGAATGAGAAGGATCTCCCCGACATTCCGGATGCCATCAAACTGTCCATGAAGCTGAACTTCGTGGATTCCATGGATGAAGTTCTGAAGATCGCCCTGGAGCGCGAATTAGTGGCGATCCCGTTGACGCCCGGTACCGAACTCGGGTATCAGTCGGCGGTGGAAGAGAGCCGGGCGCATTGAGGAGGCTGGTGGCCGGAAGTTCGGCGCCAGCCGCCATGGTGGTTTTGGATTGAAAGCGGAATTCGTAGTAAGCGCCGGCCAGCCGGGGATGTTTCCCGCCGACCGGTTGCCGGAGATCTCGTTTTTAGGGAGAAGTAACGTAGGAAAGTCCAGCTTGCTGAACGCTCTGATTGGGCGCAAAGAGCTGGCCTTTATCAGCAGCACCCCGGGCCGCACACAAACCATCAATTTTTACCGGGTCGATGGCGCGTTTTACTTCGTCGACCTTCCCGGATATGGATATGCCCGGGTTCCCATGGGGTTCCAACAGAGCTGGAAGAAGCTGATCGAAGAGTATTTGGAGAAGAGAGAGACCCTGAGACTGTCCTGCCTGATTCTCGATACCCGCCGCGGATGGATGGAGAAAGATCTGGACCTGAAACGGTGGCTCGACGATCGGGGCAGAGAGTATCTAGTAGTCGCCACGAAGACCGATAAGTTAAATCAATCTGAAGAAAGCCGCGGTTTGCGCGCCATCCGCGAGGAAGGCGTGGAACCGCTGCCGTTCTCGGCCGTCACTGGCCGGGGAGTGAGGGAAATTTGGCAAGCAATAGCGACAACACTTCAACCACGGTAGGCAACGCCCTGCCGCAGGAAAAACCCGAGAAGTTGGAAAAGCCCACCGAAAAACATTCCGTCCGCGAGAACCCGGCGCCCGCCGCGTCCGCTGACATGGAGAAGCCGGAAAAGCCGGAAAAACCCGAGAAGTCGGAAAAGCCGGCCGCCAGCGAGAAGTCGCACACTGACCGTGCGGAACGCGCCGAACGAACCGCCAAGGCGGCGGCGCAGGCGGCTGCCCAGGCGGCAGCGCAAGCGGCCGTGGCGCCGGAGCCCAAGCCGGCCGAGACCAAGCCCGCCGAGGTGAAACCAGCCGAGCCGAAACCGGCCATCGAGCCCAAGCCGGCGGCGGCCGAATCGAAGCCAGCGGCGACCGAAACGAAGCCAGCGGCGACCGAAACGAAGCCAATCGAACCCAAGCCGCCCGAGGTCAAAGCCGCGGAACCTCCCGCCGCCCCACCCATTCCGCCGGACATCATCGGCCATCCCGGCCATCAGCGTCGCAAGCAGCAAGCCGCGCAGGCCGTCAAGAACGGCACCCCCACGCTCGACCTGGTGGAACTCAAAGACATGAGCATCCAGAAGCTCAACCAGGTGGCCAAGGATATGGGGATCGCCGGCGCCGCCGGTCTGCGTAAACAGGAACTGATCTTCAAGATTCTGCAGACGCAAGCCGAAAAAAGCGGACTGATCTTCTCCGAAGGCGTCCTGGAGTGCCTGCCTGACGGCTTCGGATTCCTGCGCGCGCCCGAGTACAACTACCTGCCCGGTCCCGACGATGTCTACGTGTCGCCCTCGCAGATCCGCCGGTTCGATCTGCGCACCGGCGATACCATCTCCGGCCAGATCCGTCCGCCCAAGGAAGGCGAGCGGTATTTCGCGCTGATCAAGGTGGACGCCATCAATTTCGAGCCGCCCGAGGAAGCGCGCAATAAGATCTTCTTCGACAACCTGACGCCGCTCTATCCCAATGAGCGGCTCAAGCTGGAGACCGTACGCGATAACTATTCGGGCCGCGTGATGGACCTGCTGACTCCCGTCGGCAAGGGACAGCGCGGGCTGATCGTTTCCCCGCCCCGCACCGGTAAGACGATGCTTCTGCAAAGTATCGCCAATTCGGTCACCACCAATCATCCCGAGGTGACGCTGATTGTACTGCTGATCGACGAGCGTCCCGAAGAAGTCACCGACATGCAGCGCAGCGTGCGCGGCGAAGTGATCAGTTCCACCTTCGACGAGCCCGCCACGCGCCACGTGCAGGTGGCCGAAATGGTGATCGAGAAGGCCAAGCGGCTGGTGGAGCACAAGCGCGACGTGGTCATCCTGCTCGATTCCATCACGCGCCTGGCGCGCGCCTACAACACCATCGTGCCGCCCTCCGGCAAGGTGCTTTCCGGCGGCGTGGATTCCAACGCCCTGCAGCGTCCCAAGCGTTTCTTCGGCGCCGCGCGCAATATTGAGGAAGGCGGGTCGTTAAGCATTGTGGCGACCGCGCTGATCGATACCGGCAGCCGCATGGACGACGTAATTTTCGAAGAGTTCAAGGGCACCGGCAACATGGAAATCCACCTGGAGCGCAAGCTGGTGGACAAGCGCGTGTTCCCGGCCATCGACATCAATAAGAGCGGCACGCGCAAGGAAGAGTTGCTGCTGCCGAAAGACGAACTCAATCGCGTGTGGATTCTACGCAAGATCCTGAATATGCTCTCGCCGGTGGAGACCATGGAACTGCTGCTCGATAAGCTCGGGAAGACGCGGAGCAACGCGGAATTCCTGGGCTCGATGAACGGATAAGCTCCGAAAAAGGGCTAAGCTTTAGCCGCGGATCAACGCGGATAAACGCCGATAAGCATTCCTTTCTTATCGGCGTTTATCGGCGTTCATCGGCGGCCAATGTTGTTTTGATCTGTGAAACAATAGACCTTCTATGGCAATCTATCCGGATCTCAAAGGGAAAGTCGCCCTCGTCACCGGCGCTTCCTCGGGCATCGGCGCCGCCACCGCCCGCCTTCTTGCCGCGCAAGGCGCGCAAGTGGCCATCGGCTTTCACCAGAATAAGAAAGGCGCTCTCGAAGTGCTCGAGTCCATCTCCGCGGCTGGCGGGACCGCCGTCGCGGTGGTCGGCGATTTCCGCAAGACTCGCGAGATCCGCTCCGTCGTCGAACAGGTGGTCAACGAATTCGGGCCCATCGACATTCTGGTCAACAATGCCGGTTCCCTGGTGAAGCGCCTCCCCATCCGCGAATTGACCGAGGAGCTTTGGGACGATGTCATCGCCCTCAATCTCAAGAGCGCGGTCTTCGCCTCGCAAGCCGTGGCGCCGTCGATGATCGAACGCCGCACCGGCGCCATCGTCAACGTGGTCTCCATCGCCGGACACAACGGCGGCGGTCCGGGCGCCGGCACTTACGCCACCGCCAAGGCGGGCCTCACTTCGTTCACCAAATCGCTGGCCAAAGAACTGGCCCCGCACGGCGTACGCGTCAACGCCATCTCGCCGGGCGTGATCGACACCCCGTTCCACGAAGTTTTTTCCACGCCCGAGATGATCGTCGGCTTCGTGAAGACTATCCCTCTCGGCCGCGTCGGCAGGTCGGAAGAATGCGCCAATGTGATCGCGTTCCTCGCCTCCGAGGCCGCCAGCTACATCGTGGGAGAGACCATCGAGATCAACGGCGGCCAGTTGATGCGATAGTTACTGCAACACCTGCTTCAAGAATTCCTTGTCTTCCAGAATCGCCCGCAGGCGTCCGCCGCCGCTGTTCCCTGCCCCGCCCGCAGGCGCCTCGAACCGCTGTCGAAACGTGCCGCTCACCGCGTCGTAGCCCACAATGGAAAACGTGTTGACGTCCGCGGCGTGAAGCGCGAACGCCGCTAATATCAGCCCGGCCAGTTGTTTCGTATAGAGCAGTTATATAACAATAGGCACCATGCCGCGCGCCTGCCTCCCCGTCCTGGTATTTCTCTTCGCCCGCTGCTTCGCGTTCCAAGCGCCACCCGCGCCGCCCGTGAATCATCTGGCCGACCCCTTCGCCACGGGCTGGATGCTCGTTGACACCAATGGCGACGGCATCGCGGATTTCCTGAATGGCAAGGTGGTGGTGCCCGCATCGCCCAGTGCCGCGGAGAACGCCGCCGCCGCTAACATCGGCGCGCGGCTGGGATACGAGACCACCGGACTCACACCTCCGCTGGTGGTGACGAGCGATCCGGGTCGCGGACCGCGCATCGTCATTGGCCAGGCTCCAGTTGTGCCCGGTGGCCTCGAAAAGGAAGAGGGCGTCGTTTTTGTGGACGGCGACTCTTTGCGGATCGCCGGGGCCGACGATGCCGGCTTGGCCGCTGCCGCGGAAGCTTACTCGGCGCGTGCGCCATACCAGTGGCGGCCCGGCGGGGAGAAACTGGGGGCCATCGCGGAGGTCGCGGGTGGGGAACTGATCGGCGTCACGTACCAGCGCGGCAAGGCCGGTATTCATCGTGCGTTTCTGCTGAATGCGAAACCGGAACTCGACGCCGCCATCGCTTCTCCCAGGCTGGCGAGCGTCCACCAACTGGTGGTGATCGGCGGAACGACGGCGACGAATTCGAAGCCCGAAGCCACGCAGCCCGCGGCATCCGCGCCCGCCGCTCCAACCACCGATACCGCCGCCAACGCGCCCGCGCGCCTCGACCTCGCCACGCTCTTCACCAGTCGCGGCCTCTTCGGCGCGGCGGGGCGGATCCCCGTGCCCGGCTCGCTGAACGGACACCTCTTTGTGCCCGCCGGCGCCGCTGGAACCGCCATGGCCAACCTCGCCGCCCGCATGGGCCTGGAAACCACCGGCATCACTCTGCCCATCGCCTCACCCGCCGACACCGCGGCCGTCCGCGACGTACGCGCGCCTGCCGTGCTCGCGGGGCTCCCGGGGCAATCGCCGCTCGCTGCCGAGGCCGAGCGCAAATTGCGCGCGAACGATACCGCCGCCCCGCAATCGGAAACCGAACTCGCGCCCGGAGAAGGCGAACTGCGCATTGTCGACGATGCCTTCACGCGTCGCGCCGCCGTCCTGGCCCGCGGCGACGACACCGGCTCCGCCGCGGCACTCGGCGTACTCTCCGATCGCTTCCCCAATCTCTGGGAACAAGGGAAGCAGTATCTTTCCATAGAAGAGATCCGCTACGACCTGCATCGCTTCTTCTCTCTGCGCTCGTCCTCCGGCCAGGCCACCGCCGCTCTCTATCACCTCGATCAATGGACCAAAAAGCTCGACCCCGCCGGCATCAAAGACGTGAAGGCCGAGATCTATACCGACGTCGCCGACCCCGGGCTCGCGGACTTCGTAAAGCGCCAGCTCCACATCGCCCAGGTCGACACCGGTAGCCTGCACGCCGGTACGAAGTGCTGCGACAGCCTCCACTACCAATCCGCCCCGTTCCACCAGGGCGCGCCCACTTTCGCTGAGGACATCGTGATCCCGTGGGAAGGCAAACGACTGCTCGACGCGGTGCAACAAGCCGCTGCGAAACTCACCGCCGGGCAGGACGTCAAGCTCGTGGCCCGCGTCAGCGAGGGCCCCGACGAGCGCCGCAAGCTCGCCGCGCAACTGCGGAGCATGCTCGGCGCGCATGCCACGGTCGAAGTGCTGTGCGCGTATAAGCAAGGCTACAGTTGGCTGATGGATGAGATCGCGCCCGCGCTCGCCGGCAAGCCCGTCGCCAGCCTGCGCATCGAGTTCGCCAGGAATATCGACGCCACCGGCATCCGCACCATGCAGTCGGAAGCGCGCTGGGTACAGGAACTCTACCCCGTCGACGAGATGCTCGCGCGCAAGTTGAATCTCCCGCTCGAAAAGATCGCACTCGAGGAAATCGACGAGCCCACCGCTCACACGCCCACCTATCGCGTGCA
>Ga0182030_10010911_pt1 | contig 18372 bp, 17 predicted proteins | sample 812S3MmetaG_FD_121299 | JGI IMG/M metagenome (GOLD analysis project Ga0182030, IMG submission 121299) | Permafrost microbial communities from Stordalen Mire, Sweden - 812S3M metaG (Illumina Assembly) | ecosystem: Environmental > Terrestrial > Soil > Wetlands > Permafrost | place: Sweden...
GCCGGCGTTGAACAGGTCCGATTCCAGGAAGATCTGGCCGTCGGTGATCGAGATGACGTTGGTCGGTACGAACGCCGTGACGTCGCCCGCCTGGGTCTCGATGATCGGCAGACCGGTGAGCGATCCCGTTTTTCCCTTCACCCGGCCGTTGGTCGCCTTCTCCACGTACTCCTCGTTGACACGTGCCGACCGCTCGAGCAGGCGCGAGTGCAGATAGAACACGTCGCCGGGATACGCCTCGCGGCCCGGCGGGCGGCGCAGCAGCAGCGAAATCTGCCGGTAGGCCACGGCCTGCTTCGACAGATCGTCATAGACGATGAGGGCGTCCTCGCCGTTGTCCATGAAATACTCGCCCATGGCGCAGCCGGCGTACGGTGCGAGGTATTGCATGGCGGCCGGCATGGACGCGGAAGCCGCGACGATGATGGTGTGCGCCAGAGCGCCGTGTTCCTCGAGCTTGCGCACCACGTTGGCGATGGAGCTTTGCTTCTGACCGATGGCGACGTAGATGCACTTCACGCCGGTGGTCTTTTGATTGATGATCGTGTCGACGGCCACGGCGGTCTTGCCGGTCTGGCGGTCGCCGATGATGAGCTCACGCTGGCCGCGGCCGACGGGCACCATGGAGTCGATGGCCTTCAGCCCCGTTTGCACCGGCTGGGACACGCTCTTGCGGAAAATGACGCCGGGCGCGACGCGCTCGAGCGGCGCCTTTGCCTGGGCGTTGATCGGACCCTTGCCGTCGAGGGGCACGCCCAGCGAGTCGACGACCCGGCCGAGCAGCTCGGGCCCGACCGGCACCTCGAGGATGCGGCCAGTGGTCTTCACCGTGTCGCCTTCGACGATGGTCTTGTAGTCGCCGAGGACCACCGCGCCGACCGAGTCACGCTCGAGGTTCAGCGCAAGACCGTAGGTGTCCGCCCCGAACTGCAGCATTTCGCCGTAGCGGGCGTCGCCGAGGCCATACACGCGCACGATGCCGTCCGTGACGCTGACGACGGTGCCGACGGTGCGGTCCTCGGTCGCCGACTGGAACTGATCGATGCGCGCCTTGATGAGGTCGCTGATTTCAGATGCCTTGATGGACATGATTCGCCTTCTTTAAAATCAATTGGCTAATTCGGACGCCAGTCTCTGCAGCCGGCCGCTGATGGAACCGTCGATCACCAGATCGCCGGCGCGAATCACCGCACCGCCGAGCAGCGCGGGATCCACGGACGTGCTCATGCGCACGTCCTGCTTGAACCGCTTTTTCAGCGACGCGGCAAGCTGGGTCTGCTGGTCGGCATTCATCGCGACCGCCGAGACGACCTCGACGTCGACCTCGTTTTCATACCGCGCCCGCAGCAGTTCATATTGAGCCTCGATTTTGGGCAGCACGGCGAGGCGTTTGTTCTGCGCGAGAATGCGCACGAAATTCTGCCAGTGGCCGTCGACTTCGCCGCCGCCCAGACCCGCGAACAGGGACACCAGCTGGTCGGGAGTCAGGCGCGGATCGGTGATGAGTGCGGCCGCCCGTTCGTCGGCGACCAAGGCGGAGGCGGCGCCGAGCGCGGAGCCCCAGGCGGCCAGCAACCGGGTGTCGCGGGCTTCCATGAAGGCCGCCTTCGCGTAGGGCCGGGCAATGGTGGCTGCCTCAGCCATTCGCGACCTCCAGTTCCAGTTTGGCCAGGAGATCGGCATGCGTCCGGGGGTCGATTTCCCGCTCCAGCAGATGCGAGGCCCCCTGGACGGCGAGGTTCGCGACCTGCTTGCGCAGCCCTTCGCGCGCCCGGGTGGTGTCCAGCGCGATTTCCTCGTGTGCCTGGGCGACGAGGCGCTGACCCTCGGCGATGGCGGTGCTCTTCGCCTCCTCGATGATCTCGGCCGAGCGCTTGCTCGCCTGGTCGACGATCTGCACGGCCTTGTCGCGCGCTTCGCGGATGATTTCCTGCGCCTTCACCTTGGCCTCGTCGAGGTCTTTCTGGGCCTTGTTGCCGGCCGCGAGGCCCTCGGCAATCTTCTGGCGCCGCTCTTCGATCGCCGCCATCAGCGGCGGCCACAAAAAGCGCATGACCACCAGGACCACCGCGAAGAATGCGACGCCCTGAATGATCAGCGTTACTGCTATGTCCATTCGTCAAAGCTCCTAGCCGTCATGTCGTGTTTGCGTCCGGCCGATTCAACCGTTACTTCAATCCGAGGCTGGCGGTGAAGGGATTGGAGAAGATCAGCAGCAGCGCAATCGCGACGCCGATGATGGGCACGGCGTCGAGCAAGCCGGCGACGATGAACATCTTGGTCTGCAGCATCGGAGTGAGCTCCGGCTGGCGGGCCGAACCCTCGAGAAACTTGCCGCCCAGCAGCGCGAAGCCGATGGCCGTGCCGAGTGCGCCGAGGCCGATCAGCAGGCCGACTGCGATCAGGGTGTAGCTCATGACTTGAGCGATCAAGGGTGCGTTCTCCATCTATGTCTCCAAGGGTCTAATGGTCAGGGGGTGGGCTTAACTAGTGTTTTTCGGCGGCCATGCTGAGGTAAACGATGGTCAGCATGCCGAAAATGAAGGCTTGCAGCGTGATGATCAAAATGTGGAACAGCGTCCAGACGATGTCGGCGATCAGCTGGACCGCGCCCCAGCCATAGGTCGAGAGGTGCGAGAAAGACGACTCGAGGGTCAGACCGGCGATGAGCACGAAGATCAGCTCGCCGGCGTACATGTTGCCGAAAAGTCGCAGGCTCAACGACAGCGGGCGCACCGCCTCCTCGATCACGCGCAGCAGCAGGTTCGGAGCCGCGGTGAGAATCTTTCCCACCACGCCATTGGCATGGAACGGCGCCGTGAACCACTCGCCGAAGAATCCGACGACGCCCTTCTCGCTGATGCCGACGTACCAGATGAGCAGGAACACCGTGATGGACATCCCCAAGGTCGTGTTGATGTCGGCCGTCGCCACGACGCGCAGATGCTCGACACCAACGCCCTTCGCCGCCCAGGGCAAGAAGTCGACCGGGATGAGATCCATGAAATTCATCAGGAACACGAGGGCAAAGATCGTGATGGCGAGCGGGGCGATGAGCTTGCTCTTGCCGTGAAAGGTCTCCTTGACCGTGCCGTCGACCATTTCCACGAGAATTTCGAAGGCCGCCTGCAGCTTGCCGGGCACGCCGCTGGTGGCGCGGCGCGACGCGATGCCGAACAGCACGATGAAGAGCAACCCCAGGACGACGGTGAAGAACACACTGTCGCCATGAAACCTCCAGAACGCACCATGCCCCTGATCGACCGTGAGGTGCGTCAGATGATGCTTGATGTATTCGGTCAAGGCTCCGGAGCCGCCCTCAGACGCTGCCATTCAACTTTCCTCGTTTTCCCAAAAGGCCGATCCAATAGCCGAACTGCCCAAGCACCAGCCCCGTGAGGAGCGGCAGCGGCGTCAACTTGAGCCGTGCGAAGGCCGCCCACACGGCGAATACGTACCAAAACCACTTCAATGACTCGGCGGCAAACAGCGCCCGTTGGAGCACCGATGCCGGCGCGATGCCCGGCGCGAACATCCGCCACCCGAACAAGGCGCTGCCGACCGAAACGATCAAGCCGCCGGCCAATCCCGACACCGCGGCCGCCGCACCCTCGAACACTCCGAACGACAGGCCGACCACTGCGGCGCACACCGCCTGCAGGATCACGACCCGCATCACCAGACGTCTGCCGTTGCCGACGACATCGTTCATCGCGAAGGGAGCCGCTTGTGCCGCGCCGGGCATGTCGCCGGCTCTGGACCGATCCGCTCTACTGTGGCTTTGGCCCGCAAGTTCATTGGCTTGTCTGCCGCCGCTCAAAAGCCGGCGCATTATAGTGATGCTTGCACCGAGTCACAAGCCAATGATCAAGCTTGGATTTTTTAACAGAAGCCTTTTTGACATTGCGCGCCGCGACTCGCGGTATGTGTCATTCCGGCCGTCCGGTTCTGCGGCATTCGCGTATGGCTTCGAATCACTGAATGTGGGCCAGGATGCCGTCCAGTTCGTCCAGGCTGTTATACGAGACCACGAGCTTGCCCTTGCCCGAGGAAGTGTGTTGAAACAAGACCTTGGCGCCAAGTTTGTCGGCCAGCTGCAGTTCCAGCCGGCGGATGTCGGGATCGGCGGCCGCAGGGGCCCCGGCAGCGGCGGCGGCCGGGGCGAGCAGCCGGCGCACCAGCGCCTCGGTATCGCGCACCGACAGACCCTTGCGGGCAACCAGGGTTGCGACCTCGATCTGCTGGCGGCGGGTTGTCAAACCCAGCAACGCGCGGGCGTGACCCATCTCGATGCTGCGCTGTTCCAAAAGTTGTTTGACCTCTTCGGCGAGATCCATGAGCCGCAGCAGGTTGCTCACGGCGGCCCGGGACCGGCCCACGGCTTCGGCCGCCGCCTGGTGCGTGAGACCGAATTCGTCGATCAGGCGCGAGAGCGCACGCGCCTCCTCGAGTGGATTCAGGTCTTCGCGCTGAATATTCTCGATCAGCGCCATCGCCACGGCCGCTTCGTCGGGCACGTCGCGGATGACCGCGGGGATTTCCTCCCACCCGGCCATCTGCGCAGCGCGCCACCGACGCTCGCCGGCGATGATCTCGTAGCGCTGCGAGGCGCCCGAGGTGGGGTCGGCCGGCAGCGGCCTGACCAGGATGGGCTGCACCAGCCCCTGGGACTTGAGCGAGTCGGCGAGTTCCTGCAGGGTTTCCGGCCGCATGTCGATGCGCGGCTGGTATTTGCCCCGCTGCAGCAGGTCGAGCGGCAGCTTCGCCAAACGGTCGCCGACCAGCCCCGGCGGTTCCGCAGCCTCCGAGGAGAGCGGCGTGCGGGCGCGCTGCGCGAGCAGAGGGGAGAGCTCCGCAAGACCGCGACCGAGGGACGGCTTTTTGCCGGACATGTTCACCTGCCGAGGAAGAAGCCCAAGATTATACGGCGGCTTCCGGCGGATCGTCGCGGCGAATCATTTCCCCGGCAAGTGCGAGGTAGGCGAGAGCGCCGCGCGACTCCTTGTCGTGGAACAGCGCCGGCTTGCCGAAACTGGGCGCCTCGGCCAGGCGCACATTCCGCGGAATCAGCGTCCGGAACACCTTGTCGCCGAAATGCTCGATCAGCTGGGCGGAAACCTCGTTCGACAGGTTGTTTCGGGGATCGAACATGGTGCGCAGGAGGCCCTCGATCTCGAGGGTGGGATTGATGGAGCTCCTGACCTGTTCGATGGTCTGGACCAGGGCGCTCAATCCCTCGAGGGCGTAGTACTCGCATTGCATCGGGACCATCACGGAATCCGCCGCCACGAGGGCGTTCAGCGTGAGCATGTTGAGCGAAGGCGGGCAGTCGATCAGAATGACGTCGAAATTCTCGCGGACCGGTTTCAAGGCGTTGCGCAGCTTGAATTCGCGTCCCGCCATCATGGTCAGCAGACGCACTTCCGCGGCGGTGAGGTCCTGATTCGCCGGCATCAGCATGAAGCCGCCGTACTCCACCGGCACCATGGCCTCCATCGCCGCGCAGTCGCCGAGCAGCACGTCGCAGCTGGTCCGGGACTGGGTGTTCTTGTCGATCCCGCACCCCATCGTGGCGTTGCCCTGCGGATCGAGGTCGATCAGCAGCACCCGTCGCTTGGTGGCGGTGAGGGATGCCGCAAGATTGACGGCGGTGGTTGTTTTTCCGACCCCGCCCTTCTGATTGGCGACAGCAATGACCCGCTTCATGGTTGTGCTCGAGAGAGTTCCACAAGATGCCGCTCGTCGTCCAGCCCCGGCAGCTTCAGCCGGTGCACCGCGACCACCCGGAATGCCTTGGGCAGCGCCGAAATCTCCTCATCCGGGCGCTTTCCCTTCATGGCGAGCAGCCGGCCGTCCGGCGCACACAGGTGTCCGGCATAGGCGACGAAATCGGCCAGCGACGACAGTGCGCGGGCCATCACGGTATCGTAAAGCGCGCGCGGCCGGTGGTTTTCCGCGCGCGCGTTCACCACCTCCACGTTGCGGCAGCCCAGGGCGGCGGCGGTCTCGGTCACGAACCGCGCCTTCTTGCCGGTGGCCTCGATCAACGCGAAATGGCGCTCCGGATTCAGGATCGCCAGCGGCAGCCCCGGAAATCCCGCGCCGGTGCCAACGTCGGCCAGCCGGGTGCCGCGCAGAAAGGGTTGCAGGCTCAGGCTGTCGAGAACGTGCTTGCGCAGCATGCCGGGGCGGTCGCGGATCGCCGTCAAATTGAACTGGGAGTTGCCGGCCTCCAGCGCATCGATCAGACGCAGCAGTCCCGCGCCATGGCGCGCCTCGAGCGATACCCCCAGTTGGTCCGCTCCCTCGACGAGCAGCGCCAGTTCCTGTTCGGGGGTCATGCGCGCCTCACCGGTCGGCCGCGTCGGTGAGCGTCATCGAGACGCGGCCGGCGGGTTCATCCGCGCCGCTGGCGAGCCGGGCGCCGAAAGCGACCCCGTGGTCACGACCCTCGCAGGTGTCGGCGGCCGGCGGCGACGCGTCCGGGGCCGCATGTTCCCGCCACAGGGCACAGGCGCGGGCGAAGATCGCAGCGGCGCCGGCGGTAGGCAACAGCACCGATGCATCGATGCGGGCGAGGCGGTCGTGCTCGAAACACAGCACGTACTCATCGGCGGCGGCGGCGAGGAAATGCGGCGCCGCATCGTCGATGCCGTAGCAGTCCCTGACGTCGGCAGCCTCGCGGCCGGTGTCGTGAAACACCAGCACCTCGTGCAGGGGGAAGGGAATCGCCTTCAACGAGGTGCCGAAAGGGGCGCGCACGAGGACGTGCCAGTCGTAGGACGGATCGACCGAAACGCCGCCGGCACCGGCGGACCCCGTCGCGGCCTTCTGGGCCGCCGGCACCACGGTGGGCGAGCCGGCGCAGGCAGCGAGCCCCAGGGCGGCCAGCGTGACGGCGCAGACGCCGCGCGCCCTCATGCGCGGCGCCTCGCGAGCCAGGCCGCAAGCCCGGCCGCGTTCAAGGAAACATCGTCGTCGAGCAGGGCGTGAGCCGCGTCCTCGCCACCGGCATAGCCGTGCGCCGACAGCCGCGCGTAGAGGTGATCGAAGAGCCGCGGCCGCATGTGGCCGGCGGCGTCCGCCGCGCCGTGCGCGATGGTGTCGTTCGCGATCGCGACGAAGGCGTCGATGTCGGCGTGCAGATCGAGGCCCAGCTGCTCGATGCGGTCCACCCGGCTGTAGTGGGTGAGATAGGCGCTTCGCGGTTTGAGCGCGAGAATGCGCTCGACCGAGGCGTGCAGCTGGGCGGGATCGAACTGCGTCGGTGTCGTGGTTGGCAGGATGAATTCGCCGGCAGCGGTGTCGAACTCACGATAGCTCACGCCGAACGTGTCGCCCGTGAAGACGACCGCCGCCTCCCGGTCGACGATTGCGACGTGATGCAGGGCATGCCCGGGGGTGTGGAGCCATTCCAGGGTGCGGCGTCCCAATACGATACGGTGCCCGTCGTCGACGCCCACGACCCGGCCGGCGGGTATGCCGATGACGTCTCCGTACCGGGCGGCATAGGTGTGCTCGCCGTACACGGCCTGGGTCGCGGCGACGAGCAGCGTGGGATCCACGATGTGAGCCACGCCGCGCGGGTGCACGAGCACGCGCGCGCGCGGCAGTGCCGCCGCCAGACGGCCGGCGCCCCCCGCGTGATCGAGATGGATGTGAGTGAGCAGGATGTACTCGACCGCGTCGGGTCCGAGGCCCTGCGCCGACAACGCCGACAGCAGATTCGGCACGGAGAAGGACGTGCCGACGTCGACGAAGGCGGCCCGGCCGCCATCGATGATGAGATGACTGGCGTCCATGCGGGGTCGCACGTATTCGGTGTCGACGGCGATGATGCCCTCGCCGACGGCCTCATGAAATGGGGTCATGTCAGGCCGGTACCAGGCGGCGCTCGAGTTCCTCGAGTTCTGCGGCGGCGGCGGCATCCTCGGCGGCGAGGCTCCCCTGCGCGCGCCTCAGTGCCGCGGCCGCCTTCTCTTTCAGGTGCGCACACGACGCGCCATAGTGTGCCCGCCAATCCGCGATCAGCTCCGGCTCCAGCTCCAGCTCGGCGTAGTCTCGTTCATTGAGGATGGAGTCGAGCACCATGGCGCACACGGCGAGTTCCTGCACCCTCACGAAAGACAGCGCGGGCGTGGAAACGCCTTCGGCGAAACAGCGTCGCAGGTAGGCCGGGGGATCGGCGCTCGCGATCTCATCGAGCTGATCGTGGATGTCGCAGGATTTCAAAAGATGCTCGAATGCCGCCATGGTCCCATTATCCTCGCCTTATGAGAACATAGGAATATTGACACCTTCTGCAAGGCGGCGCTGTCCCGCCGCGAGGATATTTTGAGCCGCATTGACGCCACGATCATGACGATGACCCGCAATTATTGGTACGTACTCGCCCTCGCGCCTCTTCTCAGCTCTCTCACCGCCCATGCCGCTCCCCGCGTGGAGCGCGGCAGCCTCATCTTCGACGGCGTTCCTGAGCTCGATACCGCCGGATCCGAGGCGCTCGACGGCTTTCTAAATGCCCGGCAGGCGACACCGCTCGGTTGGTCGCCCAAGGGACAGCTGTTGATCGAGACGCGCTTCGGCGACACCGAGCAGCTTCACCTCGTGGAACAACCGGCGGGCGAACGGCGCCAGCTCACGTTCCGTGGTGAGGCCGTCCTGGATGCGGCGTTTTCGCCTGAACCGATCAGAACCGGTTTCGTGTTCCAGAGCGATCCGGCGGGCGACGGCCATGCGCAGCTTTATTATCAGCGACTCGGCGAGCCCCGCGCGAAGCAGATCACCGATCCTAAGTCCGCGAACGGGGGCGCGTTGTGGTCGAGTTCCGGTCGCGAACTCGCTTTTTTCACCACCGCGCGCGACGGGGCGAGTCACGACATCGACGTCGTCGAACCGGCGGACGGAGCGCTGCCGCATCTGGTGCTCGCCGGCGACACGGCCCGGTGGACACCGCTGGATTGGTCGCCCGACGACCGCAAGTTGCTGGTGCTGAAGACGGTGTCGGCCGGCGAGGGATATTTGTACGTAGTGGATCTCGGCAGCGGACAACGGCGGGAGGTCGACCCCGGCGCGGCGAAAGTCAGCATTGCCGGCGCCAGGTTTTCGCGCGACGGACAGGGCGTTTATCTGATCTCGGATCGGGACGGCGAGTTCGCCGCGCTGCGCTACGTGAATTTGTTCACGACGGAGAAGGCCGTGCTGTCCGCCCACATCCCTTGGGATGTCGAGGAGCTTGCGATCTCGCGGGACGGCCATTATCTCGCCTACGTCAGCAACGAGGCCGGCGCCGGGAGACTGAACCTCATCGACCTTCGTTCCCATCAGGATCTCACGCCGCCCAAGCTGACCGCCGGCGGGACAGTCGATCACTTGCGCTTCGATCCCGAGGGCAAACGACTGGCCTTCGGTTTCGGCTCGGCCGTGATGCCGCGGGACGCGTATGTGCTCGACATCGCCGCCAACCGCGTGGAGGCGTGGACGCACAGCGAGCCGGGTGCGGTCGACCCGGCGAAATTCGTGGCGCCGCGGCTGACTCAATTTCCGACCTTCGACCGGCGCGACGGGCGCAACCGTCAAATCCCGGTCTTCGTGTACGAGCCCGTCGGCAACGCACCGCACGCCGTGCTGATCGTCCTGCACGGCGGTCCCGAATCGCAGTTCCGCCCGGCGTTCGATCCCTGGCTTCAATTCGTGGTGAACGAGTTGGGGTTTGCGGTCGTGGCTCCCAATCTGCGGGGTTCTTCGGGCTACGGCAAGGCCTATCTCGCCTTGGACAACGGCCCGCTGCGCGACGATGTGATCAAGGATTTGGGCGCGCTCGTCGTCTGGATCGGATTGCAAAGCGGATTCGACGCCCGGCATGTGGTTGTCTCAGGCGACTCGTACGGGGGGTACCTTACCCTCATGGCCCTCGTCAATTACGGGGACCGGTTGAGCGGCGGCATCGACGTCGGCGGCATGAGCGACCTCGTCGCCTTTCTGGCCGAGGCTGAGCCGCCGTTCTTGCCTGCGCGTCGCGCGGAGTACGGGGACGAGCGTGATGCGGACCAGAGGGCTTTTCTGCGGCGCATGTCGCCGTTGTCCGGCGCCGACCGCATCGCGAAACCGCTGCTCGTGGTCCACGGCAGACGGGACACGGCGGTGTCCATCAGCCAGTCGGAACAGATCGTGAACCGCCTGCGCGGCCGCGGCGCCGCGGTCGGCTTTCTCCAGTCGAAGGACGAAGGGTCGCCCTTCGATCGGCGGGAGGAACGGGACGCCTATTACCGCGCGCTCGCGCAGTTCCTGAAGTCGCTGAGGTGAAAGCCTGCCGGGGTGGTCCTCGGGACCCGCTCTACTTCGCGCCGATTTTTGCGGTGGCCAGCGGTGACGGCTGGCTCGCGAAATAGGCGGCGACGATCTTCACGTCCTCGTCGGTTTTCAAGAGCTGCGCCATGCCGTCCATCACGACGTTCTTGCGGCGTCCGTTGCGGTAGGTGGTCAGCGCCTGTTCGAGGTAGGACACATGTTGTCCCGCGAGCACCGGCGGCTTGGGGCTCAACGGCGCATCGACGCCGAGGCCGTTCTCGCCATGACAGGCGGCGCAGGGCGCCACCTGGGCAGGCACGGCGCCCTCGTTCTTCGCACTCGGCTTCACCGATTCGACGCCCTGAAGATAGGCGGCGATGTCCTCTATGTCCTGGTCGGACAACGAGGAGGCCTGCGCGTGCATCGTGGGATGCGGCCGCTCGCCGGACTTGTATTCCTGGAGCGCGGAAATGATGTAGGCCGCATGCTGGTGCCGCAGCTTCGGCACGCCGTAGTCGGGATAGGCGTTCTTGTAATCGTCTATCCCGTGACAGCCGACGCACGTGTAGAACTTCTTCGCCCCGTCAGCGGGACTGCCCACGGCCTGTGCGGAGGAGGAACAGAGCGCACCGAGCGCCGTCATGCCTGCGAGCAGTGCCAGGCCATTCAATCGAGAAAGCATCTACTTCTCCGAGCCGCGGGTTCAAACAGGGCACCGATGTTAAAGAGTGGGCGGGCAAATTGCCACTCGCATCGTACCAGGGCCCCCTTCACGGGCCCCGGCCCTCGAAAATCCTCAACCATCGGCCGCAGCGCCGGCTTTCGTCAGATTCTTGCTGTAGACGATGTTCATCACATTGTTGCGCCAGCCGCCGATGTGCCGGCCGACGAGATGCTTCGAAACGTAGAAATACAGCGGAATCAGCGGCTGATCGATGAGCATCAACGATTCTGCGCTTTGCAGCAGCGCCTCGCGCCGGCCGGCGTCGCCCTCGTCGGCGGCGCGGTCCAGCAGATCGTCATAGGCGCCGTTGGCATAGTGCGGAAGATTGATGCCGAAGCCGCCCTTCAACACCTGCAGGAAGCCGTACGCGTCGTTGTAGTCGCCCAGCCAGCTTCCGCGGAACACGGAGACGTCGCCGCGATCGATGTCCTGCAGCAACACCTTGAACTCCTCGGCGCGCAGCGTGGTCTCGACACCCAACGCTTCCTTCCACATGGCCGCCACGGCGACGGCGATGCGGTTGTGCGGTTCGCCGCTGTTGTAGCAAAGGTCGAGGACCGGCGGTGCGTGTGCCATTCCGGCGGTGCGCAGCAGCTGCCGCGCCTGCTCGATCCGCCGCGCCATGGGCCAGCCGGCGTAGTCGGGCACAGGCGGCGCGTAACCGAAGGTTTGCGGAGGCACCAGGGTGTAAGCGGGCGCCTCACCGCCGCCGGTCACGGATTCCACGAGCCGTTCGCGGTCCAGGACCAGCGACAGCGCCTGGCGCAATTCGCGGCAATTTCCGGCGGGCGGCCGGCGCAGATTGAAGCCGAGAAAGTAGACGGCGAGCTGCGGTGCCACCTGGAGCGAGCCGCCCAGGTGTTCGCGGATCCACGCGGTCTGGGCGGCTGGAATGGTCGACGTCACGTCGACCTGGCCGGTACGAAACGCGCGCAGCTCCGTGGCGCCGTCGGGAAACGAGTAGTACTCGACGGCATCCAGGGTCGTGGCAGCGTCATTCCAATACCGGCGGTTGCGCGCGGCGACCAGATGCGAGCCGAAATCCCAGCGCGTGAGTACGAATGCTCCGTTCGAGATCATGACGCCCGGTTTGGACCAGCCGCGGCCATGCGCGGCCAGCGAGCCACGGTGCAGCGGAAACGTCGCCGGGTGGGCCATCACGCTCAGGAAGTAGGGGGTGGGACGGGCAAGTTCCACCACCAGGAGCCGCGCTCCCTCGGCATGCACCCCAAGGTCGGAGGGCGAGTCCGTTCCGGCGATACGATCGGCGGCGCCGCGCACCACACCCAAGATGTCCGCGTATTGCGCCCCGGTGTGGGGATCCAGGAGCCGACGCCAGGCAGCGACGAAATCTTCCGCGACGACGGCGTCGCCGTTCGACCACCGCGCATCGGCGCGCAGCGTGAAGCGATACGTCCTGCCGTCCGGGGAGATCTCCCAACGCTCGGCCGCGGCCGGGACGGGTGCGCCGCTCGCGTCGATCGACGCCAGCCCCTCGTATAAATCCCGCAGCAGAGTCAAGGCGGATTCGGAGCGGGCGCGATGCAGATCGAGACTTTCAGGTTCCGGACCGTTGCCGCGACGCAAAATCCTCTTCGGAGCGGCGGCGACGGCCGGTATCCGCCGCCACCGTGTGACGCCGACGAGCAGCGCCACGGCGGCTGGCGCGGCCAGCAGGACGGCGAGAAAACTCCGCCTCGAGGGCGCCCTTAGGAGCGTACCACCGCGTTTCACGCAGCGTGATCGCGCTTTTTCAGATGCACCAGCAGCAAGGACACGGCCGCCGGCGTGATGCCGGGAATGCGCGCCGCCTGGCCGAGGGTCTGCGGACGCACGTCGCCGAGGCGCTGGCGTACTTCGTTCGACAGACCGCCCACCGCCGCATAATCGATGTCCGGCGGCAGACGCAGATCTTCATGACGATGGCGGCGGTCGATCTCCTCGGTCTGCCGCTTCAGATAGCCGGAGTACTTGGCCTGCACCTCGACCTGCAGCGACACCTGTTCCCGGAGTCTCGGGTCGCCCGCCCAGTCGTCGGGCGCGCCGCGCGCCGCGACCCGCTCGAGATCGCGATGGACGATTCCCGGACGGCGCAGCAGTTCGATCGCGTGAGTCTCGCGCGCAAGGGGCTGGCCAAGCTTGGCGAGCAGCTCTGCGTCGACCTGCGACGGATGCACCACGGCGGCGGTGAGACGTGCAGTCTCGCGGCCGACGGCCTCACGTTTGGCCTCGAAAAACGCCCAGCGTTCGTCGTCGACCAGGCCGAGGATCCGGCCCGGCGCGGTGAGCCGCAGGTCGGCGTTGTCCTCGCGCAGGGAGAGGCGGTATTCGGCGCGGCTGGTGAACATGCGGTACGGCTCGGGAGCGCCGCGCGTGATGAGATCGTCGACGAGAACGCCGATGTAGGCCTCGCTGCGCTTCGGACACCAGGGTTCGCGCCCTTCCACCAGCAGGGCGGCGTTCGCGCCGGCGAGCAGCCCTTGGGCCGCCGCCTCCTCGTAGCCGGTCGTGCCGTTGATCTGGCCCGCGAAGAACAACCCGGCGATCGACTTGGTTTCGAGACTGCCCTGAAGATCGCGAGGATCGAAGAAATCATATTCGATGGCGTAGCCCGGTCTCGTGATGTGGGCCCGCTCGAAGCCGCGGATCGAGTGCACGAACTCCTGCTGCACGTCGAACGGCAGGCTGGTCGAAATGCCGTTCGGATAGACCTCGTGCGTCTCCAGACCCTCGGGTTCGATGAAGATCTGGTGCGACGACCGGTCGGCGAAGCGCATCACCTTGTCCTCGACGGAAGGGCAGTAGCGCGGGCCGACCCCCTCGATCAGGCCGGTGAACATCGGCGAACGCCCGGCGGCCGCACGGATGATGTCGTGAGTGCGCTCATTGGTGGCGGTGATGTGGCAGGGGACCTGGCGCGGATGAGAACTGCGGTGGCCGAGATAGGAGAATACCGGCCGCGGCTCATCGCTGTGCTGTTCGAGCAGGCCCGAATAATCGATGCTGCGGCCGTCGATACGCGGTGGCGTGCCGGTCTTCAGACGCCCCACCCGCAGGTTGAGTTCGCGCAGCCGCTCGGCCAGTCGAAGCGACGGTGGATCCCCGGCCCGGCCGCCGGCGTGATTCGTGAGGCCGATGTGAATCCGTCCCCCCAGGAAGGTTCCGACCGTCAGCACCACGGCGGACGCACAAAACTCGATGCCGCTCTGGGTGAGGACGCCCGCGACGCGCCCGCCCGCGACGATCAGGTCGGCCGCCTCCTGTTGGAACACTTGAAGACCCGGCTGCGTCTCGATGACCTTCCGGATCGTGCGCTTGTACAGCTGCCGGTCGGCCTGGGCACGCGTGGCCCGCACGGCGGGACCCTTGCTGGCATTCAGGGTCCGGAACTGAATGCCGGCTGCATCGGCGGCCCGCGCCATGACCCCGCCCAGCGCGTCGATCTCCTTCACGAGATGGCCCTTGCCGATGCCGCCGATCGCCGGATTGCAGCTCATCTGCCCGAGGGTCTCGAGGTTGTGCGTGAGCAGCAGCGTCCGCCGGCCCATACGCGCGGCCGCGAGCGCCGCCTCGGTGCCGGCATGGCCGCCGCCGATCACAATGACGTCGAATCGCTCACTGAAACGCATGACACTGAATCCAGACGGATTTCCGATAGGGGGGCGCTACCTTAAACGTCCGGCGGCCAAAGCACCAGGCAAGCATCTGCGGCCGGCCCCGCCGGAACCTTCGGCGCCGCCCCGCCGCCAGACCCTTGAACCCACGCGGAGCCTCGGGTCGGATCCATCGGGCGCACAGGGCTTCGCGCTTATACGTCAGGTGAGACAACCACCGTCCGGTGCGGCTGCAGGATCACGTGCTGACAGAGACGGGAATGCCGGCGAACTGGTTGCGCCACTGCTTCGGACCCGACTCGTGTACCGACTCGCCGGTCGAACTCACCGCCACCGTGACCGGCATGTCGCACACGTCGAACTCATAAACCGCCTCCATCCCGAGTTCGGGGAAGGCGACCACGCGGCTGGCGCGAATCGCATTCGACACGAGGAACGCGGCCCCGCCGACGGCGATCAGATAGGCGGAGCGATGCCGGGCGATGGAGGCGACCGTCTCGGGTCCGCGCTCGGCCTTGCCGACCATCGCGAGCAGTCCCGCCTTGCCCAGCATGGTGTCGGTGAAGCGATCCATGCGGTTGGCGGTGGTGGGGCCCGCGGGACCGACGACCTCGGTACCCACGGGATCGACGGGTCCCACGTAATAAATGACCCGGCCGTGGAAATCCAGACCGTCGGGCAAGGGCTTGCCGGCTTCCAGCAGGGCGCAGATCCGCTTGTGGGCGGCGTCACGGCCGGTGAGCAATTTGCCGGAGAGCAACAGCCGCTCGCCGGGCTTCCAGCTTTCGATGTCGGCGCGCTCGAGCCCGTCCAGCGACACGCGCCGCGCCGACGGCGAGGGAGTCCACTGAACCTTGGGCCAGAGCGCGAGATCCGGCGGCGTGAGGAGTGCCGGACCTGACCCGTCCAGGCTGAAATGCACATGGCGTGTCGCCGCGCAGTTCGGAATGACGGCAACCGGCAACGACGCGGCATGCGTCGGGTAGTCGAGTACCTTGACGTCGAGCACGGTGGTCAGACCGCCCAGACCCTGCGCGCCCATCCCTCCGGCATTGACGCGCTGATAGATTTCGAGGCGCAGCTCCTCGAGCTTGGAGCGTGGGCCGCGGGCAATCAGGTCGGCGATGTCGATCGGTTCCATCAGAGACTTTTTCGCGAGCAGCATCGCTTTTTCGGCGCTTCCACCGATGCCGACGCCGAGCATGCCAGGCGGACACCATCCGGCGCCCATTTCGGGGACCCGCTCCAAAACCCAGTCGGCCACGGAGTCCGAGGGATTCAGCATGGCAAACATCGACTTGTTTTCGGAGCCGCCGCCCTTGGCGGCAACGGTGATCTCCACCTTGTCGCCGGGTCCCATTTCCGTGTGAATGACGGCAGGCGTGTTGTCCTTGGTGTTGCCGCGGCTGAAGGCCGGGTCGGCGACGATCGATGCCCGCAGCTTGTTGTCCGGATCGAGGTACGCGCGACGCACGCCCTCATTGATCATCGATTCCAGGTCGCGCCGGGCATCCCAGGTGACGCCCATGCCGACCTTGACGAACACCACGACGATACCGGTGTCCTGGCAGATCGGGCGATGACCTTCGGCGCACATTCGTGAATTGGTGAGAATCTGCGCGATGGCATCGCGCGCCGCCGGACTCTTCTCGACGGCATAGGCCCGTCCCATGGCCTGGATGAAATCCGGCGTGTGATAGTAGGAAATGAATTGCAGGGCATCGGCGACACTCGCAATCACATCGGCTTCGCGAATCACGGACATGATCGTTTCCCGTCTAAAGACGAACTGGGCCGCAAATCTATCAACTCACGGGCTCCCTGGGGTGACGAATCGCTACACTATCCTCCGAAAAATCGGAGAATTGCATGCGGTCGGTCTGGATGGCGATAACCTGCGGCGCCTGGTTGGTGTGCGGCCGCGTGAGTGCCGCCGCCCTGCCCCCCCTGCCGCTGCACGAATGCCGGCTCGAGCATCCCCTCAAGATCAGCTCCGTCGCGGCGCGCTGCGGCGTGCTCTCGGTCCCCGAAAACCCGGCCGCGCCGGCGGGCGCCCACATCGACCTGCACGTGGCCGTGGTGCCGGCGCTCAACCGCCGCGCCGTCGCGCCGCCACTGTTCATCCTGGCCGGGGGTCCCGGGCAGGCGGCCTCCGACCTGTACGCGAGCACTGCTTCCGCCTTCGCGCGCATCAACCGCAATCATGACATCGTCCTGTTGGATCAGCGCGGCACGGGGCGTTCGGCGCCGCTCACGTGCCGGTATCCGGACGATTGGCTCGAGACGGCCGACGAACTGCCCCGCGTCCGGCAGGCGACGCTCGACTGTCTCGGCAAGTTGGGAGACCGCGTGCGTTACTACACGACGAGTGTGGCGGTGGGCGATCTCGACCAGGTGCGGCGGGCGCTCAACTTCGAGCGGATCGACTTGTACGGGTCCTCGTACGGCACACGCGTCGCGCAGCTCTATATGCGGCGCCATCCCGACGCCATCCACGCCGTGATTCTCGACGGCGTAACCTATCCCGAGCAGGCCATCGGACCTGATACACCCGGCGACGGCGAACGCGCCCTCGACCTGATCGTGGCGCGCTGCAAGGCGGCGGCGGATTGCAGCGGTGCATATCCGGCTCTGCAGCAGGACCTCGACGCATTGCGCCGCCGCTTCGGTCCGGCTCGGCAGACACTCACCCTCGACGACCCCGACGGCGGACTGCCGCTGGTGCTCGAGTTCGATCGCGGACTTCTCAACGGAGCGCTGCGCTTTCTGTCGTACAACGCGGCGGAGGCGTCGTTGCTGCCGACCCTCATCCATCAGGGCGCCGCCGGGAATCTCGGCCCGCTGGCGGCGCAGACCATCATGATGGGGCGGCAGATCGGCGACCAGCTGGCGAGCGGCATGCAGAACACGGTCATCTGCAGCGAGGATGTGCCCCGGTTCTCCGGCGCGCACATCGACCGGCAACGCCTGGCGCTCACCTACCAGGGCACCGACCAGCTGGACGCCCTCGAGCAGATCTGCGCCCTGTGGCCCCGCGGTCCGGTGGACGCGGACCTGCACGACGCGCTCGCCAGTGACATACCGACCTTGCTGCTGTCGGGTGAGGCCGATCCGGTGACGCCGCCCGAGGATGCCGAGCGGGCGGCGCGCGGCCTCACGCATCATCGCAGCCTGGTACTGCCGGGCGAGGGTCATGGCCAGGCGGCCACCGGCTGCATGCCGCGCCTGATGGCCGACTTTCTCGACGATCCGGTACCCAGCGCGCTGGATGCGACCTGCCTCGAGCGGCATCGGCCGGCGCCGTTCTTCGTCGCTCTGACGGGGCCGTCGCCGTGATCGAGGCTCGCGGACTGTGCAAGCGGTTCGGGTCCATCGAGGCGGTGACCGATGCCTCCTTCGGTGCGAAAGATGGCCAGATCACCGGCCTCCTGGGACCGAACGGGGCCGGCAAGTCGACCTGCCTGCGCATGCTGTACGGCGTCGTCACGCCGGACGCCGGCAGCGCCTGCATCGACGGCATCGACATGCGCGGCGAGACGTCGGCCGCCCGTGCCCATCTCGGTGTGCTGCCTCACGCCGCGGGGCTATACAACAATCTCACGGCCCGCGAGAACATCGGCTACTTCGGCGCCCTGCAGGGGATGGGCCGTGCCGCGCTGGGCGGCCGCACTCGCGCGCTGTCGCGGGCGCTCGGCATGGACGATTTTCTGGACCGTCGCGTCAAGGGGTTTTCGCAGGGCCAGC
>Ga0182030_10010913_pt1 | contig 18370 bp, 16 predicted proteins | sample 812S3MmetaG_FD_121299 | JGI IMG/M metagenome (GOLD analysis project Ga0182030, IMG submission 121299) | Permafrost microbial communities from Stordalen Mire, Sweden - 812S3M metaG (Illumina Assembly) | ecosystem: Environmental > Terrestrial > Soil > Wetlands > Permafrost | place: Sweden...
ATTTGCTGGCGGGCGATGGGCACGAGCCGTCGTCCATGCCGTTTGTCGCGAGTCCGCTTGGCCGCGCGCGGATGACGATGGAATTGATGCGCGATGCGATGAAGCTGCCACCGGCCGACTACAGCGTGGATAGCCGGCTGCGCGAGATCGGGTACGGGCAATGGGAAGGCCTCACGCTCGGCGAGATGAAACTGAACGATGCAACGACATTCGCGCGCCGCGACGTCGACAAATGGGGCGTCGCCGCGCCGTCGGGCGAGAGCTATGCCAGTGTCACGTTGCGGGTGAGCGATTGGCTCGATTCCCTTGTCGCCGACACGGTGGTCGTCGCTCACGGCGGAACCATGCGGGCGCTGATGGTGGCGCTGGACTTGGCGCCGCCGCTTGAGGCGGTCGACAGGCCGATCGGGCAGGGCGTGGTTTACGTGTTCAGCGACGGCGGGCTGAGGAAATATAGTTGAGGTCGGGCCGCAGCACCCACCTCCATCAGCCGTCATGCCTGGCCTTGTGCCGGACAAGCCCGGCCATGACGAATTGAGAAGTTTGACCGGCCGAACCCCGCGCGTTACCACACTGCACAATCCGGCGATCCCGAGCCTTCATCATGTCGTTCAACACCTTCGGCCATCTGTTTCGGGTCACGACCTTCGGCGAGAGCCACGGGATCGCGATCGGCTGCGTGGTCGATGGCTGCCCGCCGCAGATCGCGCTGACCGCTGAGGACATCCAGCGCGATCTCGATCGCCGCCGTCCCGGGCAGTCGCGCTTCACCACCCAGCGCCAGGAAGCCGATGCGGTGAAGATTCTGTCCGGCGTGATGGCGCATCCGGAGACCGGCGTTCAGGTGACGACCGGAACCCCGATCGCGCTGTTGATCGAGAACACCGATCAGCGCTCCAAGGACTATTCCGACATCAAGGACAAGTTTCGCCCCGGCCACGCCGATTTCACCTATGAAGCCAAATACGGCCTGCGCGATTATCGCGGCGGCGGGCGCTCCTCCGCGCGCGAAACCGCGACCCGGGTCGCGGCCGGGGCGATCGCGCGCAAGATCCTGCCCGAGGTGAGCGTGCGCGGCGCGCTGGTGCAGATGGGGCCGCACCGGATCGATCGCGAAAAATGGGACTGGGACGAGATCGCGCGCAACCCGTTCTTCTGTCCGGACAAGGACAAGGCGGCGTTCTTCGAGGGCTACCTCGACGACATCCGGAAAAACGGATCGTCGATCGGCGCGGTGATCGAAATCGTCGCGGAAGGCGTGCCGGCCGGCCTCGGCGCGCCGATCTATGCCAAGCTCGATGCCGAGCTCGCCGCCGCGCTGATGAGCATCAACGCGGTGAAGGGCGTCGAGATCGGCGCCGGTTTTGGTGCCGCCGAATTATCCGGCGAGGAAAACGCCGATGAAATGCGGATGGGCAATCAGGGCGCAAGTTTCCTGTCCAACCATGCCGGCGGCATTCTCGGCGGCATCTCCACCGGACAGCCGGTGGTGGCGCGCTTCGCGGTCAAGCCGACCTCCTCGATCCTGGCGCCGCGCCGCACCGTGGATCGCAACGGCGCCGATACCGAAATCATGACCAGGGGCCGCCACGACCCCTGCGTCGGCATCCGCGCCGTGCCGGTCGGCGAAGCGATGGTGGCCTGCGTGCTGGCGGATCATTTCCTGCGCCATCGTGGGCAGGTCGGCGGGTAAGAGCGCGGATCACGAACCTCGCGCTCATCCCCTCACTGATCCGTCGCCGGCTTCTGGCTGTCCTCTTCTTCCAGGCATCCGATAATGTAGGCGGTCCGGTCCCGGGGGAGGATTTTCGCCTCTTCGGCCTTGTGGCGGCATTCGAGTTGTTCGATCTGTTTGGTGCGGCGCTTTTCATTCACCAGCGGGGTTCGCCGGATCCTCCGCACCGTCATCGGCGAGCCATCGGATTCGAACAGCAGTTCGTAGGTCTTGCCGTTTCGATCCGAGGCGGAACAGGCGATGCTGGAAATCCCCGTCGTCGTCAGGTTTCCAAGCTGCCTGCATGTCCCGGTCGATAACTCGACGACCGGCACCGGCAGGCCATCGACCTTCGGCCTGTCCTTGGAGTTCAGCAGCATCCGGTCGATTTGCAGGTCGTACACATCCTTTTCCCTGCGGCCATTGTCGCCGGAGAACGTGACGATGTGACTGCCGTCATTTGCATCGTCGAGAGCGATCACAAAATTTGCCCGGCCCTGTTCGTTCTGGAAGAAGGCAACGGCCCGACACGCAAAATCGCGTCCCGCGATTTTTAGTTTGCTGCACTTGCCCGATGGCAACGCCAGGACATCGGTGTCCGGGTCTTGTTGCCTATCCTCATTCGCGACAGGAATGAGAAGCGGTGAATCCGGGACATGGCGCAAAAGCCGGTTGCCATAAGACGGCTCGGCGCCTGATGGAGTTGCAAGGAAAATAATGGCAACGGCGAAGGCTTGCCGGCAGAAGTGCATCACGAGGCTCGATTGACAGAATGAGTTCGACCTGGATCGCAGGTTATCTGAAATGTCTGCCGTTTTGCTAGGCCCGGCACGCGCCGTCCAAATAAACCTTCTGCGCCGCAACCCGGCGTTTTCACCTGTCGTCTCCGGCAGAGAATCCGGCATTTTCTCGCGTCCATGGCTTCGCTTCGCCGGACTTTGCCCTGATGACGCCGAAACGCAAAGCATTGGTGCCGCCTTGACGGGCCTGGAACTTGGACTGCAAATGCAGCGATGATGAACCCGTCCGAACTGCAGAAGATCGCCGACTGGCTGATCGATGGCGCCAGATCCGCGGTCAACCCGAGCCATATGATGGCGGAAGTCTGCGAACGCCTGGTGCAGGCAGGCCTGCCGCTCTGGCGTGTCGGCGTTTTCGTACAGACGCTGCATCCGGGTATTTTCGGCGTCAGTTTCATCTGGCGGCCGGGCGCCGAGGTCGTCGTCGGCAGTGCTGATTCCGATCCTCGCAATTCGCCGGAATTCAAAAACAGCCCGCTCGCCATCCTGTACAACGAGGGCCGGGAGGTCAGATATCGCCTCGACGATCCCGAGAGCCAGCGCTTTCCGTTCTTTGAAGACATGCGGGCCGAAGGCGTCACCGATTATGTTGCGCTGCCGCTTCGGTTTACCAGCGGCTCGATTCATGGCGCGAGCTGGACCACCAAGCAGCCGGGTGGTTTTAGCGGCGACGAACTGGCCGCGCTGAAAATGCTGGTGCCGCCGCTGACGCGCGTGATCGAGATCGTCAACCTCAGTCGCACCGCTTCGAACCTGCTCGACACCTATGTCGGCAACCGCGCCGGCGAGCGGATTCTCGCCGGCCAGATTCGCCGCGGCCACGCCGATACCATGCACGCCGCGATCTGGCTGTCGGATCTGCGCGGCTTTACGGCGCTCTCGGACCGGCTGCCGGCCGAGACCGTCGTCGATATTCTCAACCAGTATTTCGACTGCCAGGTGCATGCGATCAAGACCCATGGCGGGGAAGTCCTGAAGTTCATGGGTGACGGGCTGCTGGCGGTTTTTCCGATCGCGGAAACGATACATGACGCCGAGGAGGTTTGCGGCCATGTGCTGGAGGCCGCGCGGGAATCCCGTAACAGTGTCGATGCGATGCATTACCCGATCGGGGAAACCATCGAGCGCTTCCGCTTCGGGGTGGCGCTGCATGTCGGAAAGATTCTGTTCGGCAATATCGGCGGCGGCAACCGGCTCGATTTCACCTGCATCGGTCCCGCCGTCAACCTGGCGGCGCGGCTGGAAAAAATCGCCGGACGCCTGCATCGCACCATCGTGGCTTCCGCCGGATTCGCCAGGATCTGCCAAAGCGAATGGACGGATCTGGGCGAGTTTCCGATCGCAGGCTTTTCAAAGGCCGAGCGCGTCTACGGCCTGCAGGACGAAACGCCTGGGGGTTGAGCCCGAAAGCGGCCCGCTCGATTCTCCGCCCGTTATTCCTCCGGCTCGGTGGTGAACAGCAGCGGGTAGCCCTTGGCGCGGCCGGCGTCGGTGGCGCGCGTCGCCTTGGTCTCGGCGACGTCCTTCGTGAAGACGGCGACCACGCAGACGCCGCGCTGGTGCGCGGTGATCATGACCTTGTGCGCCTGGTCCTCGGTCATGCGGAATTCCGCCTTCAGGACCGAGACGACAAATTCGCGGGGCGTGAAGTCGTCATTGACGAGGATGACCTTGTGCAAGCGCGGCCGTTCGGTCTTGGTCCGAACCTTGGTTTTCGGCCTGGTGACGGTGTCGATCATTCCGGCGGTGCCTCCTGACGCTTCCGCGCCCAGCCAGAATACCGTGTCCCGGCCCGCCGTGGAACCGGCTGTTTTGCGATGGCTTCATTGCAGCGGCGCCACCGAAGCGGCGCGGGCGAAGTGGAGGCCCTGGTGAAATTAAGGCAGCCGTCCGGCTAACCTGAATGTGAACGCCAACCCGTGTTCTTGCTTTTCGCAACGCGGTTTGCGTGTCACCATCGCGCCGGACGCAGGAGGTCGCTATGCGCTGGTATGTCTCGATCGGGGCGGTGCTTGTCGCCGGAGCGATAGCCGGAGGCGACGTCGCCAGCATGGCCGCGCCCAATCCGGGAAATCAGCTGGCGGACAGCAAGGACAAGCCGCCTTCGGTCGATGTCGAACTGATCCTTGCCGTCGATGTCTCCTACTCGATGGACATGGACGAGCTCGCGGTTCAGCGCGAGGGTTACGCGCAGGCCATCGTCTCCAAGGAATTTCTGCAGGCGCTGAAGGCTGGCCCGACCGGCAAGATCGCGGTGACATATTTCGAATGGGCGGCATCGAACGACCAGAAGATCATCATCCCCTGGCGGGTGATCGACGGTCCGGAAACGGCGGATGCGGTCGCCGAGGAAATCCTGAAGACCCCGATCCGCCGGGCCTCGCGCACCTCGATCTCCGGCGCGATCAATTTCGCCATGCCGCTGTTCGAGGAGAACCCCTATCGCGGGCTGCGACGCGTCATCGATATTTCCGGCGACGGTCCCAACAATAACGGCTTGCCGGTCACCGGCGCGCGCGATGCCGCGCTGGAAAAGGGCATCACCATCAACGGCCTGCCGATCATGGTGAAGGAGCCGTCCTATTCGACCATGGATATCGAGAACCTCGATTTCTACTACGAGGACTGCGTCATCGGCGGCCCGGGTTCCTTCGTCGTGTCGATCAAGGACCGCGACAGGTTCAAGGAGGCGATCCGCACCAAGCTGCTGCTCGAGGTCGCGGGCCGCACGCCCGAGCGGCCGGTGGTGCCGGCGGCCGAGAAGGAGCCGCGCGTCTCCTGCCTGATCGGCGAGAAAATCTGGCAGGATCGCTGGGGGCGATAGTGCGCATGCAAGCGTCATCCCCGCGGGAGCGCAATCGCGCCCATCGCGGGAGTTGCGAGCCATGTTTGGCGAGCCTCGAAGGATTAAGAGATCAGCGGATGTGGCCCATCCTTCGAGGCGCGCAGGCGCGCACCTCAGGATGACGTAGTTGATTGCTGCCAACGTACTACCGGCTGAACCGCGCCACCAGCTCGACATGCGGGGTGTGGCGGAACTGGTCGACCGGGGTCACGCCCTCGATTTTGTAGCCGCCATCGATCAGGATTTTCGCGTCGCGCGCGAACGTCGCGGCGTTGCATGACACCGCGACCACCACCGGAATTTTGCTCAGCGCAAGCTGCCGGACCTGCGCCTGTGCGCCTTGCCGCGGCGGGTCGAACACCACGGCATCGTAGTCGCGCAGCTCCTGCGGCATCAGCGGACGCCGGAACAGATCGCGCGCCTCGGCCTTGACCGGCTTCAGCCCGGACGTCGAAGTCGCCGCCTTCTGCAACGCCGTGACCGCGCCCGCATCGCTGTCGAACGCCGAAATCCGCGACGTCGCCGCCAGCCGCAGCGCGAACGGCCCGACCCCGCAAAACAGATCGGCGATGTGTTTGGCGCGCCGGCCATGGGTGGCCACCAGCGCCGCCAGCGCTTCCTCGCCGGCCGCCGTCGCCTGCAGGAACGAAGCCGGCGGCAGCGTGACCTCTGCGGTGCCGATCGAGATCGTCGGTGGCGTCCGCATCAGCACCAGTTCGCCATGGCGCGTCAGCCGCGCCAAGCGGTGTTTTTCGGCAACCTCGGACAGGGTTGCGATCATCGACGACGGCACCGGTCCCGAGCCGCGCACGTCGACATCGAGGCCGCCGCTCGAGGCGGTGACCTGGATATCCAGCGGCTTACCGGTGGGCTTCAGCGGCTCGGCGATCGCCCATGCCGCGTCAAGCGCGCCGCTCAAGCCGGGATCGAGGATCGGGCAACGATCGACAGGAACAATGTCGTGCGAGTTCGCCGCTGAAAATCCCACCTTGAGCACGTCATGGGTACCCATCCGGGCGTGAAGCGTAATCCGCCGCCGGCCGAGCCCATGGGCGTCGATCAGCGGGTGCACGTCGCAAGAAATCTTCGCCTGCGCCAGTGTCTCGACCACGAGCCCGCGTTTCCAGGCCTGATAATGCCCGCTTTCCCAATGCTGGATCGCGCAACCGCCGCAGGTTCCGAAATGCTGGCAGAACGGCACGATCCGTTCCGGGCTGGCGCGCTCGACCTGAAGCAGGCGCCTTCGGTCGGGATGATGACCCGGCACCGGGGCCACCTCGACGGTCTCTCCGCCAAGCGTGTATGGCACAAAGATCGATTGTCCATCGGCGAAGGCGCAGCCGTCGCCGCGGTGACCGACATGGTCGATGACGAGACGTTCAACCACGGCGGGCGCCGATGAAGAATTCGATATTGCCGTCGCCGCCGGTGATCGACGATGGAAACACGTCGATATCGGTGCATCCGAGCGAAGCCACGAAGGCGGCGATGTCGTCACAGATTTCCTGGTGCACCATCGCATTACGGATGATGCCGCGCTTGGAATGCTTTCGCGGCGCCTCGAATTGCGGCTTGATCAGCGCCAGCAGATGCATCGGCGCCGCCGCCAGCGATAGCGCGACCGGCAGCACGGCCTTTAGCGAGATGAAACTGACGTCGACCACGACGACGTCCGGCCGCGTCGGCAGGCGCTTGCCTTCGAAGCCGCGGATATCGGTCTCTTCCATCGAAACCACCCTGGAATGGCCGCGTAGCGATGGATGCAGCTGGTCGCGCCCGACATCGATGGAAAACACCAGGCTGGCGCCGTTGGCGAGCAATACCTCGGTGAAGCCGCCGGTCGACGCGCCGACGTCGAGGCAGACGCGATCCTCGATCTCGAGCGGATAGCGCTCCAGCGCGCCCGCCAGCTTGACGCCGCCCCGCGAGACGTAGGGGTGCGCGGGCTGGGCGCGCAGCTCGGCATCGACCGGAATTGCCTCGGATGCTTTCAGGACCTGCCTGTCATTGGCCATCACCAGGCCGGCCTCGATCGCGGCCTGGGCGCGCGCCCGGCTTTCGAACAGCCCGCGCTCGACCAGCAACAGGTCCGCGCGCTTGCGGAGAGGGGGCACGCTCGGCTGGTTTTTGCTCAAGTTCAACTCGATGCCCGCGCAGGCGCCTGGGCAAGTCGCCCGGCGGCCATGCGCACGCAGGTTTCGAACGCGGTCAGGTCCTGCCAGATGTCCGCCGGCGCCCGCCGCGGCGTCACCAGCGCGCAGCCGTGCAGATCGAGGGCATGGATCATCATCAGATTGTCGCTCAAGCCGAAATCCTCGACGGTCAATCCCGACGCATCGACCAGGCGTCCATCGCGCGAATTCACCTCGGTGAATTCACGCACGCGATCAGCATAGCACGAGGGATCGTTGGAGTAGCCGAGACAGAGCTTGCCGCGACCCGCGATGTAGCCGAGCTCGTAGACGGTGCCGGCATCGGCGCCCGGTCCGCGAAACGGCGTGAGATTCGCGATAATCGCATCGGCCTCGATCATCATGGCTTCGTTGCCGCGAAATATCTGTAGCGAGGCGTCCCGGGCGGCGCGGTCGACGGCATTGTCCAGCGGATAGAGACCGGTCAGTCCGTGGCGCGCGCACAGATCCTTCTTGCGCCGCCCGATATCGACGGCGTCGTGCAGGAAGACGTCGGGACCGGCCAGGTAGATTTTTGTCATTCCGGGATGCGCCTTTTAGCGCAGACCCGGAATCCATACGCCCGGTGGTGGTTATGGATTCCGGGTTCGCTCGTTTCACTCGCGCCCCGGAATGACAAAAGGCGCGGCCTCAGGCCAGCTTCACCGTCTCGGCCTTGAAGTCCTTGCCGAGCGTTTCGAACACCTTGGCGACGATGCCCTTGGCGTCGAGGCCGGCGCGGGCGTACATCGCGTTCGGCGAGTCGTGATCGAGGAACACGTCGGGCAGCACCATCGAGCGCATCCGCAAGCCGCCGTCCAGCATGCCGTGCTCCGCCAGCGTCTGCATCACATGGGAGCCGAAGCCGCCGATCGAGCCTTCCTCGATGGTGAGCAGGACTTCGTGCTCGCGCGCGAGTTTCAGCACCAGGTCGAGGTCGAGCGGCTTCATGAAGCGCGCATCGGCGATGGTGGTGGACAGTCCGTGCGCGGCGAGTTCGTCCGCGGCCTTCTCGCATTCGGCCAAACGGGTGCCGAACGACAGCAACGCGATCTTGGTGCCTTCGCGAACGATGCGGCCTTTTCCGATCTCCAGCGCGACGCCGGCTTCGGGCATCTCGACGCCGCGGCCTTCGCCGCGCGGATAGCGAACCGCGCTGGGGCGGTCGTTGATCGCGACCTGGGTCGCGACCATGTGCACCAGTTCGGCCTCGTCGGAAGCCGCCATGATGACGAAATTGGGCAGGCAGCCCAGATAGGCATTGTCGAACGAGCCGGCATGGGTCGCGCCATCGGCGCCGACCAGGCCGGCGCGATCGATCGCAAAGCGCACCGGCAGGCTCTGGATCGCCACGTCATGGACGATCTGGTCATAGCCGCGCTGCAGGAACGTCGAATAGATCGCGCAGAACGGCTTGTAGCCCTCGGTCGCGAGCCCGGCGGCGAACGTCACCGCATGCTGCTCGGCGATGCCGACATCGAAGGTACGCTCGGGAAAGGACTTGGCGAAGATGTCGATCCCGGTTCCCGACGGCATCGCCGCGGTGATGCCGACGATCTTCTCGTCCTTCTGCGCCTCCTTGACGAGGCTCTGGCCGAACACATTCTGATACGACGGCGCGTTCGGTTTGGCCTTGGCCTGCGCGCCGGTGGCGACGTCGAATTTGACCACCGCATGGTACTTGTCGGCGGAGGCTTCCGCCGGGCCGTAGCCTTTGCCCTTCTGGGTGACGACATGAACCAGGATCGGCCCGGTTTCGGCATCGCGGACGTTTTTCAGCACCGGCAGCAAATGGTCGAGATTGTGACCGTCGATCGGGCCGACATAGTAGAAGCCAAGCTCTTCGAATAGCGTGCCGCCGCCGACCATGAAGCCGCGGGAATATTCCTCGGCACGGTTGGCGCGGTCCGCGATCACCTTCGGCAAATGCTTGCCGAGTTGCTTGGCGGCCTCGCGCAGCGAACGATAGGTCCGTCCTGAATACAGCCGCGACAGATAGGCCGACATGGCGCCGACCGGCGGCGCGATCGACATGTCGTTGTCGTTGAGAATGACGATCAGCCGGGAATTCATCGCGCCGGCATTGTTCATGGCCTCGTAGGCCATGCCCGCCGACATCGCGCCGTCGCCGATCACGGCGATGACATTGTTCTTGCCGCCGGAGAGATCGCGCGCCACCGCCATGCCGAGCGCCGCGGAGATCGAGGTCGAGGAGTGCGCGGCGCCGAACGGATCGTAATCGCTTTCGGTTCGCTTGGTGAAGCCGGACAGCCCGCCGCCGGTGCGCAGCGTGCGGATGCGGTCGCGGCGGCCGGTCAGGATCTTGTGCGGATAGGCCTGATGGCCGACGTCCCAGATCAGGCGGTCGCGCGGGGTGTCGAACACGTAGTGCAATGCCGTCGTCAACTCGACGACGCCGAGGCCCGCGCCAAAATGTCCACCAGTGACCGAGACGGCGTCGATGGTTTCCTGACGCAGTTCATCGGCAACTTGCTGGACTTGTTCCACCTTGAGCCGGCGCAAATCGTCCGGGGTGTGGATGGTATCGAGAAGCGGCGTTTTACTAAATGCGGTCACAGCGATATTCCAATTTGCTTGTCGGTAACAGCGGCCCGACGTCCGACAGGTGCGCGGTATCCGCGCAGCGAAAACCCAGATGCCGGATGCCACGCGGGCAAGCCGAGGCCTGATTTATAAGCCTGGATGCGCTCCGGATCCTTCAATGTGATATGCATCACTTTTGGCGGCTTCGCTCTTCTCGCTCGTTTTTGTCAGCTATTTGAAGTCCTTACTGACGCCAGCAAGCGGCGGCAGGTCTCCCCCAACAGCCCCATAACCCTGCAAGCTTTACACTAAAGCCGCGCTCAAAGCCAACCCGCCGCACCCCTGACGCGCCAGGCAGGATTGCTGCGGAACCCGAGTTCCAATCGGCCGGACGTCGGCGCTCGGCTCATAATCTCTGATAGAGAAGGGATTATCTCCGCCGCGCAACCCGTGAAGCGCCTGTTCGGCCCTCGCCGGAGCCATGGTCCGGATCTGCCGAATGTTCCTGACTGTTGCCGTAGAGCGACAGATATGTGCGGCTTGAGGCCGCCGATTGTCACTGAACGTCGAGTGGTTCCGTGCCGGTGACTTCGCCATCGGCGTCAGTGGTGATCTTGTCGACCCGTGCCTCGGCCTGCCGCAGCAGTTCCTCGCACCGCCGCTTCAGGGCCTCGCCGCGCTCGTAGATGGCGACCGATTCCTCCAGCGGCACCTTGCCTTCCTCAAGCCGCTTGACGATCGATTCAAGTTCCTCGATCGCGCGCTCGAAGCTCAGCTTCTTGACGTCCACTGGGGTATTTTCGGCCATATTGCTTTCCCGGATGCGCACCAAGGTTGACGCCAGTCGATGCCGACTCAAAAATATCTATGCGGGCGTATTGTGGCGGGAATTCACGCGCCCATCAATGCAGTGACGTGCGCGGCGACCGATTCTTTCAGGCCTTGCAGATCATAACCGCCCTCCAGCACCGATACAATTCGCCCACCAGCGCTTTGATCGGCGACATCCATCAGCTTGCGCGTGACCCAGCCGAAATCTTCCGACCTGAGATTGAGCGACGCCAGCGGATCCCGGTAGTGGGCGTCGAAGCCGGCGGAGACGATGATCAGCTCGGGGCTGAATTTCTGCAATTGCGGCAGGATCACGTTTTCGAACGCGGCGCGGAATTGCACGCCGCCGTCTTCCGAGGCCAGCGGCGCGTTGACGATGGTGTCGTGCTCGCCGCGCTCGCCGCGGGCGCCGGTGCCGGGAAACAGCGGCATCTGGTGCGTCGAGCAATACATCACGGTGGGATCGGCCCAGAAAATATCCTGGGTGCCGTTGCCGTGATGGACGTCGAAATCGACCACGGCGGCGCGGGCGATGCCGTATTTGCGCTGGGCGTGACGCGCGGCAATGGCGGCATTGTCGAAAAAGCAAAAGCCCATCGGCTTGTTGATTTCGGCGTGATGGCCGGGAGGGCGGATCGCCACGAAAGCATTGCTGTGGGTGCCCGCCATCACAGCGTCGGTAGCGGCGACCGCGCCGCCGACGCCGCGCATCACCGCCTCCCAGGTGCCCGGCGACATCGACGTATCGCCGTCGAGATAGATCATGCCGCTGGTCGGCGCGACATGCCGCAGTTCGCCGACGTAGTGTTCGTTATGGCAGAGCATGACCGAATCCAGATTGCCTTCCGGCGCCTCGCCGCGCGCCAGCGGTGCGAAACGATCTTCCGCCAGCACCTCGGCAACGGCGCGCAGCCGGTCGGGGCGTTCGGGATGCCCGGGAGGCATGGCATGCTCGAGGCACGCCGGATGGGTGAGAAGAAGCGTCGTCATGCACTACCCTGGCGCGTCGGAACGCGCTTTGCGAGGAAGCGCTAATCTAGAGACTCACCGGCCGCGGCGAAAGAGCCGTGCGGCGCACATCAGGCCTTGCAGCTCAGTTGAGCCGCGCAATGCGATCGGCTGGCACCGGTCCGATCGGGCTGTTGGCCTTGAAAAAAGCGTAGAGCGCATCGACGTCATAGATGCCGAATTGCGGCGCGATCCCGTTCTTCAGGACGGTGAAGCCGTCGCCCCCGACCGACAGGAAGCTGTTCACCGTCACCCGATAGCCGGTCGCGGGATCGATCGGCTGTCCGTTCAGCGACATCCGATCGGAGACCACGCGGTCGCCATAGGGCCTGGCGTTGTCCCAGACATAGTTGAACCCCTTCGAGACCTGCAGGATCCGCGGCCGTTTCGGATCGAGCCATTGCTGCTCCAGCATGTCCTTGATCTGCTTTCCTGTCAGCGTCAGCGTCACCAGCTGGTTGCGGAACGGCTGGCTGGCGAACACGTCGGCATAACTCACCGCGCCGTCCTCCTTCTTCACGATATCCATGCGGACGCCGCCCGGATTGGTGAATGCGATCAGCGCGCCGCCGCTGGCCGCCGCCCCGGTCGCCGCGAGTTGGGCGTCGGCGACGATATCGCCGAGCGCGCTCTCGCCGGCGTCGTTGGGCGTGCGCGACAGCGTTTCGGTGACCGACCCCGCCCGGCGGTTGGCGATCGGCGCGGCAAATTTATCGTAAGACTCCAGCAGCGCAGTCTGTTCCGGATCCCTGGCATAGGCGCTGGTGCGCACGATGACATTGTCGGCTCTGGCGCTAACGATGTCGCGTGTCGCCCGATCGAGCTTGAGGTCGATCGTGGTCACGATGGTTCCGTATTTGTCGCCTGAGGTTACCAGCCGTCCGTCGATGTCGCAGACATAGGCCTGATGGGTGTGGCCGCTGATCACGACGTCGACGGCAGAATCGAACTTCCTGACGATGTCGACGATCGGTCCGGAGATCCCCGGGCACTCGTTGTAGTCGCCGGTCGGAAAGCCGCCTTCATGGATCAGCACGACGATGGCCTCGACCCCGCGCGCCTTCAACTCCGGCACCAGCGCGTTGACGGTCTCGGCCTCGTCCTTGAATTCAAGGCCGGCTACACCGACGGGCGAGACGATGTTCGGCGTTCCCTTCAAGGTCAGGCCGATGAACGCCACCGGAATGCCCTCGAATTCCCTGATCTCGTAGGCGGGAAACACGGTCTTGCCGGTGTCCTTTTCGACCGTGGAGGCCGCGAGGTAGTGAAACTTCGCGCCGGTGAACGGATGCGGCCCCTGGCATTTCTCGGTGGGGTGACAGCCGCCGTTCTGCATCCGCAGCAGTTCGTCCTTGCCCTCGTCGAATTCGTGATTGCCGACCGAAGCCATCGCCAGCCCCATCATCGACAGTGATTCGATGGTGGGCTCGTCGTGGAACATCGCCGAGAGGAACGGGCTGGCGCCGATCAAATCTCCGGCGGCGACAAAGATGTTGTTCTTCGCACCCTCGCGCAGTTGCCTGACCAATGTCGCCATATGCTCGGCGCCGCCGGCTTCCACCACGATCTTTTTGGTCTTGTCGGCCGGATCGGCGATCCTGATTCCGCCGGGGGAGGGGCGAAGGTAGCCGTGGAAGTCGTTGATGGCGAGAATTCGCAGATCGACCGTTTCGGCGGCCGACCGGGAGGCCGGGCACAACAGCGCCAGCAGCCCGGCGAGAACTGGCAGGATTGGTCTTGGCATGATGTGAGGCAACATCTTTCGCTGGCGAATGGCGAACCGTACCCTACATGAACCGCGGTGACGCCCAAATATCTCCGCCGGGTTTCGCCGGAAAGTGATGAAAAGGGATTCTTGAATGGACAGTGCGATGCAGTTGACGGGCATTCACCATCTGACCGCGATTTCCGCCAGACCGCGCGACAATCTGGCGTTTTACACCGGGCTGCTCGGCATGCGGCTGGTGAAGAAGACCGTCAACCAGGACGACGTCAGCGCCTACCATCTGTTCTACGCCGACGGAAAGGCCAATCCCGGCACCGACCTGACCTTCTTCGATTTCCCGGCCGCCCCGGAACGGCGCGGCGCCAACAGCATTTCGCGCACCGGATTGCGCGTCGCCGGCGAGAACAGCCTCGGCTACTGGCGGGATCGCCTCAAGCACGCCGGCGGCCATACCGGCGATGTCACCGAAATCGACGGCCGGCTGACGCTGCCGTTTGAGGACAGGGAAGGCCAGCGTCTGGTGCTGGTCGATGACGGCGGCGCCGGTCCGGCCTCGCCATGGGCGAAGAGTACGGTGCCGGCGGAGCATCAGATTCGCGGCCTCGGTCCGATCGTGCTGAACGTGCATGATCTCGCGCGTACCGAACAGGTGCTGACCGGCGCGATGAACATGCGCCGCGCGCGCGATTATGCCGCGCCGGACGCCGAGGCGCGGATTCATGTATTTGCGATGGGCGAGGGCGGCCCGGCCGCCGAACTGCACGTCGTCGAGCAAAAGGATCTGCCGGTGGCGCGGCAGGGCGCCGGCGGCGTGCATCACGTCGCGTTTCGCACGCCCGACGACCAACAATATCATGCCTGGGCGCATCGGCTGAACGAACTCGGCATCCGCAACAGCGGCGAGATCGACCGCTTCTATTTTCGCAGTCTCTATTTCCGCGAGCCGAACGGCATCCTGTTCGAGATCGCCACCGACGGCCCCGGCTTTGCCACCGACGAGCCGATGGAAACCCTCGGCGAAAAACTGGCGCTGCCGCCGTTTCTCGAATCGCGGCGCGCCGAAATCGAAGCCGGGTTGAAACCGATCGGGTGAGATTTGGTCGGGCCTGTAGACCAGTAGGGCGGATTGGCGAAGCGTAACCCGCCGAACTACTCTACGGACCCGATGAGCTCGATGAAGGTAGTTGAAGCCCTGTGGCTCAAGCTGCCCAGTCGCGTTTTTCGCTGGCGATGCCGAGTTCTAGCGCGACAATCGCTTCGCGTTTGCGGCGACGTGCTCGCGGTATCGATTGACCACGCTGCTGGCTGTGCCGCCGGCAGCAACGCTTGCGGTAGCTTCCAGCATGGCATTGATCTTCTCTGACACCATCAAGTGCGCTTCGTCTTGCGCTTCGCGGCCACCCGACATCAGTTTCGCCAGGCGCAGATTGACCACGTCGCAGGATTCAAGGGCCAACATCGCAGTCGAGTAGAATGGGATAAACATCGCGCTGCCTCTCAACAGCGAAATGCTGCATGGTCCAACGTGCGGTCTGTGAGAAAGGTCCGGTCGTATGACTTATTTTCCTGAGGAACCAAAATAGTGTGAGCTGTTTTGACCGTTCTGGAATGCGAATCGTCGCCAACAGCAGACCTCCCTGTCGCGGGAAGTTTGACAGGCCTTTTCGGCGTCATCGAGATTGAAGCATCAGAAACCGATGGCGATGACGATGAAGCCGCCGCACAGGATGGCAAGACTTCCGACGGTTACAGCGAGGAAGCTTCCGGAAACGCGATCAAGGCTACGCATGGCACACTCCTTGGTTCGAAAAGGCATGGTGCGGACGAATTGATTAAAACTTTCGGAATCCTGGATCAGTGGCGAAAAATTAGTTCTGGAACTTGCCCCGCATTCCCGGCCAACCGCCGTTTCGGCGGTTGACCGATTTGCCCGACGGGCTCTTTGGTGATTTGGGCGTCCAGCCCCCTTTGCAAAAATATTTCGATTCCCCCCAGAGCCAAATCACTTCTATATCCACCGCCATCCCGTCCTCATAAGAGGGGCGTATCGCGATCGTCACGGACGTTGGGTGCGGGATGCGGTGGACGCGGGCTACGTCAAGAGACGAATGACGTAGCATGCGGACGGCAAAGTCGTGTGGTCCTGACGCCCCGACGCTGGCGTCAAGTTGGTGGAAGCAATTCCGCCGGCGACGGTGGCAAACAAGCCCGGTCACCGGGGAGAGCGCGATATAAGCCGTTAAAACCATTGCGCAGGGAAGGCCGGGTATTCCGGTGAACCTGTGGTGACTTGCTCGTGTGCTTATTTTCATTTCGCACGCGAGGCTGCGGGTGCAACGGGCACCCGGCTTTCCCTGCGCCCTCTGTTTTTCTGGGCGAATGATTCATGGACAACTCGGACGCTTCGCGCCGCGAGAAGGAGAAACTGTATCCTGCCGTCATTGCGAGCGAAGCGAAGCAATCCATAAGCCGCAAAGCAAGAATGGATTGCTTCGTCGCGGAGCCTGTCATCGGGCGCGCATTCGCGCGACCCGTTGGCTCCTCGCAATGACGGCTTACTTTGTAAACCTACCCCAGCAACACGGCGTTGGCGCCGTTCACGGCGTCAGCGCTGTCCATCACCGTGCGCTCCAGCGCGGCCGCCTGCACCGAGATGTTTTCGACAAAGAATCTGGCCAGGGTGACGTAGCGTTGCGGATCGCCGGCGTCCTCGCCGAGATCGCGCGCGGCCAGCGCCTCGCCGGCGAGCATGCATCCGCCGAGCGTCGATCCGAACAGCCGCAGATAGGGCGTCGCACCCGCCAGCGCGTCGTTGGGCGCCGACGTCACCCGCTCCAGCAGCCACCGGCTGGTGCGGTCGAGCGCTTGCAACGCGTCGCGCAGCTTGGCGCCCGTGGTGCCGAACGCCGGATCGTTCGAGGTCTCGACCCGGATCACGATCTCGGTGAGTTCGCCGAGCAGGGCCCACACCGCCGCGCCGCCGTTGGCGGCGAGCTTGCGGGTGACGAGGTCGATCGACTGGATGCCGTTGGTACCCTCATAGATCGTGGTGATGCGCGCATCACGATAATGCTGCGCGGCGCCGGTCTCCTCGATGAATCCCATGCCGCCGTGGATCTGCACGCCGAGCGCGCTGACCTCGTTGCCGATATCGGAGGAAAACGCCTTGGCGATCGGCGTCAGCAGCGCGCCGCGGGCGGCGGCGGCGCTGCGGGTCCTGCCGTCGGTGGCCCGCATCGAGATATCGAGCGCCACTGCGGTGGCATAGCAAATCGAGCGCGCCGCCGCGGTCAGCGCGCGCATCTGTATCAGCATCCGCTTGATGTCGGGATGGACGATGATGGGGTCCATGCCATCGCCCGTCTTGCCCACGGCGCGGCCCTGGCGGCGTTCCTGCGCGAATGCCAGCGCCTGCTGGTAGGCGCGGTCGGCGATGCCGACGCCCTCGAGCCCGACGCCGAGCCGCGCTTGATTCATCATCGTGAACATGCAGTGCATGCCGCGATTTTCCTCGCCGATCAGGTAACCGACAGCGCCACCCTTGTCGCCCATGGTCATGGTGCAGGTCGGCGCGGCGTGCATGCCGAGCTTGTGCTCGACGCCGCTGGCATAGATGTCGTTGCGCGCGCCGAGCGACCCGTCGGCGTTGACGAGGAATTTCGGCACCAGAAACAGCGAAATGCCTTTGGTGCCGGCGGGCGCCCCGGGCAATCGCGCCAACACGAAATGCACGATGTTATCGGTCATGTCGTGATCGCCATAGGTGATGAAGATCTTGGTGCCGGAAAGGCGATAGCTGCCATCGGAAGCGCGTTCGGCGCGGGAGCGGAGCGCGCCGACATCCGATCCGGCCTGCGGTTCGGTGAGCTGCATGGTGCCGGTCCACTCGCCGGATATCAGCTTTGCCAGATAGATCTTCTTCAGCTGCTCGCTGCCATGGGCGTCGAGCGCCTCGATCGCGCTCAGCGTCAGCAGCGGGCAGAGCCCGAACGCGATATTCGACGCGCTCCAGATTTCGGTGCAGGCCGCGTTGATCGCGAGCGGAAGGCCCTGGCCGCCGAACGCTTCCGGTCCCGACACCGCGTTCCAGCCGGCTTCGGTCCAGCGCCGGTACGCATCGGGCCAGCCGGGGGCGGTGGTCACCTGGCCGCCGTCGAGCTTGATGCCGTTTTCGTCGCCGATCCGGTTCAGCGGCGCCAGCACGTCGCTGGCGAAACGCCCGGCCTCCTCCAGCACGGCGGCGGCGATGTCGCCGTCGAAATCGCCGTAATGGCCGGCTTTCACGGCAGCCTGCAGGCCCGCGCCGTGATTGAGGGCCAGCAGCATGTCGTTGATCGGCGCGCGGTAGGTCATGATCGGTGTCTCGCCAGGGGATTGGAGCAGCGAACCGCCGTCTTCCCACGAAACCGCGGTTCTCTCAACTCTCCGAAAGGTGGAATTGGGCCCGCGAGTGAGCCAAAGAGGGTATTTTCGGGCCACCGGGAACGCGGTTCGCGGCGCAAAAATACGCCGTTATGGCGCGATAAATCCGCAGCGTTCGATTCAGCCGGAATTGCAGGTTCCGGCCTGTTGAAATGGCTCAATTCCCTCTATAGACCGGCGTTGCCGGAAGGAATCCGCGGCGTGCCGGTCGCGCCGCTTTCCCGACAGCTTATTGGGGCGTCGCCAAGTGGTAAGGCAGTGGATTTTGATTCCACCATGCGGAGGTTCGAATCCTCCCGCCCCAGCCAG
>Ga0182030_10010914_pt1 | contig 18369 bp, 13 predicted proteins | sample 812S3MmetaG_FD_121299 | JGI IMG/M metagenome (GOLD analysis project Ga0182030, IMG submission 121299) | Permafrost microbial communities from Stordalen Mire, Sweden - 812S3M metaG (Illumina Assembly) | ecosystem: Environmental > Terrestrial > Soil > Wetlands > Permafrost | place: Sweden...
AATACGCCGCCGCCTATGAGGCAATCGAAGCGCAACTGCGATCAGCGCCGCGCCGGTACATCCACGACGGAGATGCCGCTGAAGCGGATGTGCTGCAGCCGCGGCTGCCGGACGCGGATAGTCTGCCGGCGGATGCGGATCGCCTGGCGGACTTGAGCCACTGCGCACTCCTTATATATACGTCCGGTACCTCGGGTCTGCCGAAAGCGGTACGAGTCAGCCACCATCGCCTCATGCAGTGGACCCACTGGTTTGCCGGCTTGATGGCGGCGGTGCCCGGTGACCGCATGTACAACTGTCTGCCGATGTATCACAGCATCGGCGGCGTCGTGGCGATCGGCGCGCCGCTGGTCGGCGGCGCCTCCGTCGTGATCCGCCGCAGTTTCTCGGCGCGGCAGTTCTGGAATGAAGCCGTGCATTGGGACTGCACCATGTTTCAATACATCGGCGAGCTCTGCCGCTACCTGCTCAATTCGCCGCCGCATGCAATGGAAACGCAACATCGGCTGCGCCTGGCCTGCGGCAACGGGCTGCGCGCCAATGTCTGGCAGCCGTTCCAGCAGCGCTTCCGCGTACCGCAGATCCTCGAGTACTACGCATCGACCGAAGGCAGCGTGTCGCTTTACAACATAGACGGCCAGGTCGGCTCGGTCGGTCGCATACCTTCGATCCTGCGACACCGCCAGCCGGTAGCGCTCATCCGCTGCGATCAGGAAACCACCGAGCCACTACGGGATGCCACCGGCCACTGCCGGCGTTGTGAGGTTGGCGAGACCGGGGAGCTGATCTCGCAGCTCCCGGAACACGCGCAGCTGGCCGCGACACAGTTCGAGGGCTATACGGATGCAGCGGCTTCGGACCGTAAGATCCTGCGAGACGCGTTCGGCACCGGCGACCGCTGGTATCGCACCGGCGATCTCATGCGACAGGATGCCGCGAGTTACTTCTACTTCGTCGACCGGCTCGGCGACAGCTATCGATGGAAGGGTGAAAACATCGCCGCCTCGGAGGTGGCCGATCGGCTACGCGCGCTGCCTGGGATCAGCGATGCCATCGTCTACGGTGTCAGCGTCCCGGGTACCGAGGGTCGCGCCGGCATGGCCGCGCTCGAAGCGCCCGCGGGAATCGATCTGCAGTCGCTGCATGGCCACGTCTGCGCGCAGCTACCGGCCTACGCACGGCCGCTGTTCATCCGCATTCTGCAGGCACTGCCCCTGACCGGCACGCTCAAGCCGAAAAAAACGGAGCTCGTGCGGCAGAGCTACGATCCGCAACTGTGCCCCGATGAAATTTACTTCGACGCCGGCCTCGAGCAGGGCTATCGCAGGCTCGACGCCGGCCTGTTCGAGGCGCTGCGCACCGCCAGTCTGCGGCTGTGAGGGCTCAGGCGGTGGCTCCGGCATCCACGGTCAACACCGTTCCAGTGATGTTGCGCGCGGCGTCACTCAACAGATAGCTCACAGCGCGGGCGACGTCGATCACCTCGGCCTGCCGGCGCAGGGCGCTGCGCCGAGCGATTTTCTGCCGATCCTTCTCATCCATGGAGCCGGTCATCTGGGTGTCGATAAATCCGGGCGCAACCGCATTTACCGTGATGCCGAGGGGGCCCACCTCCCGCGCCAGCGAGCGTGTGAAGCCAATGAGCGCCGCTTTGCTGGCCGCATAGGCCGAGAGCCCGCTGTAACCGGTCGAGCTCACGATCGATGAGATGTTGACGATACGACCCTCACCGCTCGACATTAGCGATCGCACCACATACTTGCTCAGCAATATCGGCGCCAGCACGTTGATGCGCAGCAACTGTTCGATGCGAGCATCGGGCATAGTGGCGAGAATCCCGCTGGTGCCGATGCCGGCATTGTTGATCAAACCATAGATCGGGCCGAAATCCGCTCGCAGCCTCATTACCAGATCGGCGATGCCATTGGTGTCGCTCAGATCGTAGGGCCGCAGCTGCAACTCTCCGCCCTTGCCGCCGGGCGGCTCGCGCTGCAGCGCCTCGATCTGCTCATTGGAGCTGCGCGCGATGGCGATCACGCGATCGCCACCGCTGATCAGCTCGCGCGCAATGCCGAGGCCAAGGCCACGGCTGGCTCCTGTGACGATATAGTTACGCACTGCTGCGTTGGATCTTCCCGGAAGCCGAGACCTCGAGCGAGTTGACGAGCCTTATGCTGGCCGGGACTTTGAAGGGACTGAGCGCTTTGCGGCAAATCGCCATAATTTCGCCGAGCAGCAGGTCGCGATTGGAGTCTGACAGCGGTTGATTGGCTGCGTCCTTGAGCACCACGTCGGCCACGACGATGTTGCCCAGCAGCGGACTCTTGCGCGCCTTGACCAGCGACATGAGCACGCGCGGATGCGCATTGATGACCGCCTCGATCTCCTCAGGATGACACTTCAGGCCCCCGACGTTGATGATACCGCTGTTGCGGCCAATGAAGTGGTAGCGGCCGTCCCGCAGTTCGAGCAAGTCGTGCGTATCGACGAAGCCGTCCAGGCGCCGCAGCGGCGGCGTATCTTGATTGAGGTATCGATTGGCGGTGCGCGGGGAGCGGATCAGCAGGCTGCCGTTCTCGATCTTCAGTTCGATGCCGCGCGCTTTGCTACTTAGCAGGTCAGCCGGAAATCCCGCCCGGCCGTCCTCCACATCGAACGCCAGGCCAGCTTCGGTCGAGGCAAAGGCGTGCGCGATACGCGCCTTCGGATAGCAGGCCCGGAGTTCATCCAGGAGTGCCTGATCGCTGATCTCCCCGGACAGCCGCAGGTACTGCGGCGAGATGAGTTGCGCAGCACCGCTCATGAGTATGCGCCGCCAATGAGACGGTGTGCCGGAGATGTGCGATACGCCTGCCGCGGCTGCGCGACCCATGAAATCACGCACCGGCTCGTGCGCATCCGAGAACAGCATCGATCCGCCGCCAAGCAACGCGCGCAGCAGGATCTGCAGGCCGCCGTAGCGGCGGACGTCGTAGCAGGTGCTCCAGCAGCAGCCTCGACCGAGCGCGTGCGGACTCTGCATCTCGCCGGCGAGGCTTACGAGCGTGTGCACCACCAGCTTCGGTTTACCGCTCGTGCCGGAAGTCAGCAGCACCCACTCCGTGAGGCGGTCTGCGCCGCCGCCCGCGCGCGCGACACGCAGCCTCGGCCCACAACCGGCGACCTCGTGCGACCAGCTCGGCGCCGGCGGCGTCCGATCCTGATCAACAATCAACACGTCGGCAGCGGAATCTGCGGCGACCGCCGCCAACGTCTCATCCGACTGATCCGGTGGACAGAGAATCAGGCGCGCCGCGATGCCATCGAGCTCGATCAGCGCCAACGCTGCGCTTAGCTGATCGCGCATCGCCAGTACGATCGACCGCGCTCTGAATTGTTCCACTTCCTGGGAGAGGCTGCTGCTGTGCGCAAGCTCTCCGAGCGAGACGCTCACGTTGCGGGACTGCAGTAGGCGATTGCTCAGCTCACCTGCACTAAGTGCATTGAGGCGGCACGACAGAGAGGCTCCATTACTTGACAAGACTTTCGTACGCGCCGATGAAATCACCCACCGTTACCGGGAAGTGCGTCAGGTCGTCCGAGTTGAAGGGATCGACCCCGAGTTGGTCCTCGAGGCGCGCGACCACCACGGCAATGCCGAGTGAGTCCAGGCCGGAGTCGAGCAGCGGCAGATCGTCTGACAAAGGCGCAAGGATCTGCTTGTGCTCGCGGGCAACGCGCTCTATCTGCTCGAGGATAGCGGATCGAGTTGACATTGAAGGAATCTCCCGTACTGGCGCCGCTCGAGGGGACCTCGTGGATTGTACTGGAATCAATTGGCGGCAAAAGAGTTGGCGGCAGCTCGAGCGCCCGGGCCGATACTCTGTATCTACATTTGATCAGAGGAAAATGGGCTAACGCCATAAGCCAGCAGCAGGAGCTTCGACACTCGCAGCGCGTTCGCTGCCAAGGGTCGGTTCCAGGAGTCAATGCGCGATTGGCGGCGCCAATATTTGAGAATAGACTGGTTCCTCATCAGGCGATAACGGCGATCGATGGGTCAGGGCGTTCGAACAGAGCGCAACAATTTAACAGAATATCGAGCGGACTTCGTTGGCCCGTACCTCGATGACGTAGAGGGAACGGCAAACCGACCCGCCGCCGCGCCCGCGAGGGATTGGCTTATGGGCATCTCGCCCTGCTTGGAGTCTGCGCGCAGTACCAGCGCACTGTTTTCAAGGGTATCGCGCAATGCTGAGCGCGTCATTATGCCCATCAACGAGCGGGCACTACGCAAGCAGGATGTCAGCCCGGCTTTCTACTGTGTGCATGATATTACCGGCGGTGCGCTGTCTGAGTTCGCGCAGCTCGCGAGCCACTTGGATCGCACGACCCGCTTCTTCGGCATCCAGGCACCCGCCAGCCTCATGCCGGATCCGGACTTCGCAGGCTCGATCAAGGCCATTGCCGCGCACTACGCCGAGGTGTTGCAGGAGTTTCAGCCGGAGGGGCCGCTGTTCCTGGGTGGTTTTTGTGCCGGCGCGATCATCGCTCTTGAGATCGCACAGCGGCTGCAGGCCTCCCGGCGCAATATCGCACTGCTGGTGGCGATCGATGCCGTGCCCGAGAATACCTGCGCCGAGCTGCGCCCTTGGCATCCGCATTATGTCCTGAGCCTGATGCGCAACGTGCCAGGTTGGTTCAAGCATGGAGGTCTGATCCGGGAAAAGGACTCGCATTCGCTGCCGAGGCGATGCTGGAACAATGTCATCGCTATCGGTAAGGCGGTACTGGGGCGCCAACACAACCAAAGCCTGCACGGTGGCTATTCGATCGCAGGACTCATGAACCTGGCGCGCTATTCGCCGGTTCAGAGGCAGTTCATCAACCGGCTATACTCGGCCTGTTTCGACTACGCGCCAAAGCCGTATTCTGGCAACGTTGTAGTTTATGAGGCCAACGTTAAGCCGCTGTTTCACCTGCCCCAGCTGGCGAGCCGCTGGCATGGCTTTGCGCCCCAGGCCGAGGTGGTGGCTATCACCGGTACGCACCTGAGCATGATGCGCGATCCGTATGTCGACCAGATGGCGCGCGATCTGCAGCAACGGATCGCGGTGCTGACCTCCGAGCAGCCGCGGCGCGCCAATTGATCTCGCGACCGAACAGTGCGGTGTGCACGGCCGCGCACACTCCAAGTGCAATCCCGACCGTCAGGCGGCTCAACGCGATTAGGTAAAATCGGCCTCAGACTCACCCGCGGCACAAAACCAGCGGTGTCATTGCGCTCTTCAGCCGCCGGGTTAAGATACCAAAGACGTGCGGCAGTTCACATTTTTCAGCCGTCATAAAGTCATCCAGCCCGCCGGGCGATCATCGATCACGGACCGCCAATGAGCATTCAGCAGTTCCTGTCGATTCTGCGCGCACACTGGTCCGTGGCCGTGGGCGTGCTGCTGCTGGCGCTTGCCACCGCCGGCAGCCTGAGCTTGCTGCTGCCGAAGCAGTACATCGCTACGGCTACGGTTCTGGCGGAGATGAAGGCCGATCCGGTCGCGGGCACTGATGTGCCGGTGCAGATCATGCAGGCGAATTACATCGCCACGCAGGTCGACGTCGTCAGCAGCGACAGGGTGGCGGGCCGCGCGGCCGCCATCCTGGGGTTCGAGCACGACCAGAGTCTGCTTAACAAGTGGCAGCGCGCGACTGGGGGTCGAGGCGAGTTCGGTGCCTGGGTGGCCGAGGAATTGCGCCGCCACCTGCAGGTGACGCCCTCACGCGAGAGCAACGTCATCAACATCGGCTTCGAATGGCCGGTTGCAAAACAGGCCGCCGTCATTGCCAATGCCTTTGCCCAGGCCTACATCGATACCAACGTCGAGCTCAAGGTGGCGCCGGCTAAGCAGTATGCCGATTGGTTCAAGCAGCGGGCTGATGCGCTGCGTAATGAGGTGGCGGCCAGGCAGCGCTTGTTGGCGGATTTCCAGAGTGACAAGGGCATCCTGGCCACAGACGAGCGGGTTGATATCGAGCTTACGCGCCTCAATCAGTTGTCGACGCAGTTGGGTGAGGTCCAAGTGCAGCGCGAAGACAGCCAATCGCGGCAGCACCCGAGAGGCGCCGCGGATTCGATGCCCGAAGTGCTGCAAAGTCCATTGATCAACAGCCTCAAGACCGAGCTCTCGGCAGCTGAGGAGAGGCTTAACGGCTTGAGCGACAAGCTGGGAACGTCCCACCCGGACTACCTCAAAGCTCAGGCAGAAATCGTTGGCCTCAGACAGCGCCTGGGCGAGGAGACGGCCAAGATCGTACGCTCGCTGCACACCAACTCGGATGTCAATGTGCAACGCGAGGCAGCGCTACGCGCCGCGCTGGAAGAGCAGAAGACGCGCGTGCTGGAGATGAAGCACCAGCGCGACGAAGCAGCTGTACTTGAGCGCGACGTCCAGAATGCACAGCGCAACCTCGATGCGGTCGATCAGCGCCTCGCGCAGACCAGCCTCGAGAGCCAGTCTCAACAGACCACTGTGGTAATGCTGACGCCAGCCACTGAACCGTTCCGTCACAGCAGCCCCAAGCTGCGCTCCAATCTGCTGGTGGCCATGTTTCTGGGGTCAGTTCTGGGCGCCGCGGCGGCGCTGCTGCTGGAAGTCCGTGATAAGCGGGTGCGGAGCGCCGAGGATCTGGCGCAACTACTGGACTTGCCGCTGTTGGGGAATATTCGCGCAGCGACCTCGCAGCTCATTAGCTCGTCGCATTCAGCAGCGGCCGCACCGCCCGGCTTTTATCTTCCGTTCCAGCATCGGCCCGACTGAGCGGCTCGCATGGCCAATATAATAAAAGACGATCTCGAAGTAGATAGTGTCAGTCCGGATCGTGGGCGCTCGATCGGCGCCATATTGATCGATCATGGACGGCTAGATGCGGAAGACATCGAAGCTGTGCAGAAGTTCGCGCTCGAGCAAAGCATCCGCTTCGGTGAGGCTGCTGTGCGCCTCAAGCTCGTCAAGCAGGAAGACGTGCAGTTCGCGCTGGCGCAACAGTTCAAGTACCCGATGCTGCTTCGAGGCGATGATGGTGTAGCCGACGAAGTAGTGGCCGCGCACGGACCTCAAAATGATGTGGTCGAGCCCATCCGGGCATTACGCAGCCAGCTCATGATCCGTTGGCTCAAGGATGCGCGCCGTCGCGTGCTCGCCATTGCGAGCCCGGATCGCGGCGAGGGGCGAAGCTGGCTAGCTGCCAACTTGGCGGTGGCGTTCGCGCAGGTTGGATTGCGCACCTTGCTCATCGATGCGGATTTGCGACACTCGCAGCAGCACAGACTTTTCAATCTCGGCAATTCCGTAGGCCTGTCTGCCTTGCTGACAGGTCGCGGGGGTCCGGCGACCGTGCGGCGCATCAGTCCTGAAATGCGACTTTTCGTTCTGACCGCGGGCAGCCGCGCACCGAATCCGCAGGAACTCCTGGCCAGCACCGCTTTTGGTGTTGTGCTGGATCGGTTCGCTGAACAGTACGAAAATGGTATCGTAATCGTCGACACGTCGGCCGCCGCCGACAATTCCGACGCACAATTGGTGGTGTCGAAGGCCGGCGCGGCGTTCGTACTCGGACGACGCAATCACACGCGCCAGCGACGGCTGGAAGCCGTGATGAGCGATATGCGTAGCACCGGCGCGAATATTGTCGGGTGCGTCATGAATGAGTATTGATCGGCTCAAGCTCTTCGGCTCACCGCCAGCTTCATGACGGTTGTCAAACGTATTGCAGCGGGCATTGGCGCGAATTCCCTTGCCCAACTCATCACGATCGGCATCCAGCTAGCGTCGTTGCCAATCTTTTTGCGATTTTGGGACCTGCAGACCTACGGCCGGTGGCTGCTGCTATCAGCCGTGCCATCGTACTTTGCCGTAGCCGACGTCGGCATGGTCACGGCCTCGGGCAACAAGATGACCATCGCACTCGGACACGGCGACGCAGCGGAAGCCAATCGCGTGTTCCAGAGCGCACTGATTTTCATGGTGATCACCTGCGGCACATTCGCGCTCCTGGTGGTGCTCGCCACACTCTCGCTGCCATTGCCGAATGTGGTCACACCGGATGGCCGCCTGGCGCTTTGCCTGCTGATCCTGGCGGTGCTGCTGAGTCTGTTCGGAGGATTGGCGGAGGCCGTCTACCGCGCGACCGGCCGCTACGGGCTCGGCACCACGCTCGCGAATCTGACGCGATTGGGCGAGTGGTGCGGCTCCATCATCGGACTCTTGACGGCTGGTACATTCGCAGCAGTGGCGACCGGGGTGCTGAGTGCGCGCGTGCTAGGGCTATGCCTGTTGGTGGCGTTCGCACGCGGCGACCGGCATGGCATTCACTGGCGGGTCCGCGATGCCCGCTGGCACGAGGTGCGCGCAGTGGCAGCCCCGGCTTTTTCCTTCATGCTGTTCCCGCTCTCGAATGCGCTCAACTTCCAGGGCATGACGCTCCTGGTCGGATCCGCGCTAGGCCCCGTCTCGGTCGTGGTATTCAATGCCTACCGCACACTGGCGCGCGTGGCAGTGCAGGCGAGCACGGTGCTGAGCTACTCCATCGAGCCTGAATTGTCGCGCGCCTACGGCCAGCGCGGCGCGCACGGTATCGTCGGCTTGTACCGCCATGCAGCCCTTATGGGCGTGGTTCTGGCGGTGGGGCTGAGCGTCACACTCTATCTGAGCGCGCCGCTTTTGCTGCGTGTCTGGACGCACGGTCGCATTCCTTTTCAATCGACGTTGATGCTGTTGCTGGTGACGTACGCCGCCATCGCCAGTGCCTGGTATGTGCCGCGTACAGTGCTGACGTCCACCAACCGGCACGCACCGCTGGCGCTGCTTTCTTTAGCTCTGGCGGCAGGAACGTTGTTGGTCGCCCATGTGCTCGCACGCTGGTGGCAGATCGAGGGCTGTGTGGGAGCTATGATACTTTCCGAGCTGACGCTGGCCCTCATCTGTGTCCGCTTGGCGGAGCGCGTCGTCTCGGTGCCTGTCCTTTTAGTGCGGGATAGCGCCGCGTGAACGCCGAGCAGGTCGCCGTCAGTCTGAGCCCGCAAAACTTATACATCCTTTATCTCGGACCGCTCAGCGGGACCTGCCTGGACAGGGCGCACGCATTGCGCCGCCTGGGCCATAGGGTAGACCACATCGACCCGCGTCTGTCGCTGCCGCCGACGCTGTGGACAGACCGGGTCACGCGAAGACTGGGTGGCGATTGGTTCGCGCCCTGGGTTGCGCGAGGCCTCAAACGCTCGATCGGCGGCCGCCGATTCGACCTGTGCTATATCGATGGCGGCGAATGGATTACGCCCCGAATAATCGCGCTTCTGCGCCAGTCGGCCGATCGGGTGATCAACTACAACATCGACGATCCTTTGGGAGACCGGGATGGCGCGCGCTGGCGGGCCTATCGGCAGTCACTGCCCTACTACGATCTGTGTGTGGTCATGCGCCCGCAGAACGTCGTCGAAGCCAAGGCGCTCGGGGCGCGCCAGGTCATGCACGTATTTCGCTCGGCCGATGAGATTTCGCACGCCGCGAGGCCACTGAGCCAGGAGGATCATCGCCGCTGGGACTGCCAGGTTCTGTTTCTCGGCACTTGGTTTCCAGAACGCGGACCTTTTCTGCTGCATTTGCTAAGACTTGGCGTGCCGCTAAAGATTCGCGGTCCGCGCTGGAACAAGGCGCCAGAATGGGCACAGCTACGCAACTCTTGCGATCTCGGCAGCCTTGAGGGTGAGGACCATGCCAAGGCAATTCAGTGTGCGCGCGTGAATCTCGGTCTGCTGTCTAAAGGTAATCGCGATTTGCATACTACCCGATCGCTAGAAATACCAGCGCTCGGGGGATTGCTGTGCGCCGAGCGAACCTCAGAGCATCTGGCCATGTACGAAGAAGGCTTGGAGGCTCTGTTCTGGGGAAATGCCGAGGAATGCGCGGCGGCGTGCCGTTTAGCACTGGTAGATGATTCGCGTCGAATTAGAATTGCCGACGCTGGTCATGCCAGGCTGCAACGCAATGGCCACTATAACCAGATCGTCCTGCGCTCGATTCTTCACCGGGCGTATACAAGCTTGTGATCGTTCATCCGAAAAAGAAACTGACCGTGAAGCGGTCGTTGTTGACCGCGCTCACGCTGGCGGCTGTGTTGTCCGCGATCTTGCAGGCCTTCATTGACCCATCGACAGTTAACCTTGCCTGTGTATGCTGGATTCTCGCCTCAAGTCTGAGTGTGCTTTTATATGTAGGTTGCAGTCGCAACATCATCTCGCAGCCACTGTCCACATTCGCGATCGTAGGATTCTGCGTAACAACACAACTTGGGGCATTGTTGGCGCAAACCACGGCGTGGACTCCGGTAGACGATTCTCTTTACCAGCCAGTGCAGACCTTTGCGACGTTGGCGGCATACCAGGGAATCGCCATACTGGCGCATATCGCCTACTGCAGCGTGGCCAACAATCGCGCACGCAACATTGGCAGGCCAGGGACGCTGCGCAGCGCCCTGGCGTGGGCCGGGGTGTACGAAACTCCGCCCCTCGGAGCACTCTGGCTCATGGGCTGTGTGGGTCTAGTGAGTTTCGTGGTAAGCACCGATCAGGGAGTGGTGGGCCACATCGCCGAGTGGTTCAGATTTTTGACTTGGGCCCCTTTTCTAAGCGTTGTCTATGCTCGTCAGACCGGCACGCAATATCGCAGGACGGGCAGAAATCGCATTGCGCTGGTGTTCTTCAGCTCGCTGATCGTGGTTCTAGCCATCGGTTTGAACATCCGCCAGATCATGTTCTTCGGCGTGGCAACCATCCTATTGCTGTTCTTGCTTTATGGGTTACGCAGCGATTCCCCGGTGCGTGGCCGGTCAATCGCGCGGCTCGGCATCGCCGCCCTCCTGATACTAGCGGCCTCCGGCCCAGTTTCGGATCTCGCCACCGCCATGGCGGTGGCACGTGCGCAGCGCGGTAAGGTCCCCGCCGTGGAGATGATAGCGACCACGATCGAAATCTGGCAGCGCCCCTACCTGATCGACGAATATCGCGCATGGGAGAAGCGCACTTTGTCGAGCAGCCGCTACGATGAAAGCTACATTGCCAATCCGTTGCTGGCGCGGTTCGTCGAGACCAAGTTCCACGATAACGCTTTGTATTTTGCCGGCTTACTGAGTGAGAGCGAAAAAGCGGAGTTTGACCAGTTCTCACTCGATTCTGTGATCGCTGTGCTGCCCGAGCCGGCACTCGAACTATTGTCATTAGACGTCTCCAAGGAGCGCTTCCCGGTCACGGTCGGGGACGAGCTGGCATACTTGGTCCGAGGCGTGCCACTCGGCGGCTTTAAGACCGGCTCGATGCTTGCCCAGGGAGAGATCGTATTCGGAATTCTCTTTCCACTAATCTATGCTGTGTTTTGCCTGGCACTGTACGCGGTACTCGACCTACTCACCATCCACTTAGTATCGGCGCCTGCCTACATTTGCGCCGTCGGAATGATGAACACATGGCAGCTGTTCATTTACGGCATTACCGCAGATAGCTTTGAAGGGATCGTATTCCTTTTTGTTCGCGAAGTGCCGCAGATGATAGCAATTTACTGCGCGCTGCTGGGTCTCTACAAGTTAACAGTCGGCGGGAGCTCATCATCGGCTGCGGCCGCGCCTCCGGTTAGTGATTGCAGTTAGTTCATGAGGCCTTCAGTGGAAGTATGCGGACGACAGGTCGGCAGCGAATGAAGCACCCGTCACACGTATGAGCGGCATGCGGCTGTTGCTGGTACAGCCCAGTGTCAATCCCGCTATGGGTGGCACTGCGGAAATAGTGTATCAACTCGGGACGCAGCTTCAGCGCCTGGGTTCACAGATTGAAGTTCTCTCCTTGGACGATGCGAAACAGCCGTATGTGCAGCGTTATGCGCTTAAGCTCTGGGCGCTCGGCCCTTCAACGGGAACTTATGGGCTGAACGCGCGCCTTGTCCCTTGGCTGAAGCGCAACGCCATCCGATTCGATGCCGTGATTGTTAACGGTATCTGGCAATATCACAGCGTTGCGGTCTGGCGCGCGCTACGCAAACGAGCGCCACCCTACTATGTCTTCCCACACGGCATGCTCGACCCGTGGTTCAAGCACACTTACCCGCTGAAACATTTGAAGAAATGGCTTTACTGGCCATGGGCGGAATATCGAGTGCTGCGTGATGCAGCCGGTGTGTTGTATTCCTGCGAAGAGGAGATGCGACTGGCACGGCAATCGTTCTGGCTTTATCGAGCGCACGAGCATGTGGTCACGCTCGGCATCGGTGCGCCGCAGGTTGACCCCTTGGCGGCTCGACATCGCTTTCTACAGCATTTTCCACAGTTGCAGAATCGGCGGCTGTTGCTATTCTTGGCGCGCATTCACGAGAAGAAGGGTGCCGACCTCCTGGTGCGCGCATTCGCCGAGATCGCGGCTCAGGACGCCTCGCTTTCGCTCATGATGGCTGGACCGGATGAGAGCGGATTGCGCGCCAGTCTCGAGCGGTTGGCGTCGGATCTCGGGGTAGCTGGGCGTATTGTCTGGCCCGGTATGCTTCAAGGAGAATTGAAATGGGGAGCACTACATAGCGCCGAAGCCTTTCTGCTGCCCTCGCATCAGGAGAACTTTGGCGTGGCGGTGATCGAGGCTCTGGCTTGCGGCCGGCCGGTAATCATCTCAGACAAGATCAATATCTGGCGGGAGATCGAACGTGACGGTGCCGGCCTTGTAACAGCGGACACACTCGTGGGTACTGTACAAGGCTTGCGCCGCTGGCTGGCCTTAAGCGAGACGCAGCGCGCCGAGATGCGCGCGCGCGCCGCCAGCTGCTTTCAGCAACGATTTACCATCGCCGCCACGGCCGCAGGATTACTGCGCGTCGTGAGAGCAACGATCGAGCAGCCGCGGCTTGCGGGCGGGTCAACCGAATGAGCCGGCCGCCTCAACCCGAGTTCAGAGTGCAGAACCTTGAAGCTTTTCGACTGCCACCTGGATTTCGTGGACGCTCCGCTTTAGTCGTGCAACTCTGGTGGCTCGTGCAGGCAACCCTGTTTGGATGCTCGCCGCAAGCGCTATATGGATTCCGTCGCTGGCTGTTGCGAATGTTCGGGGCGCGAATCGGTAAAAAAGTACTGATTCGACCGAGTGCAAAGTTTACTTATCCCTGGAAAGTTAAAATCGGCGACTGCTGTTGGATAGGGGACGAAGTGGTATTTTATAGTTTGGGTGATATCGACGTTGGGCACAGCGTGGTGATATCGCAGCGTAGCTACCTGTGTAGCGCGACTCACGACTACCAAAGGCCGACTTTTGACATGGTAGGCTCGTTCGTGTGCATAGAGGACGAGGTCTGGGTATCGGCCGACGTGTTCGTCGCCCCCGGCGTCCGCATCGGCCGTGGGGCCGTGATCGGTGCCCGCAGTTCAGTGTTTAGAAATCTGCCACCGATGATGGTCTGCCGAGGTTCTCCTGCCCTTCCGATACACCCACGATAAAGGATCTGCAATCCTGGAACCCAGCAACTCTACAACAACGATTAGGTTGCTTTAACGAGTTTGAATTCCTTTGCGGAAGCCGATAACAGAAGTGCGGCTGTCTCGAACACCTGGTCGACCGATATACCCGACATGCCCGAAGTGCAGTGAATACTTCGATGCATGCTTCCATAGGGATGCCACACGCGGGGTCTATGCAGATCTCCGAACAAGCCAATACAAGGTACGCCGCAAGCGGCACTCAGGTGCAGGGGTCCCGAGTCATGACCAATGAACAGACTGGCACCATGGAGGGCGGCGGCAGACTCTCTAGGCGATAAGCTTCCGCAGGCGTTCACGACAGCGCCTTGCCAACATGTCGCTGCGGTTGATGCACGAGCGAGATCTTCGGTGGACCCAACGATCAACAATCCCATGTTGGTAAAGGCTAAGGTCAGCCGGCGGAGAAGTTCCGTCCAGCGCTCTTCGCCCCAGTCATTCTCAACGGCCTTACCGCCCATGTTAATTGCAATGAAGGGGCCGTTATTCAACTGATCAGCTATGCGCTGGCCAACAGCTAGTTCAGGTTGCGTAAGCAATAGGTCCCATGAACTTAAGTTGGCGAGATCGATCGGCCCCAAAGCCGACATAGTTCGAGCGAGGCGCTCGCATTCCCGCTCCAAGAAACCCGATTCCTTATCGACTACGCGCGTTTGCAAGTTCCGGCTCAGCGGGAGGCCAATTACCTCCCTTATGCCGGACAACCGAAAAAAAATGTAGTCTCGCACGGCTGCCAAGCGTCCGCGAGGAGGCATGAGATAAATGAGAGTACGCGCCCGTAACGCGCGGATGGCAAGCGATAGCCGCAGCAACTTCAACGGTGAGCGTGTCTTGAGCGGATAGGCGATCGAATCATCTATCAAGCCGCTCTCGCCCAGAATAGCGGGCAGCGGTGCAGCCATCGAGGCCACTGGAAAATTTGTCAGTAGCACACGCCTGGCTGACGGATAGCTCTTTGCAATTCTATGGAAACACGGTAGCGCTACAACTGTGTCGCCCAAACTTCCGAGCCGATAAATGACTATGGTCTCTCGTACCATAAAGATCTTGCGTGACCCGCTAGAGAATGATTTCGACCCATGACATTGCCGTGTTCGATACTGGCTTCAGCTAGAGAACTCACCTCAACTTTCCCTTCACGGCCCCCCCGATAGCGGTGAGTCGGCGGCAGTCCCGGTCCCCGTCTCTCTCTCGGTCGTCGTTTTCGAACGGCGGTCACGGCCCAACAATGCATGATCGAAGGCGCGATTCAATACCGTACTTTGCTCGATGTTACGCTCGGCCCATAAGCGTGCGCGTCGGCCGAGTTCATGCCTTAGAGGTTCATCCTCCGCGAGCCGCAGCACGGCCTTCGCCATTGCGCTGGCATCCTCCGGTGGTACGACCAACCCACAGCCGGCGACGACTTCGGCCAACTCCGTGCCGGGCGCACAGGTCGAAATAACGGGCCGTCCGCTCGCAAGCATGCCTGACAGCTTGGACGGTAACACTAGGTCGGCAGCTGCCGGACTTTGCGGAAGTAAGTGAATGTCGGCCATGCCGAGCAGTTCGCCCAGCCGGTCCGCCGGCTGCAGCGGCAACAGGCGCAAGTTGGGTAGATTGACCGAAGCCTGCTGCAGCTGCGGCTTCATGAGCCCATCGCCGCCGACGACGAAGATGATCTCGGCGCGGTCGAGCAGTAGCCGGGCGACGGCCGGGACGATCTCTAGACCTTGCTTTGCCGCCAGCGTGCCTGAGTAGAGCACTACGATTGCGTTTGGTGAAATCGACAGTTCGCTGCGCATTCGCTGCGTGCATTTCCCCAGATCGAATAGCGACAGGTCCACCCAATTGGGAAAAAGAAACGTGCGTTCGGGCTCAACTCCTTTGCTGAGCAGACGTTCGAACATGCGCCCAGAGATAGTCGACACGCGATCAAAGCGGCGCAACAAGTGACGCTCTATTGTCAGCATCAGTTGTTGCAGACGCTGCCGGCGCAGCAGCCCCAATTTGAACGCCACCTCTACTTCAAAATCCTGCAGATGTAACCAAGCCGTGGCGCCAGTCAACCGCGCCACGACCCAGCCCATCGGCGCAGACGCAATCGTAGGAGCCACGACCAGCACAATCTCCGGGCGCCATAAGAGCTGTCGCAGCATTAGCGGCCACGAAGTTGCGGCAAATGAGAGCAGGTGCAACACGCGCGCGCTGCCGCTCGGATTGCGCGGCACCCAAATCGGGGCGCGCCAGACGCGCGTGCCCCGCCACCGCTCGTGATAGTAGCGAAGCGCGGCGTATTCCGGCGGTCGTCGCCACTGCGGGTAGTATGGGGGTGCAGTTACGGCACGCACCTCGTGACCCATCTGTGCTAGCCACTCTGCCATTTCACCGCAGTACTTGCCATTGCCCGTGAGGTCAGGCGCAAAGTAGAGACTATAAATGAGTATCTTCAATACTATTTGCCAATCGCGAAAGGTCGCCGCTACGGAGGAGTCGCGAATCAATGTAGCAGCAAATGCTCCGGCTTTTCATTTAAAGATTATTGGTACGTGCAGATCGCGCTTTGCGACGCATCAGCGTATCCACCGGCATTTTACTTAATCGGCTGCTTATTGGGACACGGTGCCGACAGCGGCGGGGAAGGAGGCCCCGAGGATGGCCAGATTGGCGAGCGAGCCTGCGGGGATGAGGTCGATCAGATCGGTGCCGTAGTCTCCGCTGCCGATGGTGAAGGCGGTATCGCAATTGTTGCAGCGGGATGACTGCAGGATGGTGGCGAGCACCTCGGGGATGGCACTGTTGAGGGTGCCGCCCGGGCTGCCGCCCGGTCCCTCGGGACTGAGCATGTTGGTGTAGCCCTCGTGATGGATCGAGTCCTCCAGAATAGTGGTGACGTTGGGAACGTTGGCCGTGAGGGTATTGTTGTGCGCCTCGATACCGATGAAGGCGGTGCCGAAGGGAGCGGTGTCCACGTTGGTGAACAGCACATCCACGTAGGACATCCACAGGCTGTTGGCGTTGCTGACGCTGTTGCCGGCGATGCGGATGTTGTACTGGGAGTCAAAGCGCTTGGCCGCCTGGGACTGGAAGGCCTTGAGGTAGATGCCACCCCCATTGTTGATGGTGTTGTTGAGGATATCCACATCGCGCACCGAGGTCTGATAGAGCCAGATGCCGCGCGGATTGTCATTGAGCGTGTTGCCGATGAGCAGGCTCTTCTCCAGGCCCCAGACGAAGGTCGCATAGTGCGAGCTGCTATCCGGTATCACGTCCCAGGGGTGATCGACCTGCAGCGTGCCGCTGGAGTAGCCGGTCACCTCGCGTGTCTGCCCCGCGCCCGTGCCGCTGACGATGGCAACCCCGTAGTTGCCGGGAATACCTGAGCCGAAGGGGTTGACGTTGATGCTGTTGTTCGAATCGGTCAGCGAGCTGCTGCCGGCGGCGGTGACCGTGCCCAAATTGTCGGTGCTACCCTCTCCTCCCTCGGTCAGCATGGTCTCGCCGTCGTTACGGGTGGTGTTGGTAATCGGCCCGTCGGTCACATCGAACAGATTGTCGATGACGGCGATGCGGTAGGCGAAGTCCATTACGAAGCGGTGCGTCATGATGATGGCGCCATACTGATTGGCGGCATTGCGCGTGAAGTGATTGTTCAGGAACAGCGCATCGTGCACGCCGGTGAAAGTCGGCGAGCCATCGATCGAGGTGATGCTGTTGCCACTGAATACCAGTCCCGAGGTGTAGTTGAACACGAAGGGGTTGGTGCTGCTGATGCTGCCCAGCTGCACCAAGGTGCACTGCGAGACCAGCATGTTCTGATTGCTCATGAAGTACAGCTGCTGCGTGATGCCCTCATTGAGTGTCACCCTCAGCAGGAAGCTGCGCGTATTGGAGTTCCACTGCAGCCCCGAGGGCACCGAGCCGGCGTTGGTCAGCGTCAAATCCGCCAGCCCCACCAGATCCGCTCCCTGCGCGCTGATCGGGTAACTGGCGGTGTAGGTCAGTGTGGTGGCAGTCTGACCCGCCCCCTGCAGCACCACATGGGATGACAGCCTCACCCCATTGGCCAGCAGACAGTGCCCGGAGGGCAGTAGCACCACCCCACCGCCGCTACCGGCAACCGCGTTGATAGCGTTCTGAATGTTGCCCGAATCATCCTGCGTGCCGTTGCAGGGGGTGTTGACCGTGACCACATGAGACAGGAAGGTAAAGCCCGCTCCCCAGCCCACCCCCAGCGACATCGGGTCGCCGGAGCCGACCACCACGCTGATGTTCCGATCCAGCTGCACCGCTCCCGCGCCGTTGCCGTTATCCACCAGGATCACCGCCGAGGAGCTAGCGCTCAGCCCACTCGGCGCCGCCGCCACCAGCATATTGGCATTGCTGACAGCAAGATTAATGCTCGCGGCCATACCGTTCACCGTCACGCTCGGGTGGTAACCGGGAGTGATCAGATTACGACCCAGCACCCGGAAGGCTCCGCCGCTCACCAGCTGCAGCGCATCCAGGTGCAGCGGCACCGCCCCGTTGAGTCGCACCGCGCCGCTGGCTCCTTGGCTGTTGGCCACCCAGGCCACCAGCCCGCCAATGGCCGTGCTCGGCAGCTGCACCGACAGCTGCGTGCTGCCGACGCTGTTGAGAACCTGCAGCTGCACGGCAGCCCCCAGGCTCGTACCCGCCAGATAGACCTGTGCCCCGGAGAGGTTCGCGCCCTGAAAGTTCACCACTTCCCCGGCCTGTGCCGAGGAGGAGGCATTGAAGATCTTCGGTGCCCCCGCTTCGCTGCTCGCCACCGGCGTCACCAGCGTCGCCCCTACCGCCGTCCCGCCGCCTGAGCTCGAACCGCCGCTGGCACTC
>Ga0182030_10010915_pt1 | contig 18368 bp, 18 predicted proteins | sample 812S3MmetaG_FD_121299 | JGI IMG/M metagenome (GOLD analysis project Ga0182030, IMG submission 121299) | Permafrost microbial communities from Stordalen Mire, Sweden - 812S3M metaG (Illumina Assembly) | ecosystem: Environmental > Terrestrial > Soil > Wetlands > Permafrost | place: Sweden...
TTGGAAGGACATAGGTGAGTGCACCAGTGAGTTCGAACATTATAACAACGATCGAAACAGTCATTCTGGTGACTCCACCAAGTGCGGCGGCTGCTCCAATTATAGCATACGTACCAGGTGTAACACAAGGAACATCGGGTTCGCAGCTTTCGAAAGGGAAGAAGTTCGGATGATTGTGCACCCAGATCTCCATAATGATTCCAACGGCACGTCCAAAAAGAGCTCCGACTGCCATGGAAGGTAGGATAATACCGGCCGGTATTTGCAGTCCAAAGGTTATTGAGGCCAGGAAGAAGCCGAGAATAGCTGCAAAAAGCAGGAGGAATATCGTACCGGCTGTTGCTGCCCCTGTCTTGCAGAGTCCAAATTGATCATCGAGCACTTTTGAGCATTCTGCGAAGAGGGAGTATACAAGCTCAGATGATTGAGCTCGCATATATAAGTTTGGATAATTGACGAGAGCTGTTAGGGTAGCGACGATCATGACTTGAGTGATGGGTCCGGGTAACCAAGTAGCTCCTTTCTTCCATTCGGCGACCTTCATATTCATCTTGATGAACAAACCTCCATAAATTCCCTAGGTAAGTTTTAGCAAACGTAATGGATTCGCTAGTAGTTGCTTACCCCAAAGATCCCTAGAATCGCAAATGGTATCATTTCAAATCCATGCCAGCCAGTGCTATACGTCACCTGATACAGCACAAGTTTCCCACTTCGAAAGGGATCAAATGCTTGAAGCGTAACAGCAGCTGTCATGGCACAGACAAAGCTTTGCCACATGGTTTTGTCCGGGAAATAGTAGGATAGTTGCTAGTATCGAAGTCAGAAGAGAATCTGTAAAACGCTGTATAGCTTACCTCTAGGCTGAAAAGAACGCCACCAATGGGCGATCCAAATGCAACTGAGATTCCTGCTGCAGCCGCAGCTGACAAAACCTCTCGTTTTCGTGCTATCTAGCTGTTAATACGGAGAACACTAAAGCAGATTGTGCAACTTACCCTCATTACCGTTTATATTACCAAATAGTTTCATGAAAAGATTTGCACAGCAACATGCCACATGTACAAGAGGACCTTCTTTACCCAACCACATCCCAGAAGCAACTGCAAGACACTGAATCTATTAGTAAACTCTCGACATTCACAAGAGCAGCCGTACCAATCCAAGTGACTTTATCACTAGCGTCCAAGTACCCATAAACCGCCGAATGACGAATCCTCCAAGCACAGTTTTGATCTCCGGGATTCCACTGTGTTTTGCATACAGGGCATATTCCTTGACCAAAACGCTCGCTGCCAAAGCAAAAGCCAACTGGACAGGTTAGTCAATATTCGTAATAGAGAATGCGCATCCACCTACCGAGAATGCAATAAAAAATAAGTATTCTATAAACCATTTCCCTCCAGAAGATGTGATATGAAGCGCCAGACTCCACGGTACCCAATCCCGACATTGTGCCCATTCATCGTACCCAAAGCAGCAAAAGTATTTGTTCAAATAAAACCGTCCTCCATCAATTCCGGCAGAACAATATCCAGTTTTCAGATCCCCCAGCCAGTCGCTCGCAACATCTATTGCGGCCGCGAACACACCCGCCGCAAGACCTGTCAATATGAGCAATACCCATATCTGACTCGCATCTAAGAATTGTTGCACATATCCAAATAATCCCGATGCATTCGAATATAACATCCGCAGACGCTGTCTTTCCTTTGTATATTCGAAAATCCAATCGATGGCTGTCATGTCCTCATAGCCAACCCTTCGTCCAGGCCCCTCAACGTACCAGTCCAATGGGCCATCCTTTGAAACTCCATCTCTACTTCTTCTAAGTATGTTTGACCCTTGCAATTGCGCCAGGTTCAGTTGGGGAGTGCTTGGTCTTGGTGATGGTGTAGCTTGTCGAGAGCCAGACCCATTTGTGGAAAACGCAGAGAGGAACCGAGAACCAGGTGTCTGTTTCTGCTTGCGCTTGAATGATACTGTGCCTTCTCCCGCAATATCGAGGGGATCATCGGAGAGCAGTGCGTGGTCTCTCGAGTAACTCGCGGCTGGGTCATCGTTATCGCTATCATCGTCGATCGCTGCTGGCTTTGGAGGGCTTTGATTTGACGACGAGCCTGCCCGTTCTACAGAGGCGAAATCGGCCGCAGAGGAGCTGGCCATGATCACACATCTAAAACTTGATGTCGCATCTTTGTCCGTTCGAACGCTTCAACTAAGATGAACTTCGAGGCTGAGACCAATGATGCTTGCAGCGGAGGTCGGGCAAAACGAATCGCCTAAACTTGCCTCACCAAACCAAAAGAGAAAAAGAGATCCTGTCACTCTTCTATAACATCCAAACTTCACAAATATTTAGGTCGAAATCATGGCTGAGTCTACTTCAAAGCCGCATGTTCCGCAATCTGAGCCCAGTGGCCTTACAGATGCTTCTGCTACGTTTGAGAAGATGCGAAGTCTTTTGGAGGCAAAGGATGACACATCTAGATTCGTTGGACTTGCTCTACTCAAATCTGTTCTGGATAATGGACATCTGGCTCAAGATCCTGAACGCGTGCGCATTCTCTGGGAGGCATTATCTCCGAAATTCTTAGATCGTCTTCTGCGGGCGCACAGCAATGACAAGTTTAGCAAAACAGAAGCACAAGACATGGTTGATCTTGCCGTTGCAGTCCTCCATATTTTTTCCAATTTGTTACCAGAGGTATCCCGAAAGAAGAAGAGACTAGTTGGAAGAACAGAGCTACTGATTAAAGCCTTAGTTGAAAGGTACTTCTATTGATCACCTTCATATCACGGCTAATTTAATCCAGCCCCCAGGAGACAACGAAGCTCACGCTACAGACCATATTGACTATTGTCAGTCAGCCCGAAGGCGCCCTGGAACTTTTAAGTGTTGATGATCTGTCTCCCTTGACAGAGATCGCAGCTCAAGATGCTCGAGTCCTGGACATCTTCGCTTTTACATGGGCTAACGCTTCCGCGATCAGCTCCGAGGCGGGCTCGGTGCGACTAAGTATTAATAAGATCATGCCCATACTTTTGAATGTCTTCAGAGGTACGGACGCCGTTACCTTGATAAGCTTTGTTGGCGACCTTCTACCAAAGCTCACTTCCGAAGTAAATGCCCAATCTTTTCCTAAGTTAGCAACGAAATGCTAAATATTTATAGGCAATACCCCCAAGTCCGAAGTGGCTAGGAGGCCTGGTGCTTATGATCCGCAAGCTCATCTTCAGCAAGCCGACTCTCGCCAGTCGGGCAGCCTACACCCAGCTAGCATCTACATTGCTTCAAGTATATCCGACATCATGCCCAACGTTACTTTTCAAGGATGATTCTTCATTGAAGAGAGACAGCAAGCCATTCTCCTTTCTCTTCATAAATTTACTCCTCATTGATCTACGCTCTTCGTTTCCTTCGTTACTATCTAAGCTGAATAGCAGCGATTACCCTTCAGTTTCTCTTCGACTAGCGGCTGCACTGGACATCATCTCAAGCTTTATCGGCTTCCTCCTGAGGAGTTTAGACAATGAACTGGACTCAGTCTCATTCAGCATGCCACCCGATCTTTTGCTCAGGCTTCGTAAAGATATTGCAGAAACCATGTCCCTCACCATCGAGTACTTACGCGACAGATGGGATGCGTCTGTTGCTGGAGCATCCGGTTTGCATCCATCCGCTCGTGCTGGAACCTCCGCAACGTCGGAGGGAACTCGCCTCACATTGACCTGGGAATCAATGACAGACAGCGTAAATACAGACCCGTTGATTCTTGCGGGCATTAGAACTTTGGCTATATGGATTCGTGAAGATGAGAATGAGAATCTCCGTAATGAGAGCGCTGGACTCATGGATATGTTAGTAGAGCTCTACAAAACAAGTTCACCCCCGGCCTTAGATTTTCGATATCCAATATTGCTTGCGTTGGAAGGAATAATGTCTACCGATGACGGTGTTGAGGGCTTTCTTGGTCAAGATGGTTGGCGGATTGTGGCCCAAGACCTCGAAGCCATTCTTAGGAATATTGGGAATAATCAAAACATGGATGGTCTGTCACAAGCATCGGAAGCTTCCCGCGGTCTCGAAATTGTCCGCATCTTGCTTACTGTGCTCGACCATCATTCAACCTCATCCCGAAGTGAAGATTGGATGACGGCTATTACAAGCGCATCTTCGATGAAAGTACCCTCCGATTCGCCACCGCCGAAGGTCTTAGAATTCCAGATTGCCATGCTCCAACTTTCTGCAGCTTTACTCTCTGAAGCTCCAGTTAGTATGCAAAAAAGATATGCTTCTAGCAGCACCGCATTGTCCGGAATTTTGAGTCAACTAAAAGTTCTTGTAAATGGAATTAGTAATAAGACCGAGTCTAGGGAACTTCTGGAGTTATTGGAGGATGTTGCACTAGATTTGGGTAATCTAAGGGTCAGTGGGTAACATAAAGGTCAATCGCACAAGGCTTGTTTGCATGGGCCAATCGTTTGTCCTTGCAAGGTTGACAGCCAGGCTTTTCCATCCCGCATACACCTCAAAAGAGACGCCTTCAAACGCTTTACTCCGCGATCGACCAAAATCCTCAACGTCGACATGAGCGATACAAGTGCATCCGTCCCGATGCCAACCCAAAGGCTTGCACCGTCTGACCCTTGGGAGATAGCCACGTCGCGTTTCTTAGAAGGGCTCGACGAGGCTGAGAGGGCTCTCTTCAGCGAGGCTACGCCCGAAAATTTGTATTATGATTCCAGCAATACTGAACGCCTTGATCGGGCGGACAGCAAAACCAGAGCTTGCTTGCAGAATCTACAACCATTAATAACGGCGGTTCAGGATTATGGGAAGGCACTCGATACATACGCGAACGTTGCTTCTCTATATCTAGCTCCCATATGGGGTAGTATTCGTGTAATGCTTGTGATCGCGAGTAGTCACGATCGATTTTACGAGAGGATGGTCGATACTTTTGGTCGAATCGGAGATATTCTTCCCCGCTTCAGTAAGCTCATCTGAAATCATTCTTTAGGAAGCGAAAATGGTGCAATGATTACTTACTTCCTTTGAGGGGACTACCAACGAATTTTCGATGGACAGAAGCACAAGGGCTTGACGCAAGCTTTATCATCTGCTTATCTTGATATAATTGTGCTTTGTACTGAGTTTCGAAGACTCCTGCGATGTTCCAAAAAGTCGTCACTCAGACGAGTCTTCCAACCTATATCGCCAGCATTAAACAATCGTCTAGAAGAAGCTATCAAAATGTTTAGAAAACACCGTAAGGAGGTGGACAAACAGGCAGAAGTCTGCCACATGATTGAGGAGAAGGAGGCAAGAGAACTGGTTATCAGAAACAACGAGGCAGCGGCAGCACGAGAGCGAGGTATGTCATGCCAATGTCCCAAGTTATTCGAAGCAAGCCACTTGTGAAAAATGTTGTCTGATTGATTCTAGAGGCGAAGCTGAAGGATCTCATTTCGCGGTTATCGACGATAGATTACCAATACAAGCATCGTCGGATGCAGCGTATTCGGCACGCTGGTACCGGAGCATGGTTCATGACGCTACCGGATGTTAAGACTTGGCTCACCTCAAGTTCGTCATCGGTGCTTTGTTGTTATGGAATTCGTAAGCTATCCCAACCTTCATCTTCCTCAAGTAAGCTTCATGTTGATGAGGTTTGTAGCTGGTTGCGGCAAGTCAGTTTTGACTTCTAGCCTCATTGATAGAGTTCTCTCAGCTGCCGGGTGCTCCGATTATCACAATACTTCAGCATTCTACTACTGTGATCATGCCGACAAGCGAACACTCGAAGCGGTCAATATTTTCAGCGGTCTAGCTCAACAATTATTGCGAAGTATGGCTGATATTCCGCCTGTCATATCCTCGTTGATCGACAACTTGTATTCCAATGGCTCTCAAACTCCGGGCGTAGAAAGTATCATTCATCTGTTATTGGAAATGATCAAGAAGAACTCTCAGATTACAACTTTCTTCCTCGACGGATTGGACGAAGTGCTTGATAAGGAGAGGAACTTCATCTTCCTAACTTTGCAGAAATTTTTGGCCATGAGTGAAAAACTCAAGATATTTGTGTCCAGTCGGGAAGATACCACCTACCTGATAGGAGAATCAAGCGTGCCAAACTTCAAAGTTCGTCTTGACGTGAATTGCATATCCGGAGACATCGATAATTATGCAAGACATGCCATCCGTGACCTGATCCAAAGAGGCGAGCTGGTTCTTGGCAATCTAGAGCTTGAGGAAGAAATTTTCACAGCGCTGACCATTGGCGCGAAAGGAATGTGAGTATAAGCCTTCGATCGTAGGGTATTGGGCTGCCCTGGCTAGGATGTGGTTACTTTAGCCGCACAATGTGCCCTGCGCTAAAATCAAATAGGTTTCTCTGGATCAAGTTTCAACTGGATGACCTTTGCAAGGCGGAGACCGACGATGCCATCAGAAAGACGCTCCAGAACCTCCCAAAAGATCTCAGTGAGACATACGACAGACTTCTAAGTCGGATTGACGGTACAGAAAAAAAGGAATATATTCGGAGAATGTTCAACTGGATCATTGCAGGAAAAAGGCCATTGCAGGCAAATGAGATGCGAGAAGCGATTGCCTTTACCGTCGCGGACACCTATTTCGACTCCACTAAGATCCCCAATAATCTTCAACGACTCGTCCGGGCATGTGGCAATCTTGTATTTATCGACGAGGATACCCAAAACGTGCAATTGGCACATTACACAGTACAACAGTACCTTCTGGATCCACAACGAGCAAAATCGTCTGGTATCTATCTCACATTGAAAGATGCATCAATGGCACTTGGCAAGATCTGTGTAACTTATTTAAGCTTCAATGACTTTGAAACGCAAGTTGCGAAAACTTCGGATAGCACAAGTACCAATTTCCAGGCCCTGGCAAAGGCAGTCATTACCCAGCCGCTAATAGCAGAAAATTTTCACGGGAGAGTTGCCGAGAAAGCTTTGAAGACTTGGCGCAGGCCAAATTCTTCGATGTCTAGTTCAATTGGCGCACGATACAGCCGGCATATTCCTGCTGAGAAGAAGGGAAGTGTTGATTTTAAGAAGGCCTATGCCTTATTGTCTTACATAATAGAGAATTGGCTCTGGCACACCGTGCATTTCGATAGAGAGTCTGATCCTATTAACTGGATCTGGTCTCGCTTCGACGAACTTGTGTTATACAAAAAGTTACCATTCTCTTTCAGACCGTGGGATGGTATAGCAACACTGTCCGAAAGCGCTGTTCCGAACAAGCATATCTACGCGACTGGCTGGGCCCTCTTGTTTGACCACAAACCGTGTCTGAAAGCTCTTTTTAAACATGATGAACGCACCAAAGTCTCCCAACAAATACAGCTAGCAATCCAGTGGTTCTTTACTCTTAGCAGCCCTGTGGCTGGGGTGTACCACATCCCTCAGAGAGACATCGGCCTTATAACAATATATAAGAATGAAGAATTTCCAGACAGCGGAAAGGTTTGGGAGCCTTGGCTCTATTCACGGTTACTGTACGCCTTTCAAAACGGAACTGATACAACTCGAAGATTGCTTTACTCATTTATAGCATCTGAAAACTTCGATCACCAGCTTTTCTTCTTCTCTCACCTTTCTTGGGAGGCCGTTTCAAGTGGAGAGATCTCTCGTGTGGGTCTTTTGGAGAGCTATCTTTTTAGTAGGGATAAGAAAGACCTTGTGAGCCGTATTACATGCGCTCAAGATGGTCTACGGACTAACGCCCTGGAACGAGCTGCGGTCCACGGTCATGAGAATATTTGCGATTTATTCTTAAAATTCTTTCCTCCCACAAGGAAAGAGTTCCAGAACGCTCTTGCAGCATGCCTCTTACAGAATGCGGCGCGAGATGGCAACGAAGCACAACTACGATGCCTGATCAGGCTTGCAACGACAAATAGCGGGTCTCCATTGTCTCTCGACTGGGACTGGGACTATGCTACTGATGGGAAATCGGAAGTTATGATTTTGCTGTGCACTGGTAACGAAAATGAAAAGATATTGAAGCAAAAATCTCAGCACTTTCAAAAGACCCGGGTCGTAATTACAATGGCTTCCAAAGGACTGACAGAATGTGTCCTTCAACTCCTCCAAACGCGGATGTTTGTTTCCGAAAATCGTGACACGACGATTTTCGACTTTCAAGCAGCGCTCTTGGCGGCAGTCCGCAATGCCCAGTCAGAATTGGTACATTTTCTTCTATCAAAGACCGCCGGTAGAAGAGCAATCGTATGTCCCTCAGCTCGGCATCTTGCCCTCATTGGAGGTAAAATCTCTGTGGCTTTGACTGAGAGCGACCTCTCGATACCACTGGGCACATTTCTGTTGCGCATCGTAGGATGTTGTGGGATCTCCCAAGTTAATGAAGATCACATACAAGAAATTACATGGAGGCTCCTCGATGCTGGAGCAAAACCCAAATATAACCCGGATTTTAGCGACTTGTTGCTTGTAGAAATAGCGAATGGGTGCAATGAAAGGGCCGAAATTATTATAAAGAGCATCAAGGGCAGCTTGATCTATAATCCCCGATATGCTCACGACGCCATAATTCAGTGGGCTACAAGAACATTGCTGAAGGGAGATTACGATTTCGACTTCTCTATTGCTAGTATGCGAGTCTTGACACTTCTTGAATGGGCTATCTTCTACCGCAACTTAGATGTTGTAAAGACTATTTTAAGGCATTTTGGATACACGAGTCTAGTAGTAAGAAACTACACACCTCTTCAACTTGCCATCATCGTCGACTCTCCAGAGATAGTTAAATTTTTGATAGGGAGTTGGCATGCATTATTTTAGGGAAGATGATTTACTGCAGTTTGCGATGGAATGCAAGTCTTGTCACTCTCGTGAAGCCATCATCAAGAATATCGTGGACCTAGATCCTGAATCTCGGAAGGACAAGGCACAGGGCTTGGTCCAGGAGTTGGAATGAAGGGCTATCATCTGAGATGGATGTCCAGTTACACTTTACCTCTCCGAGAAGATATGTTTGAGGGAGCTTGCTTATAAGATCATCAACCGCCTTCAAGGTATCTCTTCAAAGTCTGATAGGAGCTTGAGTGTCCCATTGCTTGAGCGACTTTGGGACAATACGAAAGATGAATCTGTGATACTGGATTTTCTATAGTCACTGGCGTCTAGAGACATTACCCGGAATCTAAACGCTTCGCACTAAGCATCGGCATTCGCGCATCACGCTTGCAATACTCTCCCTTATCCGAAAGATAAGGCCAACGCACCTGCCCGCTTTCAAACTCTCTTTTGGTTGCTCAAGATCCTATCACACTGCGTCAACACCCCAAAAACAAGCACGCAAGCCTAACGGTATATACACGAACAGCACAGACTCGTATCCCATCCAAAACTTTCCCCAACTGTGCTTCTTCTCCGCTCGGAAAGAGGATTATTCCCCTCAAGGCTCGAGCACCTCGAGCGGAATCACTGAAACTCTGGATTATATGGAGGTGGTCAGAACTTGTTTGCGCACATGGCTTGGACTTTGACCTTGGAAGATGCGGGATGAAAGGCGGTGACCTCCAAAGACATGTGGCGAAAGGCAGTGTGAACAAGCACTTGATTGGCAGATAAACAATCAATAGTCACTGAACTAAGACGCTATGATACATAAACGCTTATTTTACCTCGTGCCAACGGGGATTGAGAGCTGCCAAGTCTGGAGAACCCTGCTGATAATCCCTCTTCGTATTGAATTGTTAGACAATGAGGCTGAATAGCTCAACAATCCCCGTGTCTCAGGTGAATTCCCAATCTTTTCCCCCATTTTCAGCTCGCTTGCCCCAACTCCTCAAAACCCAATCGTCACGCGCGAAGTCATCATTGGCCAACATTGATCGAACCCAGAAACAGTTCTAGACTACCTACCTTACCGACTCCTTTTTCCAAAGGTGTACGCTCGGACTCCGCCCAGCGTGGAAGCGTTGACGAACGTCCGTGCGCCGCATCATGATGCATGTACTGTCTGAGCGGAGAACCAATAATGAGATCGTTATGTCTATCCGCGATCCTCGATGCAAGCGCGTTACCAAAGCTCACGGCGTAAGCAATTGCCATGCCTAATTTTAAAATCGTCCGAACAATTATTATGGGTTCCCAAATCTGCTATCTCGGTTCCCGAGGATGGTCCTTGAAAGTGTGAGCAGAATGTGAGGTGGTAGTTGACTACGACTCGCAGGAGTGGGGAATGATATCAAGGAAGATGCTTGGTCCGCTTTATGCAGATGGTTTAGATAATTAGATACTGCATGAACGGAAATGTAGCTTACCAATCGGGAGTTCCTGGGAGTCAGGATTGTGAAACAGGTTACAGGTGTGAGGCGGATGGGTCGCCGAGGAGGGGGGTTTCTTATTGGGATTGGTGGGGACACGGGGTTATTGGGGATGAAGGGAGGGGGTATTCCGATGCTTTGGGCTGTTCTGAGGATGATGAGTATTGGTTGATGGATTTTTTATGACAAAGATTGGTTCAGAGTAAGGTGAGAAATTGGAGAATTTTGAGGTTCTTTTGGGTACGTGGAAATTATGATGGGCCTTTTGGGAACTGGAGACAGAAACCATAATGGTTGTTTTACCTAGTTGTCCCCTAAAGAGGTTTATTTTAGGACAAGACTTGGAAGTTCGTCTCTCCGTCTCTCCCTCTCCATCCTAACTTGTCAAATTAGGAATGCCTAAACTTTGTCTTAACTTTGTATTCGTCGCCATCTCAAGCAATACAGAGGCACAGCCGTCTTGATGTCTCAGATGGGAGATCATAATGAACCTCATATGGCATGATCCTGACCTCGATGATGGTGTCCCGATCTGGCGGGGCGCCGCGTGGAAAGCACGTGTCGTGTTTGTTGTACAAACCTGGCGTCGGGATTTATGTGGGGAAAAGCGTGGTGGCGCTTTGAACCGCGATGAACACGACGACGGGCTAGGGAGCAAAGATGGATTGGGTAGAGAGATCTGTTCGTTCTCATCTTTCCCATTTCCTCGACCGACAACATGGCACCACTTCGGGATCTACCTTGCAGTCATTTCGCATGTGGTTCGTCGGAGTAGCCGTAACATGTTTGGTTTGAATCATGAACGCGGGACATTCTCGGTGCTAGTTTCCCACCAGCCGCCTTAGGTAAAGGATTGGTGTAAAAAGAAAATCACAAAATAGACTTCGATGCGGTGAAGAACGATTTTCAGCCACTCCGATGCCAAAAATGCATCGAGAAGATGCATAGAAGACACGGGAAGCCTAGCGTAAACGCTTCTGTTAATCTAACAGAGATCCCGCAATCATAGTTACTAGGATGCTCCTTTCTCTTGGAAGTGTAGGGGATTGATACGGACCTACGATAGGAGGTTGGGAGTGGTTTGCGTTCCCGCGGCGTCGCTATCGATTCTTTAGATCGAGCGTTGAATCAGAGATGATTCTAGATGTTAGGGCTTGGTGTGGAGCAGCTGAAGGAAAGCCGCGTTTCTAGGGAGACACGAGTAATGTAATAAGCGCAATCACGATTCATGCTTTGCCCTATTGACTGACTCCAACTGAGGTGAAAGTTAAGGAGCGAATTTCCCAGGGAAGTTCAAGAGCCGACAGCATCTGCAAATCCTTTCTTGATGGAGCGAACTATGTGCCCTACCCACCGAAGGACAATTCAATAATGCAGAACGATTTTAGTCCCAAGGCAAGCCATCTGACGCAGAAAGCTGGGGAGAGGTGAAGGAACTCTGTTCAGCTTGCTTGGAATCAAGTATTTTGAGACCTCGAACACTTGTCCTTCGGGCCGGTAGGAACGTAGGAACGTCCAAATGTCTGCCGTCTCCGAAGAAGGGCAAGCTGTCAACCGCTCGGTAGCCACAAGCGTTTGCGCCATCGTGAATCCATTGTTCGGGCAGAGCTTTTGGTCTTATCAGAGCTTAATCTGGGAAAAGCCGCGACGCGTGGCACCCTGGAAACACAAGAAGGTAGAGAAGATCAAACTTTTAGACCTCGCATCAGGAGCATTGAGCGATAGTTAGGGACACCGGTGGGCTGAGTCGTAGGTGGGGTGAGAGACTGAGCCGCACACTTGGATGAGATGGGGAAATGAAGAATGCTAAATAGAGCGGCTTTTGACGCCGCGAATAAATCTGGGGGCCGCTGACGTTCTATATTACTCCTCGGTAGTAATGTGCTTGTCATTGATGACTAGATTGTCGTCGTGATGATTGCCAGTGTAAGGGATGCTTCGCGTACCGGTCCGCATGCAGTACGAGTTTGCGTAAAAGTGCCGTGCAGATGCACCCGCAGCGTACCTGGAAAAGGCAGCGAAGAAGCAATTTGGATAAAATGTGTACGGTACCACGTAGACCGGTAGAAATTCCCGGTAGTCAGCAGCCACACCGTTGCTGAGCCATGAATGGCGTTGTATCGCATGAACTAATCTATTTATAAATAATGAAGGATGCAAGATAGATTGGGTCCCTCTGGACCTGATATTTCATCACCTTCATCAAACGGTTCTTTCCCAATATCAGACGTCGGCTATCTCGATGCGTCGCCTGCGCCTTGCAACAGCTGGGATTTTCATATCAAGCCTTGCAATTGGCTCCTGCTCATGACTGCTCCTAGGATGAAAATGTCGTTGGTGATGTAAGTATCACTGCTTCCATATCAGGGGTCAAATGTGCCTTGCATGTGTGACGAAGTTTGAAGAATTACATCTTCAGCAGGGTACAAACCGATTCTGATTCGACAGTCATTCTCTAAATCCTGTTGAAGATATTTGTAACGTTCCATGAAACAAATACTTAGATATACTGATTCAAATGCCGGTACCGTGATGCTGGAGGCGATGTTCTGCACTCGTTCCCAGGTATAGTTCTTCCAGGCACATGTCTTCGTGTTTTAGAGCCGACGGATTGGGAAGGAGATCATGACTTCGGACAATATTCAGATGGTTGGGTCTCTTGGGTGCATAAAGTCGTTTGAGAGTTTCTAGGGTCTCAGAAGAGAACCTACCTTTAGTCTTCTGTCATGAATTTTTTACAAAGGGGCTTGTTGGAATGAGATACGTCGTGGGCAAAATTGGTTAAACAGAAATAGGTAGATTTTCTTGAAATGATATTCATTGGATGACTTATTTATGAAGAGGCATATTAGGGAATATCAATGATCGCCCCGGCGAGATTTCAAACATCTGCCCCTGTCAAACCGAGAAATATGGGTTCTGTTCCATCCCCTAGCAAGTTACGTCCAGGATGTTTCTCTGCCCCTTGACAGGCGATTACCTTAAAGATACAAGGAAACTCCGCTTCGATACTTCCGACCCCAATCCCCGATTCCCAATTCCCATTTCCCAGAAGCGTCGAGCCCTTTCGTATATTATCGAATGCGGAGATGATGTAGTGAGACATATGGCGGAATCTCCTCGTGGCAGTCTGGTCAAAGGAACATAAGCGACCGTCTTACTATTAGTACTTGACTCAAAGCAACAGGGAACATATCAAGAAATGAGTCTCAAATCAGCCGATGCTATTCGTCAACTGCTCGTTGGGAATCAATAGATTTGCGCACTCCCGCTGAAGATCAAAAACCGTTACATTCTCTGTGCCGCCGGGGCGATGGACGACATCTGTCGATCAGGGCTTCAGCTGGATGGTGAAGATCATACGAGAGTACCGGACGGAAGAATGAACAGATGCGATTGGGTTGTTCATCAATAATAATCACTCAGCATATCAAGTGTTCTTCGCCATCTGGAAGCTTCGTCGAGGCCTGCGCCATCGGTATTTAACCATTAGCCGTGTAAGGGAATGAATGATCTGAATAAACGCGGGTCAGAGGCGCGGTATCATTGAAATTGAGAATGGCAAACGCTCATTGGAACGAAACTACCGACGAAGTGTGCTTCCGCAGCAGGACAAAATACTAGTAGCGGGAGGTGCCTATGGATTCGCGGCACATCCAGTACTTTGTACACTGCCACAGCCTCGAGCAACAGCAGACCAAAAGCAGAAAATTCCGACTTCAGGAGTTTCACTTTTCCCCTACACTAGAATCATCGTGAAAGGCATTCCTACTCTGATATTGGCATGCATATCATGGAGTCCTATTGCGGTTTAGGGACCGGACATATCTACGTTGTTAGTAATTTGGTGGAACGCCAGGAACATCAGTGCTTCATTGGAATCCACAGTCTTGCTGCACAAGCAAGGTACCTTTGAGCAAGGTCCTGGAGAAAATGAGGAGCGACGACGGACTCACCACAGTCAATTGAGAGCCCAACTGGCCCAATCCCATCCTTTATGGCTGACTCGAACCCTAATGCTCTAGTATGCCTAATACTAGTATAGGTTTCCTTTCCTTTCCTTCATTCACAGCTCCCGGAAGCCGTTCTGAGGAGCGGGAGTTTTCTTTCTACGCACTATCGGAATCCGCACTGTCTATCAACCACCCTTGTTCTTCGGCCGCAGAAAGTAAAAAAGAGTTAAACATCGTCCCGTAACCTTTTTAGGAGAACCTTGCAACGCTACCGGGCTACCTCGCAGCATGCCCACTACTAGTACCTAGGTAGCATCCATGCCTTCTCTCTGCTGCCACAGTCCTGTACGCGAATCACACCCAAGCATTGTCTTGCATATTTGCAGGCATCATTACACGCCACTATGCTATACAGTACCTAGACTTCACCCACGTCCACCTAAAAATCCCTCCCCCCCCCAATGCTGAGCCTTTCGCCATCCCATCGATCCAAAAACGTCCGAGCAAAGACGAGGGTAATTAGGAATATGCCCTGTGTTACCCGCATGGAACCATGATCCTGCATAACTGCCCACCACTCACCTATTCTCCTTCCCTTCCCTATCCATCGTCTCCCCGTAACGGACTGTTCTCTGGACATGTTTGAAACTGCTTCAACTTCTGGATAACAACTAGACGAGCTGTGGTTACATTCCAATTGGCAATCGAATTCTCAATCACCTGCGCACAAGCAACACCGACCAGCGCTCGAACTAAATCCAGGACGTGCGCACCTTCAATCACAGCTCCATTTTCCCTGTGGACGGAAACCTCGCTCGATAAACCTGCAGTCGTTTCTCTACCTCTGGCGTAGATCTCATCCGGCAGTTGGAATCACAAAACAAACTTACAGAAACATAGTGCCCCGTTTGCATGGACTGATATCGCCCCGCGACCACGAGCATCAATCCAGCTCTCTCTGGCAGCATTGCGATCAATTGCCATGAAATTGGCTTTCAACGACACCAGAAATATATTCCAGCACTAGAGACCTGGTATATTCCCTGACCTCGGTCCTGGCCGGATCCTTGAACGACGTTCTGCTACAGCAGTGTAAAGTTGTTACATGTCGAAAAACTTCTTAGGTCTCAATTCTTCTAGTCGAGAGTCGGTGAGCGCCGCCACTAAGGAACAACGAGAGAAAGACCAAGTTTCGGCGTTGTATGAATTAGGACTACTCAGCAACTCGGATAAAAGGCCTAGCAGGCGAGGAAAGGACAAGGACAGGGAGGGACCTGGTGCTGGGGCTCGCGTTGCAGGTTCTCATCCTAGAAAGGGTACGCTGCAACCAATCCACCTTTTCTTGGCCCCTCTCCTCACTTCAATTCTCGATCAATACGTAAAACTGACAAGATCTTTCATCCTCAGAGAATCTCAACAATTCCTCCCGAGCACCATCTAGTAAACCATCGCCATCGGTCACATCACTACAGTCAAGAGGGAGCAAGGGATCTAGCGATTTGCGCAACCGAGCAGGCGGAGGAATGGCGGGCATGTTGGATATGGATAGGAGCCGGACACGGCGAGAGAGAACTTTTGTTGGCAGCGAATGCGCGGTTTGTGAGGAGCCATTGGAACACACATTGAGGGGGGAGAGAATCCTTCAATTCTCCTGCGGACACGTATCTCACGAGGCATGCTTCTACGAGTATATCAAGGAGTTTGAGTCACAATATTGTCCGACATGCAATGCTCCGCTTGGCCTGGACACAAGTCGAGGTGGAAATGTGCTGGATATTGGTAAGAAATTCAACGGTGGTTCGTGCTCCCATACCAGATAGCTGATGCCCTATTCCCCTTTAGAGAAGCTAAGTAGCATTGTGCGATCAGTAGCCGCGAGCGACCAGTCTTTGAGATCACAGCAGACTCCGACCCCGACGCCCTGGGACAGCCAGACTGTGCGACCTCGTAGCAGAGAGTCAAATGTACGACAGCAACCTCGAGAAGCGAGGGATAGTAGCAGAGATACAAGAGACAGTAACACCGGAGGTAGTAGTCGAGATAGTCGGGAAAGTCGAGACCGAGCGGACAGATACGCAGCACCTTCTCGAGCAGGACACACTCGGGATGACTCTGGGGCTACTGGGGCGCCATCTTCCACTGGATATCCAGAGACTTCCACCAGGGGCCCACCAAGAAGACACGACTACGATGTGCAATCTATGGAGACAAATCTGGTCAGCCCGAGGGCAAGTGTGACTAGAAATCCCATCCCTCCACCATCTGTCAGTGTAAGATCAGAGTTTCCGACGTTGAATCGATCACGGCAACAGCAGACTCTCACTTGTCTTGTCACTATAGAAGTACCAGATAACAAATGGCGACCTGATCCAGATGATCTTCGCAGCGCGCCGCCTATGCCTAATATACGCCCCGAAGACACATATGCTCGACCCCCATCACCTGCACAAAGCGCGCCACGCTTTTACCCATACGAGTCTCCTGAAGTATTGGACGAGATCACTGAAAGCCTGCGTGCAAGGGTTGAGAATTGGCATGGGCTAGACTTCACCAGGTTTGTATTTACAAAAGCGACAGAGCAACAATCATACTGACAAATATACAGATTTGGAAAACTTCGTCTCTATGGTACTATCAGAGTCGGGAAAGATAAGCAATCTTGGCAGGAGCTCGAATGCTTCCTTTTTGCGGAGATGCTCATCTGCGTTAAGGAGAAGAAGGTAGCAATTCCCCAGCAATGGGAGGATACAAATCCTGGTCGCAAGACAACTCGATGTACCCTGAAAGGATCTATTCTAATCAAGAAACATTTAAATGAGGTTACAGAATCCGGCGCCAAAGCACCCCTTGGACAAACCGAAAAGATTACTATGGCCAACCTTCAACCCGGTCAAGAAAATATATTAACACTGAGCCTCTCAGTGGCTGAACTTCCTTCATTTCATCTCAAGTTTGATAATCGGAACCAATTGAAATTATGGCAACAAGCACTTCTTGATCTGAATGCTGTGGAAGGCTCGCCTGTTCGAAGTCCGGATTATGAGCTTTCTGAGACCGACGAGGAAGATTGGCAACGAGTAGCGGATCCTAAGCGGGTTTCCTCTCTTAATTCGTCTTCTTATGGAGCTGGTCGATCGGCAACAACGGCGCCGACAGAATACACCAATGTAACTAAAGAAAAAAGTATGCGGTTACCTCCTGCGGTACATATACCGGTCGACATTGTGGTTGTGGTTCCGATATCTTCGTCTATGCAGGGAGTCAAGATTAGTCTCGTGCGAGATGCGCTCAAATTCATGGTACAAAACCTTGGAGAGCGAGATCGTATGGGTCTCGTCACATTTGGATCGAGCAGTGGGGCAGCTCCTCTAGTTGGAATGACCACAAAGACCTGGAATGGATGGTCAGGAATCTTGGCCTCAATTAGGCCTGTCGGGCAGAAGAGCCATCGTGCTGATGTTGTCGACGGTGCGAATGTTGCAATGGATCTGCTTATGCAGCGAAAGTCAAATAATCCAGTCGCAACAATTCTCTTGATCAGCGATTCGTCAACATCCGATACCGAGAGTGTTGACTTCGTTGTGTCAAGAGCAGAGGCTGCAAAGTAAGTCGGTCTTCCCAACTATTATCACAGAAATTGATCATTTTAGAATTGCAATCCACTCCTTTGGACTTGGCATGACCCATAAACCTGATACCATGATCGAGTTATCAACTCGGACAAAGGCCTCCTATACCTATGTCAAGGATTGGATGATGCTTCGAGAATGTCTCGCGGGTTGTCTCGGAGCTCTGCAGACGATGTCTCACCAGAATGTGAAGCTGAAATTGAGACTTCCCGAGGGGTCACCAGCGAAATTTGTCAAGATCAGTGGCGCATTGCAAATCACGAAAAGGGCTACAGGCAAGGATGCAGAAGCCTCTCTTGGAGATCTAAGATTTGGTGACAAACGAGATATTCTTGTCCAGCTTGTCATTTCTCCAGACAATGCATCACAGGAACAATTGCCTCAGGATCCTTGGGAGTCGATAGTATCAGGCCTTGAAGCTCTCGGTGGCCCACTGGATCAGGAGGACCAAA
>Ga0182030_10010917_pt1 | contig 18366 bp, 13 predicted proteins | sample 812S3MmetaG_FD_121299 | JGI IMG/M metagenome (GOLD analysis project Ga0182030, IMG submission 121299) | Permafrost microbial communities from Stordalen Mire, Sweden - 812S3M metaG (Illumina Assembly) | ecosystem: Environmental > Terrestrial > Soil > Wetlands > Permafrost | place: Sweden...
CGCAGGGCGATCACGTTGTCGGCCTTGCCGTACTGCACCAGGCCGGTCAAATCCACGGTGAACGGGAGGTAGCCGCCGTAGTGAGTGAGCAGGTGCTTGCCGTTGAACCATACATCGGCCACCTGCATGGCGCCCTCGAACTCGACGAAGATCTTCTTCCCCTGCCAGCCTTCTTCCGCGGTGAAGTGGCGGCGGTACCAGCATACGCCCTGGAAATTGGTCATGCCGCTCGAGTTCTCCGGTTCCAGGCGGACCGTGTGGGGAGCGTTGACGCGCTCCCAGCGCGTGTCGGCGAACGCCAGAGTGCTGAAGGCCGCCTGCGGCACGGGCTTGTCGACGCGGTAGAACCGCCAGCCCTGGTTGAGACTCAAGGTGGCGCCGGGCAGTTGCGGACCTGTGGCCGCGGCCAATCCATGTGCCGCGCCCAGTGTCACGACGAGAGAAAGACAGTAACGGGTCATGCCAGTCATTCTTTTCATCTACTGAAATTATCCGCGATTTCTTTCCCCATATTCCGCAAACGATCGGTCCTGCTTCTCCGCATTGCCCCGATACAGCTCCAGCAGACCAGGCCGCTACTTCTCCGGGCCGCCCGCGATGGCGACCCCCACCATGGAATCGGCGCAGCCGTAGTACATGAACCACTGATTCCGGAACCAGACCAGGCCCTCCGCGAACGTCGTCCCGGCGGCGTACTGGCCCGTCTTTTCAAAGGCCAGTTCCGGTTGGAACACCGGCCCGTCGGTGCGGGCGATGAGCTTGGCCGGGGCATCGGCCGCGAACAGCGCCTCGCCCGCCGCGTAGGCGTTCGCACCCAGCGCCGGATCGCCGCCGTTTTCGGCGTTCTTGCCGTTGTAGAGCACTACGATGCCCCGGGCAGTCAGCACCGGCGGCGGGCCGGTCTCCGGAAACGAGCTGTCAAAGCGGCCGTCGCGTTTCGCCAGCACCACCACCGGTTCGCCGCGCGCGTCTTCAACCGGCTTCCAGTGGATGAGATCGTCGGAGGTGGCCAGGCGGATCGCGCCTTCACCCCAATACATCCAGTATTTGCCGCCGATTCTGGCCGCCTTCAGGCGCCCGCCTTGCACCCGCGTCACCATCCCCGCCGACTTGTAGGACAGCGCCGCGTACTTCCCCTCCACTCCCAGCGCGGGACCGTGCTTCGTCCAGTGCACCAGATCCTTCGATGTGGCGATGGCCGCGTCGGTCTTCTTCCGGTTCCACTGCGTGTACGTCAGGACGTAGGTGCCGTCCGGGCTTTCCACGATGCGCGGGTCTTCGCATCCGCCGGGCCATTCGCGTTCCTTCTCGGAATCGTTATTGGGGTAGAGCACGGGCTCCGGCCGGCGAGTGAAGTGGATGCCGTCGCCGCTTTCGGCGAGGCCCAGCCGCGAGGTGTGCAGGCCAATGCCCATTACGCCGCTGTCGTCCTCCGCCCGGTAGAGCACGTAAACGCTGCCGTTGCGCACTACGGCCGCCGGATTGAATGTGTGCAGCGCCTCCCAGTGGACCGGCTTCCCATCCATCGTGTTGCGCACCACGGACTGCTTGTTCGGCGCAATCACGGGATTCATGCCGGACGGGCGCACAAATGGCTCGATCCGCCATCCGGCTGCCCGCTCCGCGGCCACCGCGGCCGACCAAAGCCCCGCCGCGGCGAGGACGAATGTCCATCGGCGATTCATGTCGGAAAGTCCTCCAGCACTTCATTGTCCATGCGGATCTCCGGCTCGTATTCTACCCCACTGGGCGGCACGGGAATGGGGCAAGATCCCCTATCTCCGCGGCGCGGGCGGTCCAATATCCCTATGGTGATAGATATCTCGTTGGAGATACCCGTCCCTTTCACCAAGCTGCGCGGCTCTAAGAGAGCGATCCGCAAGATACCTCCATCGGAATACTAACTTTAATTATTAGTAACGGAGAATACGGTTTTAATACCCGTACTACTAATTTGTGACCAACTGCACGTTAGCGCGGCTATTATTGCTAGTATTGCCGCCTGCGGTTTCCTGGTCCAGTCAGGTCTCGTTTGACTTGCTTTCCGGGAAGGAAGACCCGGGCGGCGGGACTCGATCCGTGTTCCCGGGCGCTGCCGGCGGCTGGTCGAATGTTTATATTGCGGCTATCGAAATCGGCCATGTGCCTGGCTTCGCGAGCGCGGCCGATGAACCGATCGCCGATCCCGCCCTCAACAACGGCCTTCTGGCCTGCCCGTTCGATGCCTGTCCCGGCAAGATGCCCGGCTCGTACCGGTATTCCGGCATCGACACTTCCGCCGGCGTAAGCGACTTCACCGGAATCGGCCGGACCAGGTTGCTTTCGGATAGAAGCACAAACTACCGCGGCAAATCGTCCAACGCAAGTAACGCCGCGGTGGCGCGCCTGGCGAGTAAACAGAAGGATGACTCGGGGATGGACATTATGAAACCGGACGCGCCGGCCGGTCAATGGCTGAGAGTCGGTTATAGCCAAAGTCAAAACGATGCCGCGGCCATCGACTTACTCGACTGGCACCGGCCGCTGGGGGAACCACTCGCCCTATGTCTTATCGGAGTCATCGCGATCATCCCCTCCATGCTGCGCCGCCGGGTGGAGACAGGCGGCCGGGGCAGCGGGCGCCGCCGGAGATCCTACCCGCACGCCATCCCGTCATCAACGCACAGAGAGGCCCGCGACCGCGCAGACCAGGAATCCGAGGAAGACGCAGGCCAGGACGAGCGCCCAAAAGAGGAGTTTTCTCCGGCCTCGCTGCATGAATGATCCCTTTCAGCAGCCGTGCCGCTCGCAGTGGGTTAGAAACATCGTCCGCAGAGAATGGCAATAGTCGCGGGCCGCCTCGACGGACTTCCGCGCTTCCTGGCGTTCGCCATCGCTGCCGGCGAGTTCCAGGTCTTCGGCGGCAATATTGCCCTCGTTGGCGGCCAGCGCAAATGCCAGGATGATGTGGTCTCTCTCGGTGCAACTCATCGTGTGTCAATCTCCTGCCTCTCGGAATCGTGGGTGGGTACTTCGCATCTTGGCGTGAACTGGCGCGGGCTGCAAGCCTTCACTTTGGTTAGCACGGTTCTACAGGTGCCGGGGTGGTCGTACTGGGTGGGACAAACCGGCGCCCTTCGTGGCCTGTGGCGATGGGCTTCCCGCACGCTTGCACTCGGGACGCGGGATTCGCACACTGTAGGGGATGCACATGCGATCCCTGTTATCGATGTTGGCGATGGCCGCGGTTGCCGTACCCGGCGCGCCGGCGGCCAGCGCGCCGGTGGCCAACCGGAGCCCGCTCCAACCTAGTGCGTTCAACACCCTGCCTTTGGGCTCTGTGATGCCGCGCGGCTGGCTGCTGGAGCAACTGCGCTTGCAGGCGCAAGGCCTCAGCGGGCACCTCGATGAATTCTGGCCGGACCTCGGCCCCGGGAGCGCCTGGCTGGGCGGCAGCGGCGAGGGGTGGGAGCGCGGACCGTATTTCCTCGATGGGCTGGTGCCGCTGGCCTATCTCACCAAAGACGCGGCGCTTCTCGCCAAGGTGAAAAAGTGGATGGACTGGGTGCTCCTTCACCAGCAGCCCGATGGCGCCATCGGTCCCGTCAAGAACCTCGACTGGTGGCCCAATTACGTCATGCTGAAGGCCCTGATGCAGTACCAGGAAGCCTCCGGCGACGCCCGCGTAATCCCGCTGATGGAAAAATATTTCGCCTACCAGGCGCGCCACCTCGACGAGCGCCCGCTCAAGGAGTGGGCCATCTTCCGCTGGCACGACGAAGTGTTGAGCGTGCTCTGGCTCTACAACCGTAACGGCGACCGCGCCCTGCTCGACCTGGCGCGCAAACTGCACACCCAGGGGCACGATTGGGAGGCCCAGTTCGCCGATTTCAAGACCAAAGAAAAAGTGCCGCGCGCCGCCACCAATCTCTCCACCCACGGCGTCAATAACGCCATGGCGATGAAGGCCGCGGCGGTGTGGTGGCTCCTCACCGGCGACAAAGGCGACCGCGCCAGCCTGTACCAGATGTTCGAAGCGCTCGATCGCTACCATGGCCAACCCTCGGGAATCTTCAGTGCCGACGAACACTACGCCGGCCGCGATCCCTCCCAGGGAACGGAGTTGTGCGCCGTCGTGGAAGCCATGTTTTCGCTGGAAACCGACATGGCGATCCTGGGCGACGCCGCGCTCGGCGACCGCCTCGAAAAAATCGCCTACAACGCGCTGCCGGCCACGCTGACCGCCGACCTGTGGGCGCATCAGTACGATCAGCAGGCCAACCAGGTGGTGTGCTCCATCTCCAATCATCGCTGGGCCACCAACGGTCCGGAGAGCAACATTTTCGGGCTGGAGCCGAATTTCGGCTGCTGCACAGCCAATATGCACCAGGGCTGGCCGAAACTGGCGGCCAGCCTGTGGATGGCGACCACGGATGGCGGCCTCGCCGCCGTGGCCTACGGTCCCAGCGAAGTCACCGCCACGGTGCGCGGCGGCGCGGCGGTGACCGTCGAGGAGCAGACGGACTATCCGTTTCGCGAAGCGATATCGCTCGCCCTGAAGATGCCGGGGACGGCGCGCTTCCCGCTCGCCGTGCGCATTCCGGCGTGGGCCGCCGCGGCCAGCGTCACCGTCAACGGCGCGCCGGTGGCCGGAGTAAAGGCGGGCGAGTTCCTGCGCATCGAGCGCGAATGGAAAAACGGCGACCACGTGGAGCTGCGCTTTCCAATGGCGGTGCGCACCTCCACGTGGTTCAACAATTCCATCGCCGTGGAGCGCGGCCCGCTGGTCTACTCGCTCAAAATCGGCGAAAGCTGGCACAAAATCAAGCAGACCGGTCCGGCGGCCGATTGGGAAGTGTACCCCACCACCCCGTGGAATTACGCCCTGGTGAAAGGCGCGTTTCAGGTGGCGGAGAAGCCCATGGCACGCCAGCCATACACCGCCGATGCGTCGCCGGTGGAGATTACCACCAAGGCCCGGCGCCTGCCCCAGTGGACGCTGGTGGACGATTCGCCCGGCGTGCTGCCGGTGAGCCCGGTCGCTACCAAACGCCCCGAAGAGACGGTGACGCTGGTGCCCTACGGCGCCGCCAAACTGCGCATCACCGCGTTCCCGTGGATGGAGTGATCGAGGGCGGCGCCTCCGCGGCAGCCGCGCCCCACTTTTCGTTCGGCGCGGTTCCCATTTCTAAGACCAGCTCGCCCCCGGCCACAATCTCCTGGTGCCTGATCCACGGCCGGTTCAGCGGCTTGCCGTTCAGCTTCGCCGACTGTATGTAGAAGCGGCCCGCGGAAGCCCCCGGCGCGCGCATGGTGAACTGCTTCCCGCCCGCTACCCGGATGGTCGCCTGGTCGAATTCCGGAGAACCCAGCTCGTACGCCGGCACTCCCGGCGCCACCGGATACATCCCCAGGGCGCTCAGCACATACCACGCCGACATCTGGCCGCCATCCTCGTTGCCCGCCAGGCCACTCGGCCCGTCGGTGTATTGCGTCCGCATCACTTCGCGCACGCGCTGCTGCGTCTTCCACGGGGCGCCGGCATAATCGTAAAGGTAGGCGATGTGGTGGCTCGGTTCGTTGCCGTGCTCGTAATATTTGCCGGCGAACAGGGCGTCCAGTTTGCCGATGAACGCCTGCTTCCCACCCACCAGCGCGATCAGCCCCGCCATGTCCTGCGGCACGAAAAACGTGTACTGGTAGGGCAGCCCCTCGGTGACATAGGGAGCCGGCTTGGCCGGATCGAACGGCGAAATCCAGGTGCCGTCCGCGCGGCGACCGCGCGCAAACCCCGTCGCCGGGTCGATCACGTTGCGGTAGTTCATAGCGCGGGCGCGGAACATCGCCGCGTCTTCGCGCTTGCCCAGCGCCCCGGCCAGTTCCCCCAGCACGAAATCGTCGTAGGCATACTCCAGCGTGCGGCTCACCTGCTCACCCTTGTGAAACGCCTCGGTGACGGGATTGTCCAGCGGCACGAATCCGTATTTCAAATAGTCCGGCAGCGCGCGCCGCCCGCGGCCGTCGAGGTATTCGTCATGCGAAGCCGGCGTCTCCATGGCATTGCGCCGCAGCAGCCTGTAGGCTTCCTGAATACCGAACCCGCGAATTCCCTTGAGATAGGCATCGCCGATCACCGCCCCCGCGTGGTCGCCGATCATCTCCTGCGTGTAGCTGTTCCACGCCGGATAGATGGGCATCCACCCGCCCTGCTGTCCCATGGCCACCAGCGATTGCATCATCTCCGCCGTGCGCGCCGGGTCGATGATGGTCATCAATGGGTGCAGGCTGCGGAAGGTGTCCCACAAGGAAAAATCGCAGTATTAGGTAAAACCCTTGGCGGTTTCCGTGCTGCCGCCGCCGGCAAACCTGGGATACGTGCCGCTGGCGTCGCTAAACGTGCGGGGCACCAGCATGCTGTGATAGAGCGCCGTATAGAACACGCGGCGGCGCGTTTCCGAGACGGACTGCACGGTAATTTGCCCCAGCGCGCGGTTCCACGCGGCTTCGGCCGCCGCCGCAACCTGGTCGAAGTCCCAACCCGGAATTTCCGCCTCCAGGTTGCGCCGCGCTTCTTCCACGCTGACGAATGAAGTCCCGATCTTGACCGAGATCTCCTCTCCCTCGCTGGTTTCGAACCCAACATACGCGCCCGGCATGCCGCTCGCCCCGGCCTGCAGCGTGCCGTTCTCGTGCCGTGCCCCGCCGCTCCAGGTGCCGTAGCGCGCCAACGGACGGTTGAATCGCGCCACGAAGTATCCGCTGAATCCGGCGGGCTTGCCGGCGCCCGCGTAGAGACGATGCACCGGATTGGTCCCCGAAACCTCGCGCCTGGCGGGGTACACGCGAATCTCGCCTTCTCCGGCCCGCGAGTTGCTCTCCAGCAGAATCCACGCCCGGGCCGATTTCGGAAAGCGGAAGCGCAGCAGGCCGCTCCGCGTGCTCCCGGTCACCGAAGCGCGTATGCCGTAGTCCGCCAGCGTGACCTGATAACGATCCGGCCGGGCGCGCTCGCTGTCGCGCGAGAACGCCGACGCGCGGGCGTCGGGCGCCGTCTTCAAATCGCCGGTGGTGGCCATCACCGTCGTGCTGCCGTAGTCCTGCACGCACGAGCCGCTCAGAAAATGGGTGCCGCGGAAGCCCTGAATCCGCGCGTCTTTGGCGTAGTACGGCGCAATGCACTTGACTTCGCTCGCCCGCGTTTGCGGCGTCCATTGCGTCATGCCGAAGGGCACGCCGGCGGCAGGGTAGGTCTGCCCGTCGCCCGCCGTGCCAATCAGTGGATCCACCAGGCCGGCCGGTTGCTGCGCCCTGGCGGCGACACCGTAGACCACGCAAATCACGGCGGCGGCCCGCAAAAAGAGCATGGGAATGCGGAGAGTGTGGAGCATGCCCTTGCAGCATAACCCCACGCATTTCGTTTTGCTTCCGGGCAAGCCGGGCGATTCCGCCGCCCGCCCCGGCCGATGAGGACGCGGGACCGCGGCCCTCAGCCACCTGCGCCGCGCCACCGCGGCTTCTCTCGCCGCCACCCACCACGCGCGCCAACCGCTCCACGATGTGCTTTAAGCTCGCCGACTGCGCGTGGAGAGCGTGCACCGACGCGGCGCTCTCTTCGGCGCAGGCCGCCGTCTGCATCGTCACCTGCTCCATCTGTGTCATGGCTGCGCCGATCTGCTCGTTCCCTCGCGCCTGCTCCTGGCTGCCCAGGTTGACCTCGTCCACTAGAGCTCTCACCTTGGACGACTCCTCGGTAATATCGCGGACGGCGCTGGCCACCTGATCGACCTTGATCTTGCCATCGTTGGACCTGGCGATGGATTCCTCGATCAAAACCGTCGTATCCTGGGCCGCCCGGGCGCACCGCTGCGCCAGATTGCGCACTTCGTCGGCCACCACGGCAAAGCCCATTCCGGATTCGCCGGCCCGCGCCGCCTCCACCGAAGCGTTCAGCGCCAGGATGTTCGTCTGGAAGGCGATTTCGTCGATCACCTTGATGATTTTGGAGATCTTCTCGCTCTGCTTCCCGATCTCACCCATCGCCACGACCATCTGATCCAGCGATAGGTTAGTCCGGGCAACCTTCTGCTGGCTCCGGTTCACCAGCTCGGCCGCCGCGCGCGAATTCTCCGCGCTCCGGCGCGCCATGGAGTGAATCTCTTTGCTGGACGCCGCGGTTTCTTCAATCGACGCTGCCTGCTCGCTGGCTCCCTGGGCCAACGACTGGCTCGCCGAAGAAATCTGATCCGCCGCGGACGCTACCTGGTCGGCGCCTTCGCCGATCTCGCCTACCGCTGTCGCCAGGGTCCGGTTCGCCCCCCGGACCACGAAGGCCGCCAGAATCGCGACCCCGAGAAGCACTCCGCTCATCAGAACGCAGATGTACAGGCTTTGCGACCCAAGTGCCTCGGCGTGCGCCTGCGAGTCCTTCAGGATCTTCCGCTGCTCGTCCTTCAGCCTGTTGAGAGATTCGTCCGCCAGACTCGCAAATGCCTGCACTTTGGGCGCCAGGTCGGTCAGTTGGTCGAACTTGTGCTCGGCGCACAAGCGTTGGTAGTCCGCCGAAACCCTCTCGAACTCGCGCCTGCCGGATTCGAATCTGGCCAGATCCTCCCTGCCTTCGTCCGTGGTCACGAGCGGCCGCAGCTCGCCGATCTGCTCGGCCGACCGCTTGAAGGCGCTCTCCCAGCGCCGCGCGCTGGCGTCGAATTCCTTCCGGTCGTTGAGATTCGCGAAGAGATACAGCCCCCGCAGAGTGGCCACCATCTCCCAGGCGCGGGCCCGGGTGGCGTTCACCAGGTCGAGCTTCAACGCCGTCTTGCCGGTGGCGACGCGGAGTTCCTCGCCCAGTGCCCGGACATACCAGATCCCGGCGCCGGCGATGAGTATGCCGGTCAGCGCCAGCGCGCCCACGGCGCCATACAGCTTTGTCGATAGCTTCATGGTTCTAACTAGCGCCTCAATGCTGCTTATCGGCTCCGGCGTCCTTGAAGTTGATCGCGAAGTAAGGATAGGTATATGTCGGGCCCTTGGTGGTGTTCGCCAGGAAGGCGCCGGGCATCACGTGGCCGACACCCACCCCGAAGTTCAGGTGGCTATCCAGTTCGAACCAGGTGTAGACATCGAACTCCTCGGCCACGTGCGTCCCGGATTTTCCGGTGGTATCGCGCACGATGGAACCACCCGACGTGTTGTAGAGCGAGTCGGTCGCGCTCGCCAGCCAGAAATCCAGGTACTGCGCGGTCACCGCCCAGCGGCGGTGCGGCTCCAACGTCAAGCCCGCCCGGCCCGCGACGATGTTCTGCCAACCAAACTGGTCGGTTACGCCAAAGCGGTCGTGCGCCGTAGGATACATGGTGTCGAACGTGCCGTGAGTGCCATCGTTCGCGGTCTTATCGCCGGACGCTTCGTCGTATTGCGCGAAAGCGCGCGGGTGCCAGAACACGCTGTTGACCCGGTAGCCCGCTCCGAAGGTCTGGGCCCACGCGCGAATACCGTTGGGGCCATCCAGACCACGCTCCAGAATTGCCTCGTAGGAATAGTCCAGAGTGCCGGCGGCCACACCCTTGAACCGCACTCCGTACGCTTTCTCATCCTGCCTGCCGGTCTTGACCTTGCCCGTGGTTTCAATCGCCACGCTCAGCTGCACCCGCCACAGGACAAAGGGCTCCAGCGTGGACTTCGGCAGTACGTGGTCGATTGCCCCGTAAAGTCCGTAGATATTATTGCCCTCCTGGTGATGGCTGATGCCCGAGATCAGCGGCACCACGGCGGAGGCGGCGAATATGCCCAGCCGGTACCGGTCGTAATGGAGATTGGTGGCCACCGCGTCGTAGGACCGTCCCTGGTTGCGCCACTCCGAATTCGCCATGATGGTGTTGTTGTAGTTGAGCAACTGACGGCCCACGCGCACGCTGATCCAGCTCTTCTCCGGATCGCCGAATTCGGCATAAGCCAGCTTGAGATCCCATCGCACTTCGTTTGGCGGCCCATAGGGCGGCTTTTGCAGGAACGGACGCGCGTCCTGTGTCTGCGCCACCACCTTGAACCAGTCCGTGAACAGAAGATTCATCTGCAGACGGAAACGGTTGAGCATGTAGGAGTCGTTGTTGCCGTTCTTGAATCCGCTGTTGTGATACCCCTCGTATCGAAGTCGCTCTTCGAGTCCGAAGCTGATCCAGTCCGGCAGTCGCTCGTCTAAAACGCTGGCTGGGCGGAAATCCGGCATCAAATACGGCGAAGAAGACGCGAACGTTCGATACGCGTCGCCATTCAAAAAGCTGAGCGGGTTCGACGCCGGTCCGGTGATAAAGGCGCCGCCGTAAACACTCGCCGCGTTCCGCGTCGTCACATCGTCCTGCGCATACGCTGGGACTACGCTGGCCGTTAAAAGGGCCGACAAGCCAAGGATGATACCCCTCATGTTCACTCGACCTCCGAATCGGCGGAACTGGTCCCGCCAAAAATACCTATCGGAGTGATTTGCCTGAATACGAATGCAAATTCGGTCACACCAACATCAAGAAAAGCAAATTATTCAAGACCATTATTATTATCCATTAGTTACAAGGAGTCGACCACGCCGGACACCGCTCTCAAATACAATAGGGCTGATATGAGACCAGCAGCCCTGTTACTCCTGTGTGCCGCCGCGCTCGCCGGGCAGACGCCGAAAATGTCCACCGTGCTCTACGGCGCATCGTACTATCACGAGTACATGCCGTATGAACGGCTGGACAAGGACGTCGAGCTGATGCGGAAGGCGGGCCTCAGCGTGGTGCGGGTGGGCGAATCCACCTGGACCAGTTGGGAGCCGCGCGAGGGCCAGTTTGAATTCGCGTGGATGGAGCGCGTGCTGGACCGCATGCAGCAGGCGGGAATCAAAGTCATTCTCGGCACGCCGACCTACTCCATTCCGCCATGGCTCTACCGCAAGCATCCGGAGATCCTGGTGACGCATTTGGACGGGAAGAAGGCGACGTACGGCATCCGGCAGAACATGGATATCGCGCATCCGGTGTACCGCTACTACGCGGAGCGTGTCATCCGGGAGATCCTCAACCACTTCAAGGATCATCCGGCCGTCATCGGTTATCAGATCGACAACGAGACGTCGAACTACGGCGCGGCGGGCCCGCTGGTGCAAGCCAACTTCGTCGATTACCTGAAGCGGAAATTCGGCTCCGTGCAAGAGTTGAACAAAGCCTGGGGATTTGTCTACTAGGGGCAACTGGTCGGCGACTGGGACGAACTGCCGGCGCGCGAGGGCATCCTCAATCCCGGTTATAAGCTCGAATGGGAACGCTTCCAGCAGGCGCGGGTGACGGAGTTCCTTTCCTGGCAGGCGAAGCTGGTGAACGAATACAAGCGTCCGGGCCAGTTCATCACCCAGGATTTCAGCGGCGGGCTGCATACCGACATCGACCAGTGGGCCATCGCGCACAGCCTCGATATCGTGGCCGTGAATCCCTATTACGAGGTGCAGGACAATCTCGACTTCGCCGCTCCCACGCTGACCGACGATGTGGCGCGCTCCTTGAAAGGCGGGAACTTCCTGGTGACGGAGACCAATGCGCAGACCAAAGGCTGGGACTCGAAAGGCCAGTTTCCGCCCTACGACGGCCAGCTTCGCATGAACGTATACGGGCACCTCGCCGATGGCGCGAACATGGTGGAGTATTGGCACTGGCATTCGCTGCACTACGGCCAGGAGACCTACTGGAAGGGCCTGCTCTCCCACGATCTGGAGCCGAACCGCATCTATGACGAGGCTGCGCGGGTGGCGCATGAACTCGAAAAGATCGGCCCGCGGCTGGTCAATCTGCAAAAAAAGAACGACGTCGCCATCTTTTACAGCATCGATTCCTACCACGGCATCAAGTTCATGCCGTTTGCCGACCAGACGGATTATATGACGCTGGTGCGGCAGCTTCACAATGCGCTGTACCGGATGAACGTGGGCGCGGATTTCGTGACGCCGGAATCCGCCAACCTGTCGCGCTACAAGGTGGTGCTGGCGCCGGCGCTGTACGTGGCGTCGGATGCCACGCTCACGAAGCTTGCGGAGTACGCCCGCAACGGCGGACACCTGCTCCTGACATTCAAGAGCGGATTCACGGACCAGTACGACACGGTGCGCTCCACCATGGCGCCGGGACCGCTGCGCGAGGCCGCCGGCTTCCATTACCAGGAGTTCTCCAACCTGCGAGCGCCGCTGGCATTGAAGGGCGACCCCTACCAGGCGGGCGCGGCGAACCGGGTTTCGACCTGGGTGGAGATGATTGTGCCGGACACGGCGAAGGCGGTTGCCTTTTATGACCATCCGTTCTTCGGCCGCTATCCGGCCATTACGCGGAACAGCTTCGGGAGCGGGTCGGTTACTTTTGAGGGAACCGTTCTTTCCGACGTCTTGCAGGCGAAGGTGCTGGAAGGGGTGTTGCGGGAAGCCGGCCTGACGGGACCGGACCAGCAATTGCCGGAAAAGGTGCGGGTGAAGCACGGTACGGGCGGCGGTGGCAAGCCGATCCACTACTATTTCAATTATTCCGGGACGGAGCAGAAGTTCGCCTACGCTTATGCGGCGGGCGCCGACCTGTTGAGCGGCAGGAGCGTGGAGCGGGGGCGGCAGATGACGCTCGCGCCCTGGGACCTCGCCATCATCGAGGAACGATAGGTATTCGGCGTATCCGGCCAATCTGGGAATGGGGTGTCAGACGACCACCATCCGCAGCTCCGGAGCGATTCGCCTGAGATCGCCGGCATCGCTGGTTACCGCGCCCTGCCCGGCCCTCCGCGCACAAATGGCGACGTGGGCAGCCTCAGCGGGGGCTTTCACTTTCGCGGTTCGAAGCGCTCTTCAACCTCGGTTTTCACTTTGACGGGGTGGCCGCCCTTGACCGGTGGCTGATAGCGAAACTGAGACCACGGCACAGTCTCACAGAGTTGCACGCCGGTTTCGAGCTCAGCGATTTTTCCTTCCGGGTTGATGACGACTTTGCAGCGAACCGTCCCCCCGGCGGGCTCCCATAGGGGTGCGGGTTGAACGGCCGGACCCTCAATCAGAAAAGCGCGTTGTTTATCCGCGGCAACGGAGACTTCGGGGATGTTCTCGTCCTCGGCCGCGGCGCTTTTCTTCGGTTCCGTGGAAGCGGCGGTGCTCTCCCCGGAGGTAGCGGGCTGTATCCGCGTAACCAGCAATAAGGGCCTGGCGGGATACCGTTTCACCCTGGCGCGCACCAGCGAGACAGTCGCATCGAGTGCATCGAAGGACAGGTTTGACCAGGCCCTGGTGACGACATGCCGGCAGCTTGATTCGAGCGGATAGCCGTTCTTGCCCTGGTCGGGATCGCCAATCTCGTCAATGGCCTTTTGCGCGAGGACGCCCTCGGCAATATACTCGCTCCCATCGGTTATTTCAACGGGCGTCCGCAAGAACAGGCGGTAGCGATGCATGCCTTCCCGAAGGTACACAGAAGGTCCACCGGCGTTCAGAGCGGCATCGGTCGTGCCGTTGGATTCCACCAGAACTTGGGCTTTTCCCTGAATTCTGTCTAGCGCAGCTCCGGTTTTCTTGGCGTCTTTGGCTGGTGGCTCGCTGGAGCAACCGCCCAATGCGGCAAGAGTAACTACGAGAAAACATAAGATGTGTGCGTTGCGGTTCATCCGTCGTGCCCTCGCTTTCGAGACGTTGTCGTCCGAATCCGAAGGTATCACGGAGCGTGACCGGTGACAACGGGCCGGTCGAACGAGAGGTTGGGATGGCGCGAGTTGGGAATCTGCCCAGGCGGGATACCCCTGGCGCGATTACTGCATCACCATGAGGAAGCCGTCGGTGATGCCGCCGGCGTAGCCGGTGCCGGTAATCGGCAATCCGACGTTGCCGTAGCCTCCCACGTAGATGCTGCCATCCGGACCGAGCACCATACAGGTGGGGACATACGTGCCGGTGGCGCCGGCGTAGGTGGAGAAGAGAATGCCGGCGGCGCCGGGCTTTCCGGGCGTGACGGCGGCCACGAAGAGATCGATGCCGCCGCCCCAGCCGGGATAGGGACCGTTCACGGTGTATAGATCGGGGGAGAGGGTGTAGCCGGTGAAATAAATATTGCCGGCGGCGTCGGGTTTGACGTCGTAGGCGACTTCGCCCTGGGTGCCGGCGAAGTAAGTGGAGTAGACCAGGAAGTGCGGCGGATCGTTGGGATTGACGACGGAGACAAAGACGTCGGTGTTGCCGAGGGCGTTGCGCTGCACGGCATCGGGAGTAACCGGGAAATCGGTGGAGAACGTGTAGCCGGTGAGGATGATGTTGTTCTTGGCGTCGAGAGCGATCTTACGCACCTGGTCGGTATCGGAGCCGCCAAAATAGGTGGAGTAGACCAGCGAGGGTTCACCCGATTTGGTCATGTCCATCATGCCGACGACGAGACCGGAGCTGCCCTTCATATACTGCTGGTAAAAAGGCCCTTCCAGCGGGAACAGGGTGGAATTCGTGCTGATGCCGAAATAGACCAGGCCGTTGGTGCCGAGGGCGATGGAGTTGCCGGTATCGTCCAATTCGCCTCCCAGATAGGTGGAGTAGACCAGGGCGGCGTTATTGGGGTCGAGTTTGGTGAGGAAGGCGTCCTGGGGGCCGTACAGCGTCTGGGCGTACCCGCTGTCGGTGAGCGGGAAGTCGTCGGCCTGGGTGGTGCCGATGAGGTAGATGAAGCCGGATGCGTCGAGCGCCATGCCGTTGATGGTGGTGTAGCCGTCGGTGCCGCCGAGGTAGGTGGAATAGATCAGGGAAACGCCGCCGTACTGGCTGGGGTCGATGGCGGCGACAAACCCGTTCAGGAAACTGGCGGAGGCGGTAGTTTGGAACGAGTTGCCGGCCATGGGGAAATCGACGGAGGTGGAGGTTCCGGCCATCCAGGCGACGCCGTTGGCATCTATATCGAGGGTCAGCGGAATATCGTCGAGGCTGCCGCCGAGGTAGGAGAAATACTTGAATGCGAAGTTGCCGTTGGCGGTGGTGTCGACGATAGCCAGGAAAATATCGGTTTGGCCGTAGTTGAAGTTGTCGTAGGCGCCGTCGATCCACTGCATTTCGCTGGTATTGGTTTGGCCGGTGATGTAGAGCAGGCCGTTGGCCCCCATCTTCATGGCGTTGACGCGATCGGCGCCGGAGCTGCCCATGTAGGCGCAGTAGACCAGGATGGGGTCGATGACCAGGGGGCGCGCGCGGTGGTAGCTGCCCAGCCGGAAGCCGACCTGGTTGTGGGCCAGCAGGGTGTAGCGGCCCTTGATGGGCTGGTTATCCTGGTAAATCACGGGCGCTTTCTGGAGCACCTTGGCGCCGTGGGAATCGAGCGCGAGGTCGCCGGTGGGAGTGAGAGAGACGCGCACGTCACCGCGGAAATTGAGGCGGATGGCGTCGGGGTCGGCGCCGGGAGCGAGGACGAAATCGTATTCGAGCTGGTTCTCTTTGCCGTAGTAGACCACGTCGATGCCGGGATAGACGCTGTGGTAACGCACGCGGGCGTAGTTGGCGATGCCGGAATGCCACCGGCTGCGGGGGCCGACCATGTAATTCGTGATGGTCGGCATCTGGTCGAGCGGCTCGATGACGGGCGACGGGTTGGCGTGGACCAGTCCGATTTCGACGCGGCTGGGGCCGACGGGGAACACGGGGCCTTGGGCGGTCAACTGGAGGTTGGGGCCGGCGGAGCGCGCGGTGAAGCGCACGGAGGCATCCCACTGGCCGCGGTTCTCCTCGAAGCGCAGCGGCAGGCGCGCCATCGCCGCCTTGGCCTGCGGAAGGGCGGGCTCTGGGGGCGCGGCGGCGAAAAGCGCGCCGGCGCACACGAATAACAAAAGTCCAAACAGACGATGCATACGAACTACTATTAAAACATGTACGGAAGGAATATCGAAATGGGCGGAAACTTCACAGGCGTGAAAAATCAGAAACTTACGCGGCTGGCGGCGGTGCTGGCGGCGGTCGCAGCCGTGGTAGCGGCGGCGGAAGTGGCGCTGGTGCAGCCGCCGGATCTGGCCGGGCAACTGGCGGGCACGGGGGCGCATGCGGCGGTGTTCATGGTCGGCCCCAACCTGTTGTACCGCAGCAAGCACATTCCGGGCTCGGTGTACGCCGGACCGGGACAGACGGAGGCTGGTCTGGCGATGCTGAAGGCGGAGGCGGGGAAACTGCCGCGCACGAGCGAGGTGGTGGTGTATTGCGGGTGCTGCCCCTGGGACCGGTGCCCGAACGTCAAGCCGGCGGTCGAGATGCTGAAGCAGATGGGCTTCGCCAAGGCCAAGGCGTTGTATCTGGGGACGGGGTTCAAGGTGGACTGGCTGGATAAAGGGTACGCCGCGGAGGCGCCGAAGTAGCGCGCATGAGCCAGACGTTTGGCAGATACACGGTGCTGGGCCAGCTGGGACGAGGGGCCATGGGTGTGGTTTACCTCGCCTCGGACCCGCTGCTCAACCGCCAGGTAGCGGTGAAGACGGTGGACCTGGCGGTGGAGGATCCCCAGGAACGCGAGTTTCTGCGCAGCCGTTTACTGCGCGATGCGCGCGCCGCGGCCCTGCTCAAACATCCCAATATCGTCAGCGTCTATGACGTTTTCGAAGACGGCGGACGGGCTTATGTGGTGATGGAGTACGTGGAAGGCGAAAGCCTGGCGGCGCGGCTGAAGGCCGATCCGCTGCCCGACGGGGCGACGCTCCTCGGAGTGCTGCGCCAGATGGCCGACGCGCTGGATTATACCCACTCGCGGGGCGTGATCCATCGGGACATCAAGCCGGCCAATGTCATGATCGATTCTGCCGGAGCCGCCAAGATCATGGATTTCGGCATCGCGCGCATCGCCGATACACGCACGATTACGCCCACCGGGATGGTGATGGGAACGGTGGAGTACATGGCGCCGGAACAGATCCGCGGCGAGGCGGTGGACGGGCGGGCGGATCAATTCGCGCTGGCCGTGGTGGCGTACCAGATGATGACCGGCGGCACGCTATTTGGTCCGCACACCATCGCCACGCTGACCTACAAGATCGTCAACGAGGTTCCGGCGCCGCCGAGCACGCGAAACGCCGCCCTTCCCCGGCGAGTGGACGCGGTGCTGGCCAAAGCGCTGGCCAAAACACCATCGGAGCGCTATCCCAATTGCGGCGGGTTCGTGAGCGCGCTGGCGGACGCCTTTTCCGGCGCGCCGGCGGCGGTGATTGTCCCGGCGCCGGTGGCGGCGGAGCCGACCCAGCCGATGGCACCCGCTTACGGGCCGGTTACGCCCGCCAGGCGTTCGGGGCCGGCTGTGCTGGTGGCCGCGCTTGCCGTGGCCGCGGTGCTGGGTCTGGGCGGCGCTCTGGCCGTCTGGAAGCCGTGGAATCGTTCCGCACAGCCGCCCGGTGCGGTGGCCGCGGTCGGGCCGGCAACTCAGGCGCCGGTCCCCACTGGCACGCCGGGCGCCGCACGTCCGGTGGTCCCGCCAGGAGCGCAGATCCACGATGCCAATCCGGCGAAGGCCGTTGCCGCGCCGCCGAAGTCGACCCCCCATCAACCGGTCGCGGTGACGCCGAAACCTGTGGAGCCACCCGAGGCAATCCCGGTGGCGCCGAAACCGGCCGAGCCACCCGAACCACTGGAGGAAGCGGAGTTGCCGCCCCCGCCGGCGGCGAAGGCGGGCACGAATGCCACGCCGTTCGACAAGGCCATTCGCCGCGGCCAGGAGGAGATGAGGAGCAAGGACTATCGCGCCGCTATTCAATCCTTTACGGAAGCCATCGCGCTGCGTCCCAATTACGCCCCGGCCTATTTGAGCCTGGGAGTGGCCCAGCAGAACCTGGAGTACAACGAGGCCGCCATCCAGAATTATTCGGCGGCCATTCGTCTGGCGCCGGAAATGGCGCACGCCTATGCCGAACGGGGCGTCTGCCTGGTTCGTCTGCGGCGGGATGCGGACGCATTCACCGATTTCGAGCGGGCCTTGTGGTTGAAGCCCAAGCTCGGGATTGCCTTGAACGGGCGCGGCGGCGTCTATTTCCGCCGCAAGCAATATCGTCAGGCGCTGGCCGACTACGACGCGGCCATTAAAAACAACCCACGTTTAGCGCAGGCCTATCTGAATCGCGCCGTCGCCAGAGAGGCCGTCGGCGATCTCCGCGGCGCCGCCGCCGACCGGCGGCGCGAGGCGGAGCTGCGCCAGCGGTAGGGCGTTGGGGCGCGGGGTGGAACCGCGGTTTCAGAGTGCCGAAGGCTTTGTTCGGAAGGAACCGTTCCCACCGCTCCCTAACCCGGCGAAGCCGGAAGCAAACAGGGCAGGAGTCGATCTGACGCGGAGACGCAGAGACGCGGAGGAAGACGCGGAGAAAGCGAGGACAAGAACAAGCTGGCGGGAAAGAGCAGGA
>Ga0182030_10010919_pt1 | contig 18365 bp, 13 predicted proteins | sample 812S3MmetaG_FD_121299 | JGI IMG/M metagenome (GOLD analysis project Ga0182030, IMG submission 121299) | Permafrost microbial communities from Stordalen Mire, Sweden - 812S3M metaG (Illumina Assembly) | ecosystem: Environmental > Terrestrial > Soil > Wetlands > Permafrost | place: Sweden...
AGCTTGGTAAACGCCGTCGGTGACGTAGCCGGGGCTGCCGGCCACAACGTCATGTGAGAAAAGCTGGCGAATGTCGATGCTTGCCTGGGCCACGAGTTCTTCGAAGGTGACCCCGGCGCCATATCGGCTGAGATACCGCGCAAGCTCGACGCGTACGTCGTGATTTTGCACCTGGTAGGTGGAAAGATCGATCAACTGGCCGACCTCGGGCATCTCTTCTTCGACGATGATCGCACCGGCATCGCGCAGTTTGTCGAGCGCCGACGCGGTGAGGCTCGCAACGTCGGGGTCGAGACCCTCGAACCAGAAGCTCCTGCACACGGCCAAGCGCACGCCCGCCAACGAGGCGGGCGTCAGGGGTTGCGGATCGCCGGCCGCCACGCTGTCGAATAGCGCGATGTCGGATACCGCGCGCGCGTGCGGACCCGCCTGATCGAACAGCGCGCTGATCGGAACCGCTCCCACGGTCGAGTACCGTCCCGTCGTGGGCCGAAAACCCACGAGTCCGCAGAACGCCGCAGGAACCCGGATGGATCCCTGGGTATCTTCGGCCACACCCAACGGCGCCATGCGGGCGGCGATCGCGGCGGCCGTGCCGCCGCTGCTGCCGCCGGGAATTCGACCGACATCATAGGGATTGCGCACGGCGCCGAAGGCCAGGTTGTTGCTCGTCCATCCGTATGACAATTCGTGCAGGTTCGTCTTGCCGAGCACGATTCCGCCCGCCTGCACCAACGTCTCGACCAACGGCGCGTTGTCCCGCGGTCGAAAATGCCGCAACGCCGGCGTGCCGGCGGTGGTTGGATAGTCTCGGGTATTGAGACTGTCCTTCACCGGGATGGGCAGGCCGTGCAAGGCGCCCAATCGGCCATTCGATGCCCGCGCGCGGTCTGCGGCGCGAGCCGCCTCGAGAACGCGTGCAGGCTCGAGCGCAATGAAGGCGTTGAGGTGGGTCGAGTCGGCGCAACGTCCGAGCAGCGCACCGGCATAGCGTTCGGCGGTCAATCCGCCGTCACGCATGTGGGCCACGGCGTCGGTGGCCGACAGATCAGTCAAGCTGGAGGATGCCGGTGACAGGGGATTCGACCTTCGCGAGTTTCCGTTCGATGAGGATGAGGTGCAGGCATAAAGCGCGGCCGCCCCGGCTCCGAGCATGAACTGCCGCCGTGAATTTGTCATATTGGAAGTCCGTTCGTGACCCGGGTCCCGGCGCGATAACGCGCGTTGCGCAGAGAATACCGCAACGCCGCTCGAGCAGGCTGCCGCATTCCGTGGCGGGTGACAGCTCCCTGAACGATCCTCACCGCAAGCGCCAGGCTGGGTCGTTGACAGGCCTCCATCACCCGCTACGGAAACCACCCGATGACCGGGTGTCGACCCCGCGGGTGCCTGATGTATCATGAAAACATGACACTCTCTTCGGTTCCGCGCGCTGCACCGATCGGCTCCGGGCCGGCGTCGCTCGCCGAAACCGCTTCGCGCGCGCTTGCAGCGGCCTGCTGGGTGTATGCCGCGGGAATGGCCCTCGCGTTCAAGCTCTTCGACTGGAAGCCCGCGACGCGTGACTTTCTGACGGATTTCGTGGGGGTGCCCGTTACCGCCGTCGCGCTGCTGCTGGTCGCCGTCCTGCTCTTCGGAGGCTCGCGCATTTCCGGCACGCAGCGCCGTGCCTGGTTGGCGATCGGCTTGTTCGCTGCGATGAATCTGCTGGCGAACGAGGCGTGGGTGCGGCTCCCGGCGATCCGGATCCGGGCGCTGTTCACCTTCGCCGATGGACTTTATCTCACCGATTATTGGATTTTGACGGCCGCTTTCGCCCTGTTCTTCATGAGCCTCGGCGGCCCCTTGCGCCGACCCCTGGTGTGGCTCGACCTCCTCACCATGACCCTCGTGCAGTTGGTCGGTTTGTGGACCCTGCTGATGGCGCCGCAGGTGGTGGCGGGCGTCGATCGGAATGCAAGTCTGGCAGTCATCGTCGCCTATTCGCTGAGTTTCGCGATGATGACGAGCATGGCCACGATCCTGTGGATGCAGACCCGCAGCCACCAAGACCAGACTCCGATGCTGCTGCTCATTGCCGCCGGCTGGTGCGAGGTGACCTGGGAGGTGATGTGGCTGGCCAGCTGGCTCGCCGATACGGACTACGCCGCCTATTACTACAATTTCGGTGATGTCTTGTGCTTTTGCTGCGTCGCCTCGGCGGCCTCCATGACCCAGAGCCGGGTCGTGCGCGATCTTCCCGTGCCGCATCCGGAACGGGCCATCGAAAGTTTTCTCCCCGCGCTGGCGGCCTTGTTGGCGACCGCCATGGTGGCTGCCTCCATGGCGTCGACCGGCCGCTCCGATGCCTGGCTGTTGGCCGGGGTGGTGTGCCTGTGCGCGGCACTCGTGCTGACGCGCCAGCGCAGCGTCCGACGGGAGTTGCAGGCGATGAGCACCGCGCTGGCCCTGCGCGAGTCGGATGCGCGGTTGACGGAACTGGTCCGCCGCTCCGTCGATCTGATCCTGGTCGTCGACGCTGCCGGCAGCATCGGTTTCGTGAGCCCGGCGTCTCTGACGATGCTCGGAATCGCGCCGGGTGCGTTGCAGGGCGCGCGCGGATCCGATGTGTTTGGCCCCGACCATTCCACCTCGATGCAGGTCTTCCTCGATCGCCTGATGAGCGGTGGGGCACCCGTCAATCCGATCGAGGTGCGCTACGTGAAGCCCGACGGTGTGGAGCGCACCATCAAGGTCGGCGGCGCGAATCAGCTCGCCAATCCCCTCATCAAGGGTCTGGCGCTCACGTTGACCGACGTGAGCGAACAACGCTCGCTCGAGCGGGAAGTGCTCGACGTCGCGACGCGCGAACGGGCCCGGCTGTGCGGCGACATCCACGATGGCCTCGGCCAGGAACTGGTGGGCATCGCCATGCTCCTGCAAGGGGCCGCGACCATGCCGAATCCCGATCCCGCGGTTCACAAGGCCCATTTGCAGGCCATCGTCGGTCATGTGAACCGGTCGATCCAGATTGCCCGGGATCTGGCCCGCGGGCTGTCTCCTCTCCACGTGGTCCGCGGGTCCTTGAGCGGCGCGTTGCACCGCCTCGCGCACGAGACCGGTCCGCGCAAACCCGTCAACCTCAGCGTCGGCACCGACATCGGGGAGCATCAGCTCGACGATGTCGCCGCGGATCATCTTTATCGAATCGCCCAGGAGGCAGTCATCAACGCCCTTTCCCACGGCAACTGCACGCACGTCGACATATCGCTGGTCGTCGAGGAGTCGCGCCTGGTGATGCGCATCGAGGATGACGGCAGCGGGTTCGATGCCCGCTCGCAGGATTTCCCCGGCCTGGGTCTCAAACTCATGGAATACCGCGCGCGGCTGGTCGGCGGAATTTTCCGGCTCGAGACACTGCCGCGGTCGGGCACGAGCATCACGGTGAGGATGCCGGCCCGCAAAACCGGGTTGGCGGCCGCCGTCGACGGGCAGCGATCGGCAGTACGCGGCATCACGGCGGGTGGGTCACCGTGACGTCCGAAGTGGAGCAACGGATCCATCGGGCGCTCGGCGCACACCCGCTCGAGCGCCTGGAGGAGGGCTACCGGCTGGTGCATCCCGGCGGCGTGGGGGTAAGCACGCTGCGGCTGGTTCCGGTCAACCCCGGTGACGCGCGGGCCGGCGCGGGGGCCGGCGCGGTGACGGTCGCCCAGGTGTTGGCGGAATATGCTCCGGAACGCGTGCCGGCCTTTCATGCCGCGGGGGTACAGCGACTGAATGCCATGGCGGTGCATGGCGCGTATGAGCGCGGCGGCGACGGTGTGCTGCGCCAGACCGCCCAATTCTCGATTCATGCCGACGAGCCGGGCGTTCACCTCGCCGTGCAGACGGTGCTGAACGCTTTTGGCGGACAGTTTCCGATCGGTTTGTCGGTCGCTTTGGCAACTGCGTCGGGGGATGCGCTGGAGCGGCAGCGCGCCCACCACGGCATGACTCGCGAATGGCGCAAACCGGTGGAGGCGGGCGCGCTGAGTGAGGCCACGAACCTCCTGCGGGAGCGCGGACTCGCCGCGTCCCACGATCAGACGGCGGTATGGGCCGAGCTTGCACTCAGCGGGGACTGTCCCTCCCGGTCGATCGATCCTCTGGCCGAAACCGCCGTCCTGCAGGTCGACACCAAGGTGCCGCATCCCATCGCCGGAGTTGGATACCTTGCCACGATATCCCTGCCGCTGGCCGTCGCTCCGGAAGACGCCGCCGAGGTGTGCCGCCGGCTCAACTCCGTCGAACTGGCGCAGGTCGATTTTGTGCCGCGCCTCGGGGCCTGGGGTCTGCACGGACCGAACGCGGTCGTGGCCTACAGCTGTTTCATGCCTGACGTTGAGTTCTCACCGTCGCTTCCCATGTCGTTGATGTGGTGGCTCACGATCCGCGCCGCCTGGTTGCGCGATCGGTTCTGGAAATCCGGCCGGGGGCTCACCCCCGACGCGTTCGCCAGCCTTCCGCAGCCTGTCTGACTGATCCGCGTGAGCCGCGACGCGAGCCGGGCGGACAACGCCGTTCCCATCCGCCGCCCACTGGACGTCCGTGCGACCCTGATGGTCGTGGGACTGTGCCTGGTCTGGGGGTTTCAACAAGTGGCGATGAAGGGCGTGGCGACACTCGTCGCTCCGGTGATGCAGCTGACGATTCGCTTCGCCGCAGCCACGGTGTTCTTCGGAACGTGGGTGCTCGTCCGGGAGGGTCGCCGCGCGTTTGGCGACGGCACGCTGCCGAGCGGCCTCCTGCTGGGCGTCATGTTCTCACTCGAGTTCATTTTTGCTGGACAGGCGTTGTTGCATACGACAGCGGCGCATTCCGTGGTGTTCCTGTACACGGCGCCGATCTTCTCGGCGCTCGGGCTGCAATTCATCCCGGAAGAGCGCCTTTCGCCGCTTCAATGGACGGGCATCGGCGTCGCCTTCCTCGGCATCGTGGTCGCATTCCTGGGTTGGAGCGGCCGGCCCGCGGCGGAACTCCTCGCGGGGGACCTGCTCGCGCTGCTCGGGGGGGTGAGTTGGGGGCTTGCCAACGTCGTCCTGCGCCTCGGCCGGATCGGCCGCGCAGCAACCGCGAAGACCGTGCTGTACCAGGTGGCCACGGCGACGTTGCTGCTCGGTTGCTTTGCAGCGGCAACCGGCCAGACCGGCGTCGAGTTCACGCTGCCGACGGCGCTGTCGCTCGGCTTCCAAACCATTTTCGTCGCCATCACCAGCTATCTCGTCTGGTTCTGGCTGCTGCGCCGTTATCTGACCTCCAGGCTCATGCTGTTGTCCCTGATGACCCCGTTGTTCGGTGTGGCTTTCGGTGCCCTGTTGCTCGCGGATGCGGTCGACCTTCGCTTTGCGCTTGGCGCGGTTTTCGTGCTGACGGGGGTCCTGATCGTGAATCTGCCGGCGCTGCTGCAGCGCCGAACGGTCCCCGAGGCAGTTTCCGGGGAAACAAGTCCTTGAAAAATGCGCCCGGTGCGTTCATTAATGACCCCGGGACGCGGCACACGACCAGGTTGGAGGAGCGAGCGATGGCGACGGGTTGGGCAGGGGACGGGGCGGTACAGGACCAGATCGACGCAACGGTGAAGGACGGGATCAACCGCGCCCGCAGCCGGCTGCCGCAGGGTCCCTCCCTGACCCATTGCGCGGAGTGTGACGCGGAAATTCCCGAAGGGCGGCGCGTGGCTTTCAGCGGTGTCCGCCTGTGCGTGACCTGCCAGGACGCCCAAGATCGCGAGACTGCACGCTTCAGCGGCTATAACCGGCGCGGCAGCAAAGACAGTCAGCTGCGATGATCGGGGGTACCATGACGGTTCACCAGGTGGACCCGGACAGCCGCGAATCATGAGCACATCACTGCGGGACCAGCTCTTGAAGGCCGGTCTCATCAACAAGAAACAGGCCAATGAGGTCGAACGGCAGCAGCAGCTCAAGGAGCGGCATGGCAGCGGGAAACGCACCCCGGCGCCAGCCCCGCCGCCGCGACCGTCGGCGCCGAATGCCGCCAAAGTCGCGCGCGATCAGGCGCTCAACCGCAAGCAACAGGAAAAGGCCGAGCGCAAGGCTCGTCTGGCGCAGATCAAACAACTCATTTTGCAGAACCGGCTGCCGGCATCCGAGGAAGACCCACCGTACAACTTCCTCGACGGCGCTAGGATCCGCAAGATCCCGGTGGCCGCGGCACACCGCCAGGCCCTCGTCCGCGGCGAGGTCGCCGTTGTGCGCCACGAAGGGCGCTACGATCTGGTCCCTGCGGCGATCGCCGCCCGCATTCGCGAGCGAGACGAAAGCGCAGTCGTTCCCCTGGTCACCGCGCCGGAGACCGCTTCTGCCGATGACGCTTACGCCGGCTTCGCGGTGCCCGACGACCTGATCTGGTGACCCGCGGCGCGCGGCGCAAGGCGGTCGGCGTGCGCCACGTGCAATTGGGCGAGCGGCGCATCGTATCCGAAGGGATCAAACCGGCCGTACTGCAGGATCTCTACCACTATTTCATGACCGTCAGCTGGCCGCAGCTGTTCTCGACCTTTGCGGCCTTTTTCCTGGCGTTCGACGTGCTGTTCGGCTGTCTGTACCACCTCGCTCCCGGCTGCATTGCCAATCTGAATCCGCCGGGGTTCGCGGGAGACTTCTTCTTCAGTGTCGAGACGTTCGCCACCGTGGGTTACGGGGACATGCATCCACAAACCCTGTATGGCCACGTCATGGCGATGACGGAGATCTTCGTCGGCCTGATGTCGCTGGCCCTCATCACGGGCATCATGTTCGCACGTTTTTCACGTCCCAAGGCCCGGTTCCTGTTCTCGCGTCATGCCGTCGTGCGGCCCATCGACGGCATGCCGACGCTGATGTTCCGCGCCGCCAACGAGCGGCAGAACGTGGTCCAGGAGGCGTCCGCGCATCTGCGCATGTTGAGCGATGACGTGACCACGGAAGGGTACAGCCTGCGACGCATCACGGATCTCCCCCTGCTGAGGTCGGAACACCCGATGTTCGTCATCGGCTGGAACATCATGCACGTGATCGACGAGGCCAGCCCGCTCCGGACGGCGACCGCGGACTCGCTGCGCGGTTCGACCACCACCTTCATTCTCAGCGTCACCGGCACCGACGAAACGACCGGTCAGGTGCTGATGGCCCGCGCGGAGTATGGGAGCGGCGACATCCGCTGGAATCACTCGTTCCGGGACATTTTGGACGTGGCCGCCGATGGGACGACCCACATCGACTATGCCAAATTCAACGACGTCGAACCGCTGAACTAGCGTCGTCCGGAGCGCGGCTCAGAGGGAGACCATTCCAACCTTGCGGCATGCCGGACATTTGACGAACGTGGGCAACTCGAGGGCAAACCACGAGCGTCCGCACTCGCAATGCAATTGGTACACGAGCTGGGCCGAGACCACCCGCAGCACCTCTTCCTCGACGGTCATGCCCGTGACGCCCTCGGTGGGAACCGCCGTTTCCACGACAGGCTTCTCAGATGTCACCCGCCCGTCCGTCATGATCCCGCCTCTTGCCGGGGGATGCCGGCATTGTGTGGGTGCATCAACCATCGCACAACGGTTTGGCTTAGGCAATCCCGGCATCGCGTGAAGGGGTGAGACCGGGTGGTTTGCGGTAATATCGGGGCGAATCGCCGGTCGAACGCCCTCGCGCACACCAACCCTTAAGAGGAAATCTCGCCGTGTCACTCTTAGCTCAACCCGATCCGGATGGACTGCTCGAATACTCCGTCGTGTACACGGATCGCGCGCTCAATCACATGTCTCTCAAGTTTCAGCACGTGATGCGGGAAATATCCCGGGTGCTCAAGTCCGTCTACCACGCACGCTCTGCCGTGATCGTTCCGGGCAGCGGCACGTTCGGCATGGAAGCGGTGGCGCGACAGTTTGCGACTGACAAGCGCTGTCTGGTGTTGCGCAATGGTTGGTTCAGCTTCCGCTGGTCGCAGATCCTCGACGCGGGGCGTATTCCCAGCGACAGCCTGGTTTTGAAGGCGCGCCGGGGCGAGGGCGCGGGCCCGAAGCCGTTTGCTCCGGTGCCGGTGGCGGAGGCCGTCGCCGCGATTCATCGCTACCGGCCCGACGTGGTGTTCGCACCGCACGTGGAAACCGCGTCCGGCATCCTGTTGCCGGACGACTACCTGCACGCCATCGGAACGGCAGTCCATGATGTGGGCGGTTTGTTTGTGCTCGACTGCGTGGCCTCCGGTGCAGTCTGGGTAAACATGGCGGCCAGCCAGGTGGACGTGCTCGTGAGCGCTCCGCAGAAGGGCTGGAGCGGCCCCGCCTGTTGTGCCCTGGTGGCGCTTGGTGAGCGGGCCCGGACCAGGATCGACGAAACCACCAGCAGCAGTTTCGCCTGCGACCTCAAGAAATGGCTGCAGATCATGGAAACCTACGAGAAGGGCGGCCATGCCTATCATGCCACGCTGCCCACGGATGCCTTGGCGGCGCTGCGCGATGTCATGCTGGAAAGCGAACGCTACGGTTTCGAAGCGCTGCGCGCGGAACAATGGGAACTCGGCCGCCGGGTGCGAGAGATTCTGAGTTCGCGCGGTTTTCAAAGCGTCGCGGCCGACGGTTTCGCGGCCCCAGGCGTGGTGGTGTGCTACACGACGGATCCCGAGATTCAGTCCGGCAAGAAATTTCTCGATGCCGGACTGCAGACCGCAGCCGGCGTGCCGCTGCAATGCGACGAACCGGCGGATTACAGGAGTTTTCGCATCGGCTTGTTCGGGCTCGACAAACTGCACGATCCCGGGCGCACGGTGGCCCGGCTCGAAACCGCACTGAACGCGGTTCGGGCGGGATGATGTGGTGGGTATAGGGGACGAGGGTCGACACCGCGGGCGGTATAATCCCCGTACTGGTGTCAGGATGGAACGATGAAACTCCTTTCTCGATGGTTCGCGAAGTCGGCGCAGGCGCAGACGCCGGCGCCGGCCGGCGCTGGCGGAACTGCGCCTGGCGACCCTCCGACAGTCATTCCAATGCCGCAGCCGTCGTCCGGTGACGAAGGGGTGGTCGACATGGACTCGATCACCGACCCCGCGCGTATTGCCGAACTCGTCCTCGAGGGACGAACGAGCCGCGTTCGGCGAGTTGCCGCCGAACGCGTCGACGATCCGGCCCAACTGCGCGCGCTGCTCAAGCGGGTGCGCGGCAGCGACAAGGCGGTTTACAAGATCCTGCGACAGAAATGCGATGTGCTGATTGCCGAAGGGCGCCGTCGGGACCAATTTGCGGCGGACGTACAGGCCCTGTGCGACGCTTTGGACCGACATTCCAAGCGCACGCCGGACGCCACCTATGCGGCGACCCTCGACTACCTGGTCGGCCGGTGGCGGGCGCTGACGCCAACGCCGGATGCCGCGAGCGAGGAGCGTTGCCTCGAGGCCATTGCGCGTTGCCGGGAGGTGATCGCGGGACAGGCGCGGCAGGTCTCGGAGCAGGAGGCGCGCAGGGCGGCGGCGCAGGAGGCCGCCGCCCTCCGCGAGCGTGAACGGGAAGCCGCCCGCGCGGCCGCCGAGGCCGCGGCGGCGGCCGCGGCGCGGTCCCACCAGGAGGCGATCGACGCACAGGCAGCCGAGGCCCTTGTGCGGTCCGAACGGGAGGCGGCACAGGAGCGTCTCGTACGGCAACTCGGCGGCCTGATCCGCAAGGCCAACGAATCGCTGCAGAACGGCAGCACTCAACAGGCGGCCGGTCTGCGGCGGGCGATTGGCGAAAAATGGGCCGCCGATTTTGCGGCGCCATCGCATCTTGCGCGGCAGCTCGAGCAGCTCGACGGCAGACTTGCCGAGCTCAAGGGATGGAAGGACTTCGCGGTGGCCCCGAAACGGCTCGAACTCATCGGGGAGATGGAGGCGCTGATCGGATCCGAGGAGGAACCTCAGGCGCTCGCGCGACGGATCCAGGCGTTGCAGGCGGACTGGCGCACGATCAGCAAGGGCATTGTCAGCGAGGCGCCGGAGGATTGGGAGCGGTTTCATCAAGCGTCGCAAACGGCTTATGGTCCCTGCCGTGACTTTTTCGAGCGGCAGGCGGAGCGCCGGCGCGTCAATCTGGAAAGCCGCCGCGCGCTGCTCGGGCGTCTGACGGCATTCGAAGCCGCGCACAACGGCGGCCAATCCGATTGGCGACTGGTCATGCAGGTGTTGCGTGAAGCCCCGCTCGAATGGCGGCGGTATTTTCCCGTGGAGCGCGACAACAACCGTGCGCTGCAGGCGGAGTTCGAAGCCGCGTTGGGGCGCCTGCAGGCAACGCTCGATGCCTGGCACGAGCGCAACGAGGCCGACAAACAGTCGCTCATCAAACGGGCCCGACACCTGGCGGCACAGGAGGACACCCGCGAAGCGATCGAGACGGCGAAGCGCCTGCAGATTCTCTGGCGGGATACGGGACAGGCTTCGCGCGCCCATGAGCAGGCGTTGTGGTCCGAGTTTCGCGAGGTATGCGACTCGATCTACCGGCGCCGCGATCAAGCGCACGCGGATTACACCGCCGGACTCGAGGCGGCGAAGCGCGAGGCCGAGCGTCTCTGCGAAGAGGTCGAGCAGACCGCGGCGGGGGCCGCGGCAGCGGCGCCGCCGGAGCTTAAGTCCGCGGCCGAGAAGATTCCGGAGTGGCGCGCCGCTTTCGAGTCGTTGGAGGAGATGCCGCGGGCGGAGGCGCGCGCCGTGCACGATCGCTTCGAACGGGCCATTCTCCGGCTCGAGTCGGAGATCGCGCGAGGCCGCGGGCGGGACGCGGAGCGGGCGATCGACCAATTGTTCGAGGCGTTGGGGCACCTACGGGCCTACGAATGGGCTGAGTCTCAAGCGGCCGACGACCGCGAGGCGCTGAAGGGCATCGCTGAACGATTCATCGAGGCCGTACCGCGCTGGCCCAGGGGAGCGCTCGCGCTGGTCAAGGAGGCGCTGCGCCGGGCGCAGGGCGGCCTGGTCGACGATCCGGACGCCGCCGAAAAGGCGTTGCGTCTGCTCTGCATTCGCGCAGAGATCCGCGCCGAAGCGCCGACGCCGGACGAGGATGCGTCGCTGCGTCGGGAATATCAGGTGCAGCGGCTCATGACCGGCATGGGGCAGGGCGGCCGTGCGCCACACGATCCCTCCGCGGGAGGTGTCCCTGGCGACGATCCTGAGGCGGCCGACTGGGATGCACTGGTGCTCGCCTGGATTCCGGTCGGCAACGTGGCGTCCGCGGTGCACTCGGCTCTGCAGGCCCGTTTTCGGGGGAGCTTGGGTCACCGGCCGGTGGCGCGTCCGCAGCGCTCCACGTTTCACGACGACCGCGAGCCGCGCGAGGCAGCGGGACGGCGCGATCAACCGTCGCGCGCCCGGCGGCGCAACAGCTGACCGCCGGAGCGGCTAACGACGCTTGAACGCCTGCGCGAGCGCCTCGGCCATCAATCCGTGGCCGGGTGATTGCGGGACCGCGGGGCGCGCTGCGACCGCCCGCGGCTCGCGCGTCGGTGGATCGGACCGCGGCCGAGCCGCCTGTTCATCGAGCCGCATGGTCAGGGCGATGCGCCGGCGCTTCTCATCGACTTCCAACACTTTCACCTTCACGACTTCGCCAGCCTTGACGATGTCGTGCGGATCCTTGACGAACTTGGCCGACAGCATGGAGATGTGCACCAGGCCGTCCTGGTGAACGCCGACATCGACGAAGGCTCCGAAATTGGTCACATTGGTGACCGTTCCTTCGAGAATCATGCCCGGCCGCAAGTCCTTGATCTCCTCGATCCCCTCCTTGAATTCAGCGGTTTTGAATTCGGGGCGCGGATCGCGGCCGGGCTTTTCGAGCTCGGCGATAATGTCGCGCACCGTGGGCAATCCGAAGCGCTCATCAATGTAGCTTGCCGCATTCAGCCGCTTCAAGGTCGCCACATCCCCGATTAGGTCGCGGGCCGGCCGGCCCAGATCGGCGAGCATCCTTTCGACGACTGGATAGGCTTCCGGGTGCACCGCCGAGGAGTCGAGCGGATTGTCGCCGTTCATCACACGCAGGAATCCCGCCGCCTGTTCGAAGGTCTTTGCGCCCATCCGCGGCACCAATTTCAGGTGCTCGCGGGTGGCAAAGGCACCGTGCTCGTCCCGATGGTTCACGATGTTCGTGGCCATCGATGCAGACAGGCCGGAAATACGCGCCAGCAGCGCGGGCGACGCCGTGTTGACGTCGACGCCCACCGCGTTGACGCAATGCTCGACGACGGCGTCGAGGCTGCGTGCCAGGCGGGTCTGCATCACGTCGTGCTGATACTGTCCCACGCCGATGGACTTCGGATCGATTTTGACCAGTTCGGCGAGCGGATCCTGCAGGCGTCGGGCGATCGACACGGCGCCCCGCAGAGTCACATCCAACGCCGGAAATTCGTCGGCCGCGAGTTGGGAGGCGGAATAGACCGAGGCGCCCGCCTCGGACACCACGACCTTCGTCAGATTCAATTCCGGATGCAGCTTCATCAGTTCACCCGCCAGTTTGTCTGTCTCGCGCGATGCGGTGCCGTTGCCGATGCTGATGAGATCGACGACGTGTTTGCGCGCCAGTTCGGCGAGGCAGCGCAGCGTCCCAGCCCAGTCGTTGCGCGGCACATGCGGGAACACCGTCGCCGTCTCGAGCAGCTTGCCGGTGTGGTCGATGATCGCGACCTTGACGCCGGTGCGCAGTCCGGGATCGAGACCCATCGTGACACGCGGGCCGGCAGGCGCCTCGAGCAGCAGGTCGTGCAGATTGTGGGCGAATACACGGATCGCCTCCTGCTCGGCGCGCTCGCGCAATTCCGCCAGCAGGTCGGTCTCCAATTGCCACGACAACTTGACCTGCCACGTCCAGCGTGCGGTCTGGAGCAGCCATGTGTCGGCCGCTCGGTGGGTGTCGGCGATCCCGTGACGGTCGGCGATGCGCTGTTCACAGGAGTTGAAACGCAGCGGCGGGGCGGACGTTCCCCCCGCCTGCGTCTGCGCTTCCGCCTGCGGCTCCTCCGGCAGCTTGAGCGCCACTTTCAGCAGAGACTCCCGTCGTCCGCGAAACAGGGCGAGCGCTCGATGGGGGGGAACGGTGCGCAACGTTTCCTGGTACGCGAAGTAATCGCGAAACTTCGCGCCGGCCGCCTCCTTACCTTCCACAACCGTGGCCGTGAGCACGGCGTGATCCTGCAGGTAGCCGCGCAAGGTCGCAAGCAGTTCGGCGTCTTCTGCAAATTGTTCCATCAGCACCTGCCGGGCGCCCTCGAGGGCCGTCTTGACGTCCGGAACGCCGGGATTCTCGCCATGCTCGCTGGTAAATGCCGGTTTCAAGTACCCTCCGGCTTCGACCTCCGGAACGCGGGAGTGGTCTTCGAGCAACGCGGCCGCGAGGCCGTCGAGGCCGGCCTCGCGCGCGATCTGAGCCTTGGTGCGGCGCTTCACCTTGTACGGCAGGTAAAGATCCTCGAGCCGCTGTTTCGTCTCGGCCTCGCCGATCGAGACCCGCAATGCCGGCGTGAGCTTTCCCTGCTCCTCGATGCTTGCGAGCACCACGGTGCGGCGGTCCTCCAACTCGCGCAGGTAGAGGAGCCGCTCCTGCAGATTGCGCAGCTGCGTGTCATCGAGGCCGCCCGTGGCCTCCTTGCGATACCGTGAAATGAATGGCACCGTGGCGCCCTCGTCGAGCAGTGCGATCGCCGCGACGACCTGGTTCACGGTGGCGGAGAGCTCTCCGGCGATGCGGGCTTCGATGGTGCGTGACATGGGCGCGCACTATGCAGAATTGCGGGCCCGGGGACAAGGCGCAAAATCGGAAAAGCCGGACACGACCGGCTACAATCCTTTCCCGGCTGGTCCGCCACACGTTCAAGGGGAGGAAAAATGATCGGAGTCGGGGTGGATTTCGGCACGTCAAACTCCACCGTGGCCTGGTTCGACGGGACCGAACTGCGCTTCGTGAGATTGGAAGCGGGAAGTCCCATCCTGCCGACGGCGGTGCATCTCACGCGCGAATACGTGGGCACCACCGGCTCGGAAGCCATCGATCTCTATGTTCGGGAGAATGCCGCGCGTCTGGTGCATTTCGCAGCGGAAATCATCGGATCCGCGGCGGGTTCGATCGAGGATCACAGCACGGAGACGGAACTCACGGAACTGGAGACGTCACGCCACGTGGTGTTCGGGCCGCTCGAGGATGTCGGTCTGCCGGGAAGGCTGTTCCTCGGACTGAAGCGGCTGCTGGGAAATCCGGCGATCGAGCGCCTGGTGGTTTTCAAACGACCGTATCGGCTCGTGGCTCTGCTCACGCCGGTGTTGCTGCGCATGCGCGAGAGCCTGGAGCGTGCATTGCGGTCGCCGGTGGAACGGGTCCATGTGGGACGTCCCGTCGAATTCGAGGGCAAGGATCCGGGACACAATGCATTGGCGCTCGGCCGGTTGTCGGAAGCCTGCGAGCATGCGGGTTTCCGCCCGATCGACTTCTATCCGGAGCCGTTGGCGGCCACCTTGAGTTTTCTGTGGAAGCGCCCGCAGCCGGAAGAGGGCATCGTGCTGACCGTCGATTTCGGCGGCGGTACGCTCGATCTGTGCGTCGTGCGCCACGCGGGCGTCGAGTTCAGCGTGCTCGCAACGGCCGGCGCGGGACTCGGCGGCGACCGCATCGACCAATTGATTTTCAAGCGGCTGCTGTTTCCGCTTCTGGGGGAGGGTGAGACCTGGTCGCGCCGGGTCGAAGGCCGGCTCGTCGAGACGCTGTTTCCGTTCGACGAATTCGAGGAGGGGCTGCTCAATTGGCCGATCACCCATACCCTCAATCAGAACAAATACAAGACCAAGGTGATCGATGCGATGGCCTGCGGCGGCCCGGCCGCCGTGAAGTTTGCGCGGCTGAAGGATCTCATCAACTTCAATTACAGCTACCAGGTGTTCGCGGCCATCAAGAAGGCGAAGGCGGAGCTGTCCGAGTCGATGTCGACCGTCATCGACATCCCCGAACTCAATTTGAGCGTCACACTCACCCGCTCGGAACTCGACACCCTGTTGTCGGGGATGATCGGGCAACTCGACGCGCTCGTCGATGAGGTGCTGGCCCGGGCGGACGTCATGGCGCGGGCCATCGACCTCGTGGTGCGCACCGGCGGCTCCTCGCTCATCGTCGCCGTTCGCGAATTGCTGGAACGGCGCTTTCCCGGAAAGGTGACCGAGCACGACCCTTTCACGAGTGTCGCAGGCGGGCTCGCGATCGCGAGTTACCGGGGATTCGCATCCGCCGGCGCCGGACCGGATACGGCAACGCCATGACGGCCGTCGAGGATGCAGCGGGGTCCGCCGGCGGCTCCATCATCGGCCTGGACATCGGCGGCACGAAGCTCGCCTGTGTGGAAGGCACGGCCTCGGGGCGTGTGATCTGCCGGGAGGAAATGCCGACCCACGCCAGGGAGCCCTTCGAGCAGCGCTTCCCGGCGCTCGAGTCGATGATCCAGGCGCGGCTTCGGGAGGCGCGGGACGCAGGACGATCGGTGGCCGCTCTCAGCGTTTCCGTCGGCGGTCCATTGCGGATCGGAGACGGTGTACTCTTGGACCCGCCCCATCTTCCCGGCTGGCACCACGTCAGGCTGAAGGATCGGCTGTCCGCAGCCTTTCCAACGCTCCCGGTGTTCCTCGAACACGACGGCAACGCGGGAGCGCTGGCCGAGTATCACTTCGGCGTGGGCCGGGGACGGGCTGATCTGCAGCACCTGATTTTCCTGACCTGCGGCACCGGCATCGGGGCGGGATTCATCATCAACGGACGCATTTTGCACGGGGCGACCGACACCGCCGGAGAGGTGGGTCATTGGCGCCTGGCGGAGGACGGCCCCGTGGGGTTCGGCAAGCGCGGTTCCTGGGAAGCCTTTTCCTCGGGTCGTGGTCTGGCGTTGCTCGCGGCGCAGCGGTTCCCTCATCGCTGGCCGGCCGGCACGGCGATTCCCGATCTGGTCGATGCCATCCTCGCCGATCAACCGGAGGCGCTCGCCGTGGCATCCGAAGCCGGACGGCGCCTCGGGCAGGGGTTGGCTCTGTTGATTGATGCGCTCAATCCCCAGGTCATCGTGCTCGGCTCGCTGGCTGCGGTGTTGGGGGAGCGGCTGTTGGAGCCCGCCCGCCGGGTCGTCGCCGCCGAGGCGCTCCCCCAGGCAGCAGCCGCCTGCGAAATCCTCCCCTCGGCCTTCGGCCCGCGGATCGGCGATGTGGCGTCCTTGATGGCGGCGCTGACACACCGATAAGATGGGCGCAAACGGTGGGGAGCCGAATGTATGCGTGACATCGAGATCAACCAGCGGGCGCATCTGCTGCCCGTCTCCGCGATAGCCGCCAAACTCGGGATCGATCCGGACTTCCTGGAACATTTTGGCCGCTACAAGGCGAAACTGTCGCTGGAATGCATCGCCGGACTCGCCGGTCGCCCCTCAGGAAAGCTCATCCTGGTCACGGCGATCAGTCCGACGCCGGCCGGCGAAGGTAAGACTACGACCACCATCGGCCTCGGCGACGCACTGAATCGCATCGGCTGCCAGACCATCGTCTGCCTGCGCGAACCCAGCCTCGGGCCGGTCTTCGGTTTGAAGGGGGGCGCCACCGGCGGAGGGATGGCGCAGGTCGCGCCCATGGAGGACATCAACCTCCACTTCACCGGTGACTTCAGCGCCATCAGTCTGGCCCACAACCTGCTGGCCGCGCTCCTCGACAACCATATCCATCATGGCAACGAACTGCAACTGGACGCCCGGCGCATCACCTGGCGGCGCGTGATCGACATGAACGACCGTGCGCTGCGGGGCGTCGTCTGCGGCCTCGGCGGCGTCGGCAATGGCTACGTCCGCGAGGACGGGTTCGACATCGTCGTCGCCTCGGAAGTCATGGCCATCGTCTGCCTCGCGAGGACCCTGTCGGAATTGAAATCGCGGCTCGGCAACATCGTGGTCGGGTATACCCGGGACCGCCGCGCGATCACCGCCCGCGAGCTCAAGGCCGACGGTGCGATGACCGTTTTGCTGCGCGATGCGATCAAACCCAATCTGGTGCAGACCCTCGAGAACAATCCGGCGATCCTGCACGGCGGCCCGTTTGCCAACATCGCCCACGGGTGCAATTCGGTGCTGGCAACCGAAACCGCGTTGAAACTGGCCGATTACGTGGTCACCGAAGCGGGATTCGGGGCAGATCTCGGCGCCGAAAAATTCGTCGACATCAAGTGCCGAAAAACCGGGTTGCGCCCGTCCGCCGCCGTCATCGTGGCCACTCTGCGCGCCTTGAAATATCACGGCGGTTGTGAGCTGAAAGCGGTGGGCGAACCCAACCCCGACGCGTTGCAGCGCGGGGTCGCGAATCTCGAGCGACATGTTCGCAACGTGCGGGAAGTAATGGGCATTCCCAGCGTGGTGGCGATCAATCACTTCGCCACCGATACGGAACGGGAGTTCGAACTGCTGGACGAACTGCTGAGGCCGCTCGGAATACCCGTGGAGCGCGCGGATCACTGGGCCGCCGGCGGAATCGGCGCCGAGAGGCTTGCCCGCCGCGTCGTCGAACTGGCGGAACAGCCCAGCACGCTGCGGTTTCTCTATGGCGATGACCTGCCATTGCTGGACAAATTGGAGGCGGTGGCGACGAAGATCTACGGTGCCCGGGACGTCGCGCTCGATGCCGAAGCCGCGTCTGCACTCGAACAGCTCCAGGCGACCGGGTTTGGGCGGCTGCCGGTCTGCATCGCTAAGACACCCTATTCATTTTCTTCAGACGCCACCCGCCGGGGCGCCGTATCCGATCACACCCTGCGCATCCGCGAGGTGCATCTGCGCGCAGGGGCGGAGTTTGTGGTCGCAATCTGCGGCGAAGTGAGGACCATGCCGGGGCTGCCCAGGCATCCGGCCGCGGCGCGCATCGACATCGACGACGCGGGACGGATTTCAGGACTGGGCTGAATGCCTCAAAGCTCCCCGTAGCCGTGTGGTTCGGTCAGGACCGTCGCGATCTGGCGCGTCGAGCCGAAGTATCGGCGGACGGGAAAGGCGAGCAGCAGGAGGCCGAGGCTGATGAGGCCGAATTCCAACGGTGTGCGTTGGTCGGGTATGAACGCCATTGCGAGGACGATCCCGAGCATGCCAGCGATCGTGAGATAGGTCAGATACGGGTAACCCCACATGCGCACGGTGAGGCGGCCCGGAGCCTCCTTCTCGAGGCGCTTCCGAAGGCGCAACTGGGAGAAGGCGATCATCACGTACACGAAAATGGCGACGGTGCCGTAGGAGTTCACCAGGAACGCGAACACCGTGTCGGGGTACTTATAGGAGGTGACGACCGCCCCGTACCCAAATACCGTCGCCAGCAGGATTGCG
>Ga0182030_10010921_pt1 | contig 18361 bp, 19 predicted proteins | sample 812S3MmetaG_FD_121299 | JGI IMG/M metagenome (GOLD analysis project Ga0182030, IMG submission 121299) | Permafrost microbial communities from Stordalen Mire, Sweden - 812S3M metaG (Illumina Assembly) | ecosystem: Environmental > Terrestrial > Soil > Wetlands > Permafrost | place: Sweden...
CGCGTCTTTCTTGCGGGGCTCGTCCCAAGGCTGCAATTCCAGGTTCCAGGAATCGGACCGCGCGCCGCCGAGCGCGAGGGGTATGCGGTGATCGTGTTCGAAGTCGGTTACAAGCTGTTCGGGCGGCTCCAACTCACGGACGGAGCGCGTGCCCGAGGGCATCTCATATTAATGCATGAGTTTGCGCTCGCGCTGGATGCGCAAGCGTTCAAGATCCCGTTCTAAATCACGATTCTCGTTAAGGAGCCGTCGTGTGACGTTGTTATGCACCCATCCCATTTGCATCAGTTTCCACGCCGTTGCCAATGCGGCTTGCGCCTCGACGCTGGCGTCATGTGCAGCGAGGGTCTCCACAAAATCTAACGGCCGTTGCAAGTCATCGGGCGGAATGCTCATGTCGCACCCCTTTGTTATCGTCGTCAGCCTTCTCTTCAGACGCGGGCGACGGTCGCCGATATCCCAAAAAGCAGTAACCTTTGCCCGACGGCGGAAACACTATGAACCCCTGAGTCTTCAGGGCTTCGAGGAAAAGTTTCTCCGGCCTCGCGGACGCGGCTTTTTGTGTCGTGCGGTTTGTCGGTCATTTCGCGCTCCCTCTGTCACGGTCGTCCGAGTTGGCGCCTTTCCCAAGAGTTTACTGAACGTCGTTGCGCTCCTGCACCCGAAAGCAATCCGGTAGCTGCGCTTCAGCCGGCAGCCAGCCGACTTCGCTGCCGGGCCACTTTGCCCACTTCCAGCCCGTGAACGGGCTAACAAGCCATGCGCCTGGACGCATGTCGCGCAGTCGCGCCTTAGCCCCGGCACAATCGAGCATCGGCTTTGAGCCCCTTGGTCGGACGGGGTGGAAATGTGGCAGCCAATATAAAATCTCAGGGACTGGCTCGACCTCGACGGTCGGCAATGACGCCTGAGCCGGTCCGAGATGCCCTTCCATCCACACAATGAGGTGGCGCGCGAACTCCGGAACTTCAGACCAGGGCACGGCGGTTGCGGTCGCCTGATCGCAGTCTGCAAGCGAAGTGGCTTGTTGGTCGACATAAAAAACCCTCCTGCGATTGACCGAGGAGGGCTGAATCTGTGGCTGAAATCCCGTTTGTTGCCGGTACGGCCACATCCCGCTTTTAGCGGTAGCCACCTTGCCCGAGATCGGCAGGTTGGCGAGGGCGTCAGCCCTAACTCTGGATGCATGACGTATGACAAGCAGAACGTAACGTTCGTCAAGTCGGGCCATTCTCAATGCTCTTGGTGCCGTCAAAGCGCGTCGGTCCGAACCCACGATGCGCCAACATTCCAGTTGGCCCCCGTCGCTGGCGGCGGGTTGATCGGCCTTCAGGGCTTTGATGACGGGCATGGATAGTGTTTCGCGCGCCGCAAGGTCAGATGTTGTTCGCGCATATGAGCCGCAATCTCAACTTCCGCCGCCTGAGCTTGCGCGGCATTCCCGGCGCGCGCGACGAATGCACGCTCCCCGCAGTCGTGCAGAATAGCAGGAACCGGCGTGGGCCAATCTAAGAATGTCGATTGTCACTTATCATGTCGTGATGGCCTTAATGAATAATTAACCACGTTTCAACAAAACTACATTCCTTCACTTCTAATCTCGATGTCTGTCCGATGAATGTCCGCCAGTCGATGAGAAGTTTGGTTCACGTGATGGCGACGCATTTGCGTTCGTCAATCTCTGTCAAATCCGTTTCTGTCGTTTTTTTCGTCTCATCGACCTTCATCCAGATGGTCTCGCCTAATTGGGCGTTCTCTTTTTTGTCAAACAAGCTAATCGTTCCCGGGAAACCGCCGATCTTTTGGAACACACTTACGGCCTTTTCTGAAGCGAAGCCGCGAGCGCCGCTATTGGTCGATTGGTCTAAAATCCCGCAGGGTGCAAACGAGGCGACATTCAACGAACGTCAATCGAGCGGAATCGTAATTGAGAAACTGCGTCCAATTGGTGCTTTGAAAGCGACAGCCCGCATTGAATATATTGAGTTAGTCCGCTCCCAAGCGGAACAGAATGGCTTGCCCGCCGACATCGCTGATGCGGTCGTTTACATCGAGAGCGGTTATCACCCTGAAAAAGTTGGAAGCGTTGGAGAAATTGGTTTGATGCAAATCCGTCCGCGAACTGCGGCGATGCTAGGTTTTCGAGGTAGTGACAACGAGCTCGCGGTTCCCGAGACAAATATTCGATATGGCGTCACGTATTTGGCTCGAGCATGGCGTCTTGCCGAAGGCGACCTTTGCCGAGCGTTGATGAAATACCGCGCGGGCTACGGCCAAACGCGCATGACTTCGCGCTCAGTAGAATATTGCGGTCGCGCCAAGATTTACCTCAGGAACATCAATTCCTCTCTCGCGATGAATTTCTCTTTATAAGCCGCGCCCAGATTGTTCAAACAAACCGAGTCAGATCTGAACGCCTATAAGCGCGTTGACTCGTCGATGGGTTCCGGCGCGAAAGCCTTCGGAAATTCCCCACTGGAACCGCCGGGAATATGCCGGACAACGACGGTGAGCGTCGAGCCTGCTATCAGATGGGTTCTCTGTCGTGGAAGATAATCGGATGTTTCTCTTGAAAATTTCCGTGGGGAGGGGTGCGCGGCAGCTGGTCCAAGAGATGGCCTTGAACTAAATTGTTCCCAGATCGCTAGATGCGGTAAACCAAGGAAGCGCTCTCGTGAGCAAGATACGCATCGCCGTCACCGGCCTGAGAGGGCAGGTCGTTGGCGCGCTCATCGAGCGCGCGCCACGCCAAGTCGAGTTGATTGCGCTTGGTCGACCGCAGCTCGACCTCGCCATACGGGAAGCAGTTCTTTCGGGACTGCGCGCGGCACGTTGTGATGCGATCGTCAATGCCGCTGCTTACACTTCGGTAGACAAGGCAGAGAGCGAGCCGGAACTGGCAATGCGTGTCAACGGCGACGGCGCGGGCTTTGTCGCGGAAATCGCCGCAGAACTCGGCGTGCCGTTGCTGCACTTGTCTACCGCCTACGTCTTCGACGGAGGTCTTTCGCGACCCTATCGGGAAGATGACGCGACGTGTCCGACGAGCGCTTATGGCCGCTCGAAGCTGGTGGGCGAAGAAAAGATCGCAAGCATCCATTCCAACCACGCAATCTTGCGTACTGCATGGGTCTATAGCCCATTCGGGACCAATTTCCTCCGGACAATGCTGCGCCTCGGCGAAACGCGTGATGAAATCAGTGTTGTCGCTGACCAGGTCGGTAACCCAACCTCCGCGCAGGATATCGCTGATGCCGTCCTTGCGATTGCCGTTCGCCTTGCGACTAGCCCCTCTCCTCTTCTGCGCGGCGTGTTCAACATGACCGGCGTCGGCGAAGCAAGCTGGGCCGACTTCGCAGAAGCAATTTTCGCACAAACAGCAAAACACGGGCGCGCACCTGTACGCGTCAAGAGGATTACGACGTTTGAATATCCGACCGCCGCGCCGCGTCCTGCGAATTCTCGGCTGGACAATTCCAAGTTCCGTGCTGCTTACGGCATTGCTCTGCCGCCTTGGCGAGAATCAGTCGTGAGCTGCGTCTCTCGCCTGCTCTCAGCTTACACAAGCTGACGATTGGGGCGCATCGTGATAAATCGTTCAACATGCGCTGGTTGTGCCGAAGCCCTTATCCGGCTTTGTCACGTTGGCGAGTTTTGCTTGTTAAGTCATAGGTGTCAACGGCGTCATTTGGACTTTTAACACGCATAACGAGTGGTTTGACGCCACTGCAAGTGCTTGGGTTCCAAACGGGGCGCGGCCAACGCTTTGAAGCTCCGCGTTTCCCTGAAGCAAACGAAGTCGTAATCAACGGACTAGCCCAATTCGAGGGATAGGAACAGAAACGTTTCGGGATAGTCGCAGTCCGGTCCAATTGGATCGGATCCAAGCGCCTGTGTTCGCTAGTAAGGCATCTATTTTTCGCCGGCCCTTAGCTCTCCACCCAAAGCTGGATGTTGCATTAATGCATACATCAGCGACAAAATGCCTGGCGAAGCTGAAGATAAATCTATCTTAAGCACTTGATTTGTTTGGTGAGCGCGCCGGGGCTCGAACCCGGGACCCCCTGATTAAAAGGAAGTTACCTATACCTATCACGCACCCCTAGCGTTTCCCCAATTTTTAACTTATTTCGTTCAAAGTCAATAACGTAATCAACGCCACTTATGGACACTTACAGCAACTTGTGTTCACCTAATACCTCTTTGCGTGCGGACACAGTGCGGACACGGATTTCATGGCGCAGCGCCTCACAGAAACGTTGCTCAAAAACCTCTCACCGCCAGCCAAAGGCAACCAGATCACCTACGACACCGACCTTAAGGGTTTTGGGGTGCGGGTAACCGCGAACGGCGCAAAAGCCTTCGTCCTGAATTACCGCATCGGGGGCCAAGAGCGCAGACTGACCATTGGCGGCTACCCCGAGTGGACAGCGGCAGCGGCACGTAAGGAGGCGGAGGGTTACAAGCGGCAGGTGGACCAGGGCGTCGATCCCATGGCGCAACGCCACGAGGACCGGGCCGCCGCCACTATGGCCGATCTGTGTGACCTCTATATCAAGCGCCACCTGCCGAAAAAGAGCCCCAGTTCGCAGAAGGACGACCTTGCGATCATCAGCAAGATCATCCTCCCACGCTTCGGCAAGACAAAGGCCGCTTCGATCCGCTACGCCGACATCGAGGCCCTTCACCACGAAATGACGACGACCGCGCCTTATCGAGCAAATCGCACTGTGGCGCTGCTCTCCAAGATTTTTTCTCTCGCGATCAAGTGGGAGGAAGTAGCCGAAAACCCTACCAAGGGCATCGAGCGCAATCCAGAGCATCCACGCGCCCGCTACCTGGATAGAGCAGAGGTCGAACGTCTGCTTGCCATCTTGGCGACACACCCCAATCAACTGGCGGCTAATGCCGTTCGTCTTCTGCTGCTCACCGGGGCACGTCGGAACGAAGTCCTATCGGCAACCTGGGATCAATTCGATCTCGAAGGCGGCTACTGGGCGAAGCCAGCGGCCAGCGTGAAGCAGAAACGTCTGCACAGGGTTCCCTTATCCAGCCACGCACTTGAGCTCCTACGCGACATGCGATCAAAGGCGCACTCAGAATTGTTCCTCTTTCCAAGCTCGGACGCCGGCAAGCCAATAACCGACATCAAAAAATCATGGGCGTCGATCTGCAAACGAGCCGGTATCGAAGGCGTCCGCTTGCACGATCTACGGCATACCTATGCATCGACCCTTGCCTCAGGAGGCAGTTCGCTACTGGTGATTGGTGCATTGCTCGGCCACACGCAGGCGCAGACGACGCACCGATATAGTCACCTGTTTGATGATCCACTTCGCGCAGCAACTGAAAAGGCGGGCGCGCTTGTAACAACCTCATCACTTACTGCTCCAAAATTGTGATCGGGAGTAAGGAGCCATCCAATGAATGCTGACCTCAATATAGACGAACTGAAAGAAGCGTTCGAGCAAACGGGCAATCCGGTATTTGTTTGGTATGCCATTTTAAACACGGCGTCGCACAACGCTCCGCAGCCTGTTTGGGTCCGCGATTACCTTCACAGCATGGCGTTGAAGATGGTCGACTTATTCTGGTCGCACCCGCACCGTAACGAGGCCGAAGCGGTCGGGAAAGCTTTTGGATTTGGAGGATCAGGAAAAGGTCAAAACGGGAAGTTTGCAGAGATACACAAATTCGATCGTGATCTCCTCTTCTACAACTCGGTTGTCGGCGAAATAGCTAGAGCCTCAAAAACAAAGCCGACCACACTGGAGTGGATATACGAACACGTAGCCAAAGAAACACTGAATGTGAGCGCCGCCTCAGTGCGCCGCGCACATTTACGTTTTACCAAATTGAAGCACGACGCAAACCAACTGAACACGAGCGAGAAGCCTTAGTTTTCATCAAATACACATTTGCTGCAAACCAGCATTTACGGAAAAGTTATTTGCGTACGCCGAAGCTAAAAGCGCGTATTTAGATATCCGGCCTCGACGTCGACTGATCAGTCGAATGTCAAAACAGGACGGATAGTATGTGCTCGTTAAAGTGTTCTAGCTCACTCGCAACTGTCACCGCTGGTCCTGTGGACGAAGCGTCGAAGGGCACCTCCCACAGCGGTGAGATTGTGATCGGTGGCCGCGTTTACCTCACCACAAAGCGCCTTGCTGCCCTGCTTGGAAAATCTCCCCGAACTATTGCTCGGTGGAACTCCGTGGGCACCGGGCCACCGAAAATTCGCATAGGCAAGTTGATCCTCTTCGACGTGGTCAAACTTCAAGATTGGCTCGAGGCATTCGAGATGGAGCCTGTGCGCGTTCCTGCCCGTCAGCGCCTGCGCCGAGGTCCGACACGCCTCAGATGAATTAGCGAAGGCCGAGATTTGTCGATCAACTCACGCGCCTTCCTCCGAAATTGCCAGTGCTATTTCAGCGCATGGACACTGGCGATCAATTCACGACATGCGCTGACAAACTGGCATTTGCGATCCCGTGAATGCCTAATCAGTAGGATAAAGACTATGAGTACGAACTCCAGTAAGAAACAAATGACCAAGAAGACATTCTTCTTGGATGAAAATATCAACATGTGTGTTGAAGAAGCGATGCAGAAAGCAAAAAAAGGTCTCAAGGAAAAGCCTGACGAAATGGCTCTTGGCTATATCTGCTTCAATTTTGTGGCCGACGATGGGGGCAAACTCCTGCTTTGCGCCCAAAGACTTGGCATTGAAACCACGGTCGAGATCCTGACGAAAAGGTTCCCCAATCTCAAGGTTTGGGATGAGCGTCCGAAAAGAGAAAAGTAAACCACATAGAACCGTCCCAACCAATTGACCGCGCGGGTAACTTTGGTGGGCCTATCAAAAAGAGGCATCGCGCTGCGAGACGTCGCTGAGCGGTGATCCACTCTTGAAATCTACCAACAGGGCCTCGCACGCTTCCGTCGTCGGTGGTGCAGTGACCCTATGCATCAAACAGCATCGCTTTCGATGCCGCCCTTCTCGGCGACGGAGGCGCTAAGTTCTACCAAGCATCCAACGAACGAAGCGGCAAAAGCTATTCGCTGCTGATTCTCCGTAAAAAATGACTTTTTCTCAGCGTGTCGCATGGGCGATCGGCGCGACGAGCAGACTTGTGTCCAATCGCCTGTCAATGAGAGTGGAGAAACGAAAATGTTCAAACTTGCAGTAAAGCAAAACACCAACGGCGAACCCCAAAGCGAGGAGGACGTCTCGTCCCTAGTGGACGGTATCGAGACGTTGGAAGAACTGGGGGAGACGGCGACAAAAGAGCGCCTCTCGAGCTTACTGGAAAAAGGAGCGAGCGCAGATTTCGAGCTGGGTGGCCTCTTGGCTTTGATCAAGGAGCACAAATGGCATGAGCCTCATCCCTGCTTCAGTGATTATGTCAAGAAAGAACATGGAATGGCTTATCGCAAAGCGAAATACCTCATCGACATATACACGGCGCTCAAAAACGCAAAGGCCGATCCCGAGAAGTTCAAGGACATAAGCTGGTGCAAATTACGTGTGATTGCCCCTGTCATCACGTCTGAGAATGTCGATGAATGGCTCGATACCGCTCGGCAAAAAACGGTTGTCGAGCTTATCGATGCCGTAAGGGCAGTGAAAGCGAAGGACGCTCCGCAGGCCATCTCCACTCCGCCGGTGGAACCTTCAGCAATAAAAAAGTTCAAGCTAACCAAAGATCAGAGTGCGGTAGTCGAAACGGCATTGGCGCAGGCCAGGGAAATGGCGGGAACTCAAAGCGATGAAGAGGCATTGGAATATGTCTGTCAGAGCTTTGTCCTGCAGGCCGAGCCGGAAACGATAGAAGATCGCATCGAAGAGCTGGGAGCTGAGGCCGGGTCGCAGCAGGTCGAGCCGGGCATGCTCCACCAGGATGTCGAAAAGGCAGCTCAGACAATTTCATCTTGAGCGTCAAACGGAGCGCACCGGAATGGAAACTTCGAGATGATGCCCTCGAAAAGATCGCCACGGAGTGAGAACTACGCTTCGTGGTGATCATCACCTTCCGAATGAGTTGCACACATGTTCAGGTCGCATCGTTGAAACTCGATGCGATGTTCAATGCGTTTCGAGCTTGTAGCGTGTTAGTCGCGCGTAACTGCGGAGAAAAAGATGCCATCCCCCAAACATATAGAACAAATCGAGGCCTTGAGCGAGTTGATCAAGCACGAGATCAAGCACAACCCAATTGAGCGTGGCGGAGTAAAATGGGCTGTCCGCAATCAAAACTGGTATTGCGTCCAATTGGGCGTTTCGGTGAGCACGTTTAGACGCTTGATCAGCAAAGCGCCATTTGTGCGGGAGCAAGCCAGCATCGACGGGCTGAAGTTGTGTCTGCTGCGAATTTGCGACACGCATGAACCGGCGACGAAGACCCCGCAGCATCTTGCCAACATCATGCGAAAAATCTGGATCGAGACGGTTGGCAAACCCGTTTCCGGGAAGCAGCATGGTTGCTTGATTGGGCTCGCCAAAGTCTGGCCGGAAGGCTTCCAGATCGAAATCTTCAAGACTGCCCTGAAAGATTGGCCGGCCTATATGGTCGGCGTAAAGTTCGTGCAGGACAAGATGATGAATAATGGCGAGAATGTCGTCTTTCGCTTCTATAAATATCCTTCAATCCAAGTGATGAGGCGCTTTCCCGAAGTCGGGGTTGAGCTCTTGGGAATGAAATTGCAAGAGGCCGGCATGCCCTTATCGGCGGCCCTTGAAGCCGCTTACATGAGCCAGCACATTGGGGGCTGACAGCATCTCGAACGAGGCTGAGATGTTACCTAGAGAAATCATCTGCAGATTTGAACGAACCCTTCGGTATGCTGACCGAACCCTTCTGTCTACTGGTGATATTAAAACTATAAGTTCTTCTGAATACCATTAAGATCAGGGGACAGAGTATTCGGTCAAATGGTAGTCAGAAGCCGGCCTCCTCACTTCGTTCGTTGTTCGGACCCGTAAAACGGTTTCGTGTTGAAGTGTTCTCGGGAAAGAATTCTCCCCCGATAATTGGAGAAAGAACACGGCGATGAGCGTTCGGTCAAAACGAAAATATCCGTTGAGTGAAAAGTTGGAGCCAGCCGAGACGTCCCCCAATTTGAGTTGCAACCTCCGGAACGAAATCATCGTCACCGACGAGCGTCATCATTTCGGTTCACGAGCTGCATTCGTTGTTGATCCCAACCCGCTGGAGTTCGATTTGTTGTGTCTGTCCGGAGAGCAACCAAGCATAGCCTCCCTCCGTCAAATGCAATGCTTTAAACGGCCGCAAAGGGGTCGCAGATGCTGCTCGCGATGCCGTCAGCTACCCGACTAGCTTTGCGTGCTAATGCCTCGCCAGCAACGCTCGCATGGCTTCTGCGCGTCGTGCCTGTGGAGTGTTCCCAGATCGCACTAGAACAGTTGCAACACAGTGCTCGAGGTAAATTTAATTTGATCTTGGAGAAATTACGCTTTTTACAAACAGAAGTGTCTCTGCTTGCTGGTCATGTTGGCAAGGCAATCATTTTCAGAGGCGGTATCTCCGAGTGCTATGCCATTTTTCGGAGTGGGCGGCACACGTGTGGGTGAAGAAAGGATTGCGTAGCTGCGCAGCCATTGGGGACGGGAATGACCATTGAGAACCCACAATTTGTGCGCAACGGTAGGCCGTGCGTGCGTTCGACGAGCCGCATTGTGATCACAGGGGACCTGGGGTCAACCGGGGGTTCACGCTACGCAGGCCGAGCGACCCGAGAACGACAAAAAACGAGGACAAAACACCCTGAGCGACACTTTTTGAGCCACGGGTAAAAACCCCTTCCAGACCCCCGGTTGACCGGATGAAGATCTCGGCACCGAACCCCATATGTTTCTGAGCACACAGCCTGCTTGCGCTGAGTGAAATCATCTTGACCAATTTCAGGGGGTCAATAAGTGGTAAGCAAACGCACTTTCTAATTTCAAGAAATCCTCCGTATAGATACGTGCCAGTTCGCCAACATCCGCATGACCACGACATCATCACTTGAGGGGACCGTCAGCTCGTGGGGACCATGCTGTGCAGGTCATCATCATTTGAGCGGATGATCGACACGCAGAGAGGAATAGCAGAGACGATACCTCGCAGAGATCGCAGATGTCGTAGCAGGGAACGCAGTCACCCCCACGAGATCATAGGATCGCCGTCACCACCGCCTTGTCCACCTGGTTCCGGCGGCGCACATTTGTGGGCGGCCCCCGCCTGCCACGAACGGCTCAGAGCGTAATCAATCGTGACGTTCCTGAAGAGCCTGCAGGATTGGAATGCCGTGAGCTTAATGCAGCGTTGGCTTCGAGGCGGGCAACGTAGCCAGCAGTTGCCCACGGGCACGCTTGCACGCCAAGACGACAACGTGCATCTCGTCCTCCGAAATCCGCGTCATTTCACGCATGTTCTTTAGAGTGGTTTGAAGGGCCGCGCTGGTCGCTGGTTTGGTCTCATCGTTCGACAAATCGAGCACCGCCGCCATCAGTGCCCGCATCTCGCTTAGGGCGTCGAGACCTCGGGTGGCTTTTTCTGGAAGGTCGATTGCTGTCTCGTGCCCAAATAACCCGTCGATGAAGCCGTCGAGTTCTTGACGCCGCATCAGCGCCAACATGGCAAGGCCCTCTCGGGTGGCGGGGACATCGAGGCGGGTCAGACGGAAGGGATTACCCCGTTCCTGATGCCGTGTGAGGCGGTTCCACAGGCCCATAACCAGCGCGCCGATCAGTTCATTCGCGGCTTCGATACTTTCGAACTCCGGCAGCTCGCCGCCCCACAGTGTTTCAACTTCCTTCATCGGTGACGCCCCCATGATCGGGGACGCGATATTCCCGAGGAAGCGGGTGCGCACCTCATGGAAAGGCACGGGGCAGCGATACCGTTCAAGCAGGGCACGGACCTGTTCGTCGGTCGCAGTCGGAGGAGTTGGTCGTTTAGCCATGGGCATCTGACTTTTACGTGAGGATTGACGGACGATGCCGTCCGCACGACAGATTGTCCAGTGCATTTAGCCGTAAAGCGTTCGCGTAATTGACGTCGGCGCGGTATGTTTTCTACCGAAGCTTTGCTAACTGTCTCGTGGGGGCCACAGTTAGTTCGATTGTGAGGAAGCCGCGTGATGAAAACATACGTTAAGTCCATGAAGCCAAAGACGCCAAGCGATCCCACGGGGCAGAACCATTGGACTATTTCAGCCCGAAGTCTCTTCTTGGCTCTCATCACGGCGATCCTAACAGGGGCTATCAGTTACGTGTATGGTGTCGTCAATGACAACCGGAAGGCTAAGCTGGACTTTGTCAATGCACAGATCGAAAAACTCTATGGTCCTCTCTTGGCCGCGAACCACGCTGGCAACGCGATTTGGGATTTGTTCGGCAACTCACATTGGCGGCACGCGCGCAATCCGAAGGATAAGTCACGAGTATATTTCAATGACAGGGATCCTCCGACTGTTGATGAAGTGCGCCTATGGCGACAATGGATGCGGACTGTGTTCCAGCCGCTCAACGTAAAAATGGAAGAGGCAATTATCGCCAATTCCCACCTCGTGATCGGCGACACCATACCCCCAGTGTTCCAGGACCTTGCTCATACCGAAGCATACAAAGCAGTAATAGCCTCTTGGAAAGACGAGGACTTTAAAGAATGCCAGCAGCGTCCGCCTCGGGCGACTGTTGTCGTCCCTTGCACAGGGGTAACGCGCTTGATGAACACTGCCGAACTAAACTTTCCTGAGGAGTTGGTGCAGTGCGTTGAAGCAGACTACCTAAAACTCAAGCAATACCAAAAGCTACTTCAAAGTAGCCTGTTTACAGCGTTGTTGGCGCAACGTGTGACGCGATCCCCTGCGTGTGATCGCCAGGTGCCCCTCAAACAAAGAGAACAGCGGTCATTGAGCGGACCCTTATAGTCTTGACTTAACCATCAAAGCTCTAACCCCGCATAATCTCTTTCCATGTCACGCCATAGAGCTATCGTTATAGCGGGTAAGACGTTCCACTGCCCCCTTCAACTCCAGGGAGAGCCAAGTGAACGGACCCGAGATCGCTTCCCATTTTCGAAATCAGCTTGCCTGCCGCATCGCCATGCGCAGTAGCATTCCACCCATTACGCCGCTTGATGTATCGCGATGGGTGGCCATGAGCTTGATGCAGAAAGCTACACGACGGGGACAGGAAGACCTTGCCTTACGCGCAGGAGCGACGTTGTTCTTGAACGATCCTGAAAAACTGTGGCGACGTATCGGTGGGATCGCATTCGAAGACATTGGCCTTGCCGATATCGACACCGTGGGGCTCGTCACTGCCGCACTCGCAGGAAAACGAGTGCGTGCCACACTCGGTGGGGAATGGGCTGTTGCCAGCTATGTGACCAGCCGGATGGCGCAAGCCAACAAATGCCGAGAGGCCGACGATTTGCTCATGAACGCTGAATTAAATCCAGCCTTCGCCTCGGTGCGACGTGAATGTGCCCGACTACCAACCCGCGAGTTATTGGACATCGCCACCGGATCGTCACCCATCATCGAACGTGCATTAGCTTTGTGGTTCGCCATCGGCACTGACCGCCGACCCTCCAAGCATCTGCCACCCAGACGAGGCGAACCACAGGCTACTTTTGATTATCTATGCGAGGCGGGGTTTCCCCATACCGTTGTCGAGATCGCACGCGAGGGGTTCAAAAAGACAGGCGAAGTCCTGGCTCCCCTTGTCGCTCTCTTGTCCCGCGAGACACGTGATGACACGACCATAGCCAGCGATGAATTCCCACCCGAAACCCTGATTGGTGAAGTCCCGAGCTGGTGCCTGGACATTTACACGAGGGAGGGGCGAGCAGCCTTCGCACGATTTCTCAAGACCGACGCGGAAGCCGCGCGTTGGGTTCGCAGTCACGTCCCGCCAGCACGCCGCGTCGAATTCCTCGGGGGCATCGTCTTCCGAGTGGAAGGTGGCGCTCTCAAGGATCGAGTGGGCTGGTCGCTGGGTGACGAGCTGCGACGCCAATACGAAATTGAATGTTCGGGTCCAGAGTGCAACGACGCTAGCGAGATCAAGGCACTCATGCGAGCCGATGTTCCGGCGCTCAACGACGTTCGTGCCGACCTGTTTGGAGGGCGGGATCATGCATGAACACGTGTTCACTCGTCATAATGTTCTCTTACAGGGACTTACAATGGCCCCTGAGGTCGGCAGAAATGAAGTCATCCGCACTCATGAGGTCGAGCCAAGGGTTGCCGAACTCATTCGTCTGAGCGTTGCCGACAACACCCGCATTGCTTATCGATCTGACCTCGATCACTTCCTACGGTGGGGCGGAGCAATCCCGGCAACACCAGAGATGGTGGCAGCATATCTAGCTGCGTTCTCCGAGACGTTGAGCGTTGCGACACTGCAACGCCGCATCGCTGCGATCTCCGTGGCTCATGACGCAGGGGGCCTCCCGAACCCATGCAAGTCAATCCTGATTCGATCGACGCTGAACGCCATCAAGCGCGTGCGTGGCGTAGCGCAGAAGGAGGCTAAGCCCCTGCTTAAAGAAGACTTGTTTGCCATCCTTGAAGTTATGGGCGACTGCGTGAAGGATGCCCGTGACCGCGCCCTGCTCCTCATCGGCTTCGCGGGGGCCTTTAGACGCTCGGAGCTGGTGGGGTTGGATGTTTCAGACGTGGAGCGGGTCAGACAGGGGTTGATCCTCCACCTGCGAAAGTCAAAAACCGATCAGCTCGGCAAGGGAAGAAAAATCGGCATCCCATTCGGGAGGGGTCGGCATTGTCCGGTCTCAGCGATTGATGCTTGGCTCGAACGCTCCGGCATCGTCCAAGGGGCTGTATTCCGTAACATTAATCGTCACGGCCATATTGCAGACAGCCGTCTCTCTGGGGAGGGCGTGGCCATCGTGATCCGGGAGCGTCTCAGGGCGGCGGGGGGCGACCCGAGCGGCTTTTCTGGCCACAGCTTGCGTGCCGGTTTCGCCACGTCAGCATCGCAGGCGGGCGTCACGTCGTTGAAAATCAGACAGCAGACCGGTCATGCCTCGGACGCCATGCTCGCGCGATACATCCGAGATGGTGAGCTATTCATCGACAACGCAGCGGGGGTGTTGCTTTAAGGCTTGGTCGAAGTTCTCCCCGCAGATTCGAGAGCTTAAGGCGAACCAGGCGCCAACTGATAGCATCGGGGGGCGAAGAGTTGCAGACCCGGCCCATCCGCGCTGTGGGTAAGATCAAGCAGCAGCATTGGCTCGAACCTGGAGGTTTGCGCCGGGTGTGTCGTCCGGGTGACACCATGAGACTTTTCGTGATCTGCGTAGGCTTTACGTAATGATTTGCCTTGATGGAAACACAATCAAAGTTAGTCACTGTGTTATGGGGAAGAATCGTTCGACAGCGGGGGGAACGGAGCGTGCGCTCGTCACGAGCGTGGTGGCGTTGCTTTTTCTCGTGCAGACGCTAGCCTTCATCCTCTCTCCGACCGGACGTATCGCATTTTCGTCTAGCGCCGCCGGAGCCTCGATCGCCATGGCGGGTGAAATCTGCCACATCAACTCAGATGACAGTGGCAAGACCCCGTCCCAGCCGTCCCGCCATCATCATTGCGCTCTCTGCACGGTGGGAAATTGCGCCCACGAGGCGGACGCCTTAAGTCTGACGCCGAGCGTCGCCATGGCGCTTGCGCTGCCATCGCGGGACGAGGACGCGCCGGGCTGGCCATACGCCGACGATCTCCCGTCATTGCCTGTCGGCTGGACCAGTTCCTGGTCGTCGCGGGCTCCGCCACCGATCGGCTGATCGTCCTGAGCGATCTGGTCATAGCCCTCCCTCGCGGACTGGCTGGGCTCTTTTGAACAAACCGCCCGAACTCATCGAGTTATTGGTCAACGCGAGAATTCCGGACATAACCTCGGGATTCAGAAGTCAATCGGACACGGCCCATGCCGGATAAGAAATCATCCTCGATCCGCGAGTTGTTCCTGCGCAACAAGCGTGGCTTGCTCACCTATCTGACGCGGAGGGTGGGACGCGAAGACGCTCCCGACCTTCTGCAGGAGACTTTCGTGCGGGCGCTTCGCCACGATGGGTTCGAAGCCGTCGTCGATCCGCCAGCATTCTTGCAACAGATCGCTGTCAACCTCACGCGGGATTTTGCACGCCGCCGCAAGACTGAGGCAAACTGCCTGGAGTTTGTCGGCGACCTTCCGGAGGATGCGCCGTCGAGGGAAGTCCTGCCCGACGAACAATTCGGGCTTGAACAAAAAACACGTCTGTTGCGCGAGGCCATGGGCGCGCTGCCGCCGCGCTGCCGTGAGGTTTTCGCCATGTTTATGTTTGAAGACCTGCCGGTGGAAGAGATTGCGACAAGGCTGGGCATTTCTCGGAATGTGGCGCACAAACACATGCGCCTCGCTCTCCAGCGTTGTCGTGCGGCTTTGGACTAACTTTTTTTCGGCGAGACTTCCCTTTTTCCGGCCTGGCGCGTCGTATTATATAAGAGCGATCTTTGCGCTGGGACACAGTTCAGCAAGCGCGGGGTCAGAGTCATGCGTGTCGGGTGATCGTCGATATGAATCAAGACAGCGCCAATTCCAACGACGAAAGCCCGCGCGACGCGGCCATCGAGTGGTGGCTGCGACAAAAGCCCGGCAGGTTATCCAGGGGAGAGCAAGCCAAATTCGAGGCATGGCTCGCCCAGAGTGAAGCGAATAGAGCGGCCTTCGAGGATATTTCGGAGATGTGCGGCCACATCGTAGGGATGCGGCCCGCTCAGTCCGCGAACAGCTCAGACGAGGAGAAACGGCGCGCTTGGCGGTTGCCGACGGCGGGGCTTGTTGCTGCGTGTTTGGCGCTGTTCGTCGTCTTCGATGACCTGTCCTTATTCCTTCGGTCGGATTATTCGGCGGGAACTGGCCAAACAAAGCGCGTGACGCTTGGGGACGGTTCACATGTCGAACTTGATGCAAAATCAGCAATCTCCGTCCGCTATGGTCCCGGGGTGCGGCGCTTGACCCTGCTCGAAGGAGAGGCTTGGTTCGAGGTAGCGCCTGATCCGACGCGCCCCTTTGTCGTTGAAGCCGCCGGAGGAACAGTTACGGCGCTCGGCACCGCATTCGACGTGGCCTTGGAGAAGGAGCGGGCACAAGTAACGGTCACGCAGCATCGAGTCTCGGTCGCAAGCGGCGGTCAAACCGTGATCGTCGAAGAGGGCCAGCAGAGCGCCTATGCGAAGAGTGCGGTGGCGCATCCGGTCGAGCCCGCCAATGTTGAGCGCGCCACAGCCTGGCGGCGCGGGCGCCTGATGTTCGAGAATCGTCCGCTCGGCGAGGTTGTCGAGGCGCTCGGTAGGTATCACCGGGGCTATGTTTATTTTGCTAGTCCGGCGTTGCGCTCTCGACACGTGACTGGCATCTTTGGCGCCGACGATCCGCTTTCGGCACTCGATGAAATCGAAATCTCTCTCGGGCTTCATTCGGCTCGCATCTCCAACTATCTGATTCTTATATATGAGTGACCTTCCTGCCGACAGGCGGCGGGTTGGCGTCGCGCCGCGCCGAAAATTTTTCAAAATTTATTTCAAAAACGACTGCCCCGTTTCCCAACTCGCGCGTCGAATAGAATGAAGGGGTGATTTCTGCCCCGGCGAAGCGCGGGGCTGCGGCGATGGCGAAAAAGAATGTTCGGAACGTCACGTGCGTTGAAAAAGGGTCGGGCGTGGGATCGACATTAGCGATCACGGCGATGAGCGCCTTTGCGATGGGAACGGGAACGCCCAATTCCTCCGCGCAGGCGTCGATTTCGCCCCAAGAACGCGCCGGCGTGGTTCAGACCTACAAGATTCCTCCGGGCCCGATGGCTTCGGCCCTAAACAGTTTCGCCGACGCCAACGGTCTTCATCTCCTTTATGACGCCTCCGTAACGCAGAGACTGAAAACTCCCGGGCTTTCCGGAAGCTTTTCGGCGCAGGAAGGACTCGATCATTTATTGGTGGGAACGGGGCTGTCTTATCGCATCGGACCCACGGGTCACACGGTTTCGATCATACTGGCGCAAAATAACAACGGGACGCGGACTGACGCAGCGCCCGCCGGCGCGGAGCAGCTGCCGACGATCGACGTGGGCGCGGCGCAGCCTGTGCAGGCGGGGCCTGGAGGCGAGGGGCAAGGAACGGGCCCCGGATTAGCGGCGACGGGGAACGGGACAGGCCCCGGCGGATACGGCGGCGCGGGCGCGGCGCAGGACCCCTACAACAAGAGCTATGTGTTGGAGAAAGCCTCGACCGCCACCAAGACCAACACGCCGGTCATGGAGACGCCGGTGAATGTGCAGTCGGTCTCGCAGCAGGTGCTGCAGGACCAGCAGGCCACGACCTTGTCGACGGCGTTGCAGAATGTCAGCGGAGTTTCCGTTGTCGCAGGCAGTCAGGGCGGGGCTGCGAGTATCTTTGGCAATGCAAGCAACGGGATCTTGTTGCGCGGGTTTGCGACATCGAATTATTACCGCGACGGATTTCGGATCGACAGCGGAAGCGGTTATGACAACCTCAGTCAGCGTCAGTTCGCCAATATCTCGACCGTGGAAGTGCTCAAAGGCCCAGGAGCCATTCTCTATGGATTTTCCGACCCGGGCGGCATCCTCAATATCGTCACGAAAGAGCCGCTGGACTCACCTTATTACGCCGTCCAGCAGCAAGTAGGTTCTCTGGCTTTCTACCGCACCTCGATCGACGCCACGGGCCCGCTCAATACGGACAAGTCGCTGCTTTATCGCGTCAACATGTCCTACGAGAACAATGGAGCGCCCTTCGGCTCGGAGATCGACCACACTCACGCACAATCGATCTTCATTGCGCCGGTCATCAAATGGAACATCGATGCCTCGACTTGGGTCAAGTTGGAGGCGGAATATGGTCATAATCGCTCTGGCTATTACTTCCCGTTCGATCCGCTCGTCAATGGCGCGCTCGTGAACGTCCCTCGCAATTTCAACTACGGCCAGGGCGATCCCAACACGTCGACAAACCTCTTCGCGGCGCTCAGCTGGTCGCATCAGTTCGACAGGGACTGGTCGATCAAGCAACAGATCGCCTACTCCGATAACGACGTGTATACGAACGGCCTTTCTGGCACATTCCCTTATTTTATCTTTCCGGCGCCCCCGCTAGATTTGGTGTCGGGCGGCCTCGCTCAAAATGAAGGGAGAACGTCGACATACTCCACTAACGTCGATATCACTGGTCATCTCAATACGTTCGGAGCGGAGCATACTTTGCTCCTTGGTGGAGATTATTACAGGACGACGGGGTTTACTGCGAACATATTTTCAGGGCCGGGCTATGTCA